>JAEEGL013746247.1_pt1 | contig 21961 bp, 20 predicted proteins | sample 9134231 | NCBI WGS metagenome assembly JAEEGL01 (sample SAMN16246548, study PRJNA631951) | gut metagenome | biome: gut microbiome; feature: rumen; material: fiber-attached | host: Bos | place: Iran: Karaj | collected 2018-10 | reverse complement strand
TACGTAATGTGTTGTCAGGAATGTCACTGCAAACACCAGCAGATGCACTACCATGTAAAGAGGACCGAAAGATATGATCAAACCTGCTGTAACGGCAATACCTTTTCCGCCCTTGAACTTAAGGTAAAACGGATAATCATGTCCCAGCACAGCGCCGAAAGCAGTATATATCATATATAGATATTTATATTCAGGCGCATTTTTGCCAAAAAGGAAATATGTAAGTGTCATCGCAAGTACGCACTTGATCGCATCTCCGAACAGCACTATAAAACCGGCCTTGGTTCCAAGAGTCCTGAGGGTATTGGTGGCGCCAGAATTACCGCTGCCGTGCTGTCTTATATCAATACCCTTCATCTTGCCGTATATGAATCCGGTCTGAAACAGGCCGAAGATATATCCTATTATTACGCATAGTATCCTGTTCATTTACATTTATCTCACTTTCAAAACTGAAGAATTGGTTTATGCATTTTCTTTTCTCTCGCGAATAATGATTTTTATAGGCGTTCCCTTAAACCCGAAGGTCTCTCTTATCTGGTTTTCAATATATCTTGTATAAGAGAAATGCATAAGTTCCTTGTCATTAACAAATATGACAAAAGTCGGCGGCTTTACCGCAACCTGGGTGATATAAAACAGTTTAAGACGCTTGCCTTTATCCGAAGGCGGCTGTTTCATGGCGGTAGCCTGAGACATGATCTCATTTAAGACACCGGTTGCAACGCGCATTGAATGGTTTTCATTGACCGCATCTATGATCTGATACAGCTTTGTAAGGCGCTGGCCGGTTTTGGCGGATACAAATGTGATCTCAGCATAATTAATGAAGCTAAGCACGCTTCTGATCTTCGCTTCATACTCCCGGGTAGTCTTATCATCTTTTTCAATGGCATCCCACTTGTTTACAACGATGATTATAGCCTTGCCGCGTTCATGGGCAACTCCTGCTATCTTGGCGTCCTGCTCGGTTATGCCTTCAGTGGCATCCACAACCAAAAGCACTATGTCCGAACGGTCAACGGCTGCAACCGTCCTTACTATCATGTATCTTTCAAGTTCTTCTTTGATCTTATTCTTGCGGCGAAGGCCCGCTGTATCGATCAGCAGATACTCCTTGCCGTCATGAGTTATCCGTGTATCTATGGCGTCGCGGGTGGTTCCGGCTATGTCGGATACTATCGCGCGTTCTTCACCTGCAAGTTTATTAAGTATAGAGCTCTTGCCCACATTAGGCTTGCCGACGATAGCGATCTTAATGGCATCATCATCTTCCTCAATTCTTGCCGTTTCAGGGAAAAATTCAACCACCGCATCAAGCAGTTCTCCGAATCCCAGCTTATTAACACTTGATATGGCATATGGTTCGCCAATACCCAGGTTATAGAATTCATACACGTCGAGGGAATCTCTTGTAGGGGCATCCGCTTTATTAACAGTGAGGATGACGGGTTTGCCTGATCGTCTGAGCATATCGCAGACTCTCATATCATCATCTACAAGGCCCTGCTTAATATCTGTCATGAATATGATCATGTCTGCAGTGTCTATGGCGATCTGAGCCTGTTCACGCATACGTGACAAGAGGATATCTGAACTGTCAGGTTCAATACCGCCTGTATCGATGAGCGTAAAACTGTATCCCAGCCACTCAACATCCGCATATATACGGTCTCTTGTGATGCCCGGTGTATCTTTTACTATGGAGATCATCTCTCCTGCCATTGCATTAAAAAATGTGGACTTACCCACATTCGGACGTCCGACTATGGCTACTATCGGACGGGTATTCTTATCTGACATATCTCACCTTTTTTATACTATACCGTGGGATTCCCACGCCTGAACATACCATGTAGATCAACGCCACTTGATACAAGTATCTGTACCATATCATATCCACTTGATTTTACAATTTCGATGGGAACTTGTAAAGCATCCGAAGCCTGCGATCTGGTTATGTCATCAAGGAAATAATCTTCCCCTGCGCGAAGCATATTCTCGGGTATGAGCAGCCTGTTTCCCAGGTCCTTGCCTTTCAACTGCGCTATCAGATCCTGGCCTGTAATCAGCCCCGATACCGTGATCATTTCACCGAAGAAATTGTTGGTTATGGCATATACATCGATCTTAAGGTGCGGAAATCTTGAAGTAAGGCGTTCCATCATCTCGCACATATAGGGATACATCAGCTTTCCTGTGGCGATGGTTATATGTTCGTGAGGTTTTTTGATCATCTTAAGGTTATTTATGGCCTCATCGAACTCATTCATAAGCGAACGGACCATACCCACTCCGTTTTCGATCTGTACATATCCGTCATAACGCTCTTCTTCGGGAAGATCATATCCCGCCAGCATATACCATTCATCCGATGCATGTACGAAATGAATGCCCGATCTCTCATATATCCTGTCCTGCCAGCTGTGGATCAGATCAAGTACCTGCCTGGCATCATCTCTACCAAAGGGTTCAAGGGGATATAAGCCCTCCCTGAACTTAGTAAGTCCTACCGGAACAACAGATATGCTCTGAAGTTCAGGCATATATCCTGACAGATCCCTGATGCTTCTGTCCAGTTCTTCTCCGTCATTTAAGCCTTTACAGAGAACTATCTGTCCGTTCATGGTTATACCTGCTTCTTTTAAGCGGTCAACCTTCTTAAGAGACTCTCCCGCGAATCTGTTTCCCAGCATCCTGCATCTGAGTTCAGGGTTAGTCGTCTGAAATGAGATATTGATCGGCGACAGATGATACTTACAGATACGTTCTATATCGTGGTCGGACATATTGGTCAGCGTCACATAGTTGCCCTGGAGAAAGCTGAGTCTTGAATCATCATCCTTAAAATACAGCGTTTCCCTCATTCCCGGCGGCATCTGATCGATAAAACAGAATACGCAGCTGTTGGTGCATCTTCTGTAGTCATCCATCAGACCGTTCTCAAACACGAGCCCGGGGTCCTCATCCGCATCCTTGTCTATGTGAACCATATAGGATTCACCGGATTCACCACTTATTAACTCAAGATCAAGCGATTCATCAAGGGTAAGGTACTGATAATCGAATATATCCTCAATATCTTCGCCATTTATGCGAAGTATCTGATCTCCGGATCTGATACCCTTGTTATCCGCAGGACTGTTTGCTATTATATTAATGATCGTATTAAGCTTATTTTTCATCGTATAAATAATAACAAAAGGGTTATATTATGGCAAATATCCAAAAACTAGAACAAAAGATGGCCGTTGCGCCGATTAAACTGATCGTTCCCGAATGTGCAGAAAAACTCGGACGAAGTGTGAATAAATACCTGATAGAATTTCGTCAGGATCTGCATAATAAGTTCAAGGCAGATCCGGCATTCCAGGACTATATCAAGGATGATTATATTGCCAAAGTTGATCTTCCCAGATTCGGAACCGGTGAAGGAAAATGTATAATCAATGAATCAGTCAGGGGTGATGATATCTTCATTATCACCGATGTAACCAACCACTCCCTTACATATCGGATGAACGGTTATGAGAACCACTATTCTCCCGACAATCATTTTCAGGATCTAAAGAGGATCATAGCTGCGATCAACGGCAAGGCTTCCAGGATCAATGTCATAATGCCCTTCTTATATGAAGGAAGGCAGCATAAAAGAAGCGGACGCGAATCCCTTGACGCCGCTTACATGTTCAAAGAATTAGCCGATATGGGCATCTCCAACTTCATAACATTTGATGCGCATGATCCCAGGATCCAGAACTCGGCTCCTTTTACGGGATTTGATAATTTCTCTCCCATGTATCAGTTTGCCCGCACGCTTCTGACTAACGAGCGTGACATGATAATAGACAAGGACCACACAGTGATCATCTCACCTGATGAAGGCGCTTTGGACAGATCCATCTATTTTGCTTCGGTTTTGGGTCTTAATGCAGGTATGTTCTACAAGAGACGCGATTACACCAGGATGGAGAACGGCAAGAACCCTATCGTTGCGCACGAATTCTTAGGAGACAATATCGACGGAAGGGACTGCATCGTCATCGATGATATGATATCTTCCGGCGGATCCATGATAGATACCGCAAGACAGCTTAAGGAAATGAATGCTAAGCGCGTATACATATGCACCACCTTCGGTCTCTTCACCGATGGGCTTAAGGCCTTTGATGATGCATATGAGAAATGCTATTTTGACAAGATCATCACTACCAATCTGAATTATACCGATCCTGATCTGCTCAAGAGACCTTATTATCTCCAGGCAGATATGGGCAAGTTCATCGCATCCATCATAGATTTCATGAACCATGATGCACCGATGTCAGATCTCTCAACACCTACCGAGAAGATCAGACAGATTCTTGACAGATACAACAATCGTGAAGAATTCACATTCTAATAACTGTTCTACTTATTCAAATACCCCGTGATAACATTGAAAGAATTATCACGGGGTATATTATATGTATCTGCATCGATACTCAGTCAACCGCTTCGAAAGCCACTTCCGCTTTAAACAGATCAGCCTCTGAATAAATTGTAAGTGTTCCGCCCATCAGTTCGGTAAGAGTCTTGGCTATAGACAATCCAAGGCCGGAACCTTCTGTTGTACGGCTTTCATCTCCTCTTATAAACCTTTCAGTCAGCTCTGACAGATCAGCAGGAAGCGGTGACTGCGACATATTGGTGATCCTTAATACCACTCTGTCGGCATTATTGAACATATCTATGAATACTCTGGTATTCGGCATCGAATACTTACATACATTCCCCAGCAGATTCTCCAAAACTCTCCACAGACTCCTTCCATCTGCCATGATACAAGGTCTTTGCAACGCGTCAGCATTAACTACTACGCCCAGACTGCTTTCTGATAGTCTTTCGTCAAACTCTCCCATAGCCTGATAAAGCATCTCAGGAAGATTGATCTTAACCAGTTCAAGCTCAACATTTCCGCTTGAAGCCTTGCTGACTTCTATAAGGTCATCTGTAAGTGTCTTAAGACGCTGCGATTTCTCATCAAGTACCTCTACATAGGAACGGACATTTTCATTGTCAATATTCTCCCGCTTGATAAGATCCACGTAATTGATGATGGAAGTAAGAGGCGTTCTGATGTCATGGCTTACATTTGCAAGAAGCTCTGTCTTCATCCGCTCATCCTTCATGCTCTGCTCAACCGCATTACGTACCGAATCACTTATGGAATTAACACATTTTCCCAATTCTTTATTATCACCGTGAACCTTATCTATATCAGTCTGATAAGACAGATCGCCGGATATGATCTTCTTCATGCCTTCGATGATATTATTCCTGTCATTAACCTGCTTAAACAGGAAGACGCAGGTCCCTATATCGATAAGAACAAGGGTTGATATGCTCGCTACAGGGAATATATCCTCAAACGCCATAATGATAAGGCCAATATTAACGATACCAAGAATACAAAGCGGGACTACACTCTTTATCAGGACATTGCCGTTATCATAAATCTTAAGTGCCCCCTTCGCTATGGCGTTAACGATCTTATACAGAAAACTCTGTTTCCATATATGTCTGCCTTTGATTCGTCTGACAAGTGAGTAATACATACCGAGAAGGATAATATCAAGGACAAACACACAGGCACCGCAGACTACAAAGAAAGCAGGTGACTCCACGTAATCCATAGCTTTATACAGACTGTCGTAATCCATTTCGCTGATGAAAGCCACAATTCCGCCTATACCAAAGAACAGGACTGCCATAAGTATTATCATCAGTTCAATAGGAGTATTATCAAATCCGGTGAATCTGATGGTCGTATTGCCGTCTGCACTGATAATGCGGCCTTCAAGTATAGTACAAGCCACAAGTATCATCAGATAAAGGATCAGACATATGATAAGTGCAGCTATCTGAACATTCCTGTTAGGGATTCCGAGATTAAAGCCTCTTCCGGCAGAACTGATACAGTCGTTTACCGGCATGCTCATATCAGCACCGATATATATCATACAGTCATCAGGATAAGCATATTTATACTTATTTATCAGAGTATTAAACACAGACTCGGTTATCGCTGTGTTTGTATAGTATCTCATCCTGTCGGAATCGTAGCTTAAGTATCTTCCGTAATCCTTAAACACCGCAGATATCTGTTCATTATTCATCTTAGCCGTGATATCGGCGTTGGTATATATCACCCTGTCTTTGCCTTTCCCCATAACAACACAGTATCTGATATTGGAATTAAAGGCTGAAAAATAATCGGACAACGCAAGATACTCATTATAGTTTATGTAGAGATCTTCCGCGCAGGATATAAGTGCATTACAGAGTTTCTCATATTCCTCTCTGTTATGGGCATAACTTTCAAGATCAAGACCCTCAATGCTTTTATACCGGTTTACAAGATAGTCTTCGGTAAAACCCGGATCCGTGTTTTCCCATTCTTCTCCATATAATCCGTTTGCCGAAACCGGGAATTCATAAGGTGATCTTTCTTCGTTATAGAAGCCGTACCTGTTCCACTTAAGCAGATCTCCCAGATAGTATTTAACAGTAATATGCTCAGATGGATCATATCCTTCAACCTGCCTTGCATTATAGGCAGAAACATCGACGATCTTGTCCGGGTCATATACTCCGTTTGTTTCCATCTGTGTTCTGATGGTCACCAGTCTGAGTACATCCGTGACCTCATATCCGAATATTGTTGAAAAAAGCGCAGAATCTTCATACTTACGTCCGCTGTCGGACCCAAATTGGGTTATTATCTGTTTTCCTTCATATCTATTGATAACAACTACAGATTCAGAGATCAACAGAATCGCGATCAATGCAGCGATAGTGATTAAGATATGCTGAATGAATTTCAACACGCCGGTTTTAGTACTTTTCGGACTGTTAACTGAATTCTCCGTTTGAACTTCTTCTTTTATTCTGTCAGTTTTTTTCACCTCGGTCCCTCCCTGATATCATGTCCTGACAACAGTCTTATGATATCTGATCCCGGGGCCCTACCGCGGAGTTACATTTTCTCCGCTTTATATCCTATGCCCCAGACAACTTTTACGAAGCGCGGGTTTTTAGGATCTATCTCTATCTTCTCTCTGATATGCCTGATATGAACAGCTACGATATTCTCCGAACCGAATGCCTCTTCATTCCAGATATTTTCATATATCTGGTCAGACGAATAGACCCTGCCCGCATTGCTGACAAGAAGCTTAAGGATGTTAAATTCAATGGGAGTAAGCTTGACCTCTTCATCATCCACAAATACCTGCTTGGTGTCGTCGTTGACAACAAGACTTCCGGTAGAATAGATGTTACTCTCTTCTGATGAAATGCTTCCAAGTGATGTATATCTGCGCAGCGCTGATTTAACCCTGGCCACAAGTTCAAGCGGATTAAAGGGTTTGGTTATATAGTCGTCCGCTCCGATATTAAGTCCCAGTATCTTATCTGCATCTTCGGATTTGGCGCTTAAGATTATGATCGGTATGGAACTGGTCTCTCGTATCTTAAGAGTAGCATGGATACCGTCCAGTTTAGGCATCATGATGTCTATGATCAGAAGCTGGATATCTTCATTCTTAAGGATCTTTAACGCTTCTTCTCCGTCATATGCCTCGTATACCTTATAACCCTCCTGAGTAAGATAGATACTGATCGCATCGACTATGGACTTGTCATCATCACATACGAGAATATTTGACATACTGTAATCTCCTTGTCACAAACTATATAACCAAAAGAATATAAAGAAAAAATAAGCAGAATTATTAAGTATTCCTTAAATAGGATCTGAAGATCAAAATATATCCGGATTACGCCTGCGTTAAGGCTCCATGGTATTCAGTTCTCTATTAAGCTCAGATAATAAGACTCCCAGCGGGAATTAACAACTTCAGGCCTGTAATCTTTCATGGTCTCATGTGCTGATCTGCCAAGGCTCTCCATAAGTTCATTATCAGACAGGAGTCCACCCAAAGCCTGTGTAAGCCCATCTGTATCGCCGGTTTTAACCAGGATGCCGTTTACGCCGTTCTCGATCACCTGTGCCGGTCCTCCGCAGGGACAATCCGTGGAAATGCAGGCCACGCCAAGGCTCATAGCCTCAAGAAGCGTATTGGGCATGCCCTCTGTATCGGATGTGAGCAGAAATGCGTATGCATCATAAAGTCTGTCCCTTACGTCAGACACAATGCCTGTAAACTCAACTTTACCGGATATACCCAGTTCTTCTGATAATCTCATCAACTCATCCCTGACAGGCCCGTCGCCCATAAGTATAAGTCTTGCGTCAGGATGATCACCTGTGATCTGAGAAAAAGTTTTAAGCGCCATCTTCTGATTCTTATTCTCATCTATACGTCCGACCATACATATCTTATAAGGTCTGATCCCCTCATATCTGTCTATTGCAAATTCAGGATTTACAGAATTAGGAAGTATAACGGATCTTTGTCTTAATCCGTACCGCAAAAAAGATTGCTGCTGTGCGGTCTGCATGATAATGCCGTCCGCATCGCCAAATAAAGTCTGAAGAAGAAATTTCATTGATCGTGTCGGATATTCCAGAGAGGGTTCAGCCACAACAGACACAACAACCCTGGTCTTTAAAAATGCCGAGCACACTATCGCCATAAAATTGGATTTCCCTATAGTGGTCATAAGAAGATCGGCATCCGTTTTTCTGATAATATTGTGCAGTTTAATGATCCTTGCAAAGAAATTGTATATACGCCCCCTCTGTTCTGCTTCTGACAAGTCGGATATATATCTGTCAGCACCTTCGGGAAGCGGATACTCATCGTCTTTTTTGTACTGGGTGATCATCGTGACCTTATATCCACGGGACAGGAAATACTGTGCAAGATTAACGAACACTCTCTCCGCTCCGCCTTTTGAAAGAGCCCCGATATAGAATGCGATATGATATCGTGAATCATTAATATCTGTTACGTCATGATTTCCCCATAGAACAGGTTTCCGACTGATCATTCGATACCAAACGCCTCCGATAAGAAACAGGAAATAAGCCCTTGCAATAAAGGGCGATATAAAATGCGCTTCAAGTACGGAAAATAGCGCCATCGATACAACCAGCAAAAAGCCTGAGTAATCTTTGTTTTTATACTGATAATAAAACAGAATGATAACGCTTATCAAAGCCAGCGTTCCGGGAATGATCCCATACCACCAGAAAAGCCTTACATAGCCCATATCAAAATACTGGGTAAAATCGGGATCGCCGAATAACTTCCAATTAGATATTACTGCGCCGCCGTTTTCAAATGCATAAAGCGACTGAACGCGTCCAGTAGTGATCTTGTTGATCAGAAGTTCAAAATCCGTCTGGAATTCCCACCACTTACTGGTTATAGCAGCGTAAACAGAAAATCCCATTCCCAAAAGAAGTACAACAACGCCGCCGATATAAACCGCTATAGATTCACGTATTTTGGGTGAAATTTCAAATATATAGCCGATACAAACAGTGAAAATGATCATAAGAAAAGCTATCCTGCATCTGCTTAATGCAAACACTGCGATGCCCATAAAGAGAAATATTGCATATGAATATCTGTGCATACAGTCATGATACAGATAAACATACAACGCAATCAACAGCCATATCTGTATTGCCCAGGTATTAGGGCTCCCAAGCCCGAATTCCACCATAAATGCATCCGCTTTGCTTCCATATCCCCCCAAACTTACGACATGACCCAAAACTCCGAATATGGACAATAATCCAAGCAGGGCAACACCCGCAGTTGTAAGAAGATAATTAAGTTTAAGCGTCCTCTTAACATCCAGATCCTTCATGGCTATGACAAAAACCATCGCCCGGACTACTTCATCTTTGCCGCAAAGTCTGTAAGTCAGAATACTGAAAGCCGCAGTTAAGATAATAAATACCCACTCACGGCGATTATAACGTGTACATATACATTTGATCACAAAAAACACGAATGTTACCCTGAACATCATGCTTTGATAGGGATTGTGCAGATCCGACCGATCCAGCAGAAAAATAATGATCTCAAAAATAAGACCCATATAAAAGAATATGCGTCCTATTTCTCTGACAAAGGGTGTATATAGTTTATTATCTAAACCTTCTTTATGGTCTGTTCTCATTTCAACAGTTCCCGATACGATTGATGCTTCAGTATCTGACAATTTATTGAATTAATTCGGGCATACGAAACGCGTGTAAATCATTGCTGCGCATCCGGATTCATTCCGAGTTTTCGCAGAACGAGTTTCTTATAAAAGTCGCGCATGCGCTTTTTGTATATCCGGTGAACCTGTTTGTACTCCTCTTTGGTGATACCCAGATCGCTGATATCCGCATATTTTCCTTTATAGCTTACACATACATCTATCAGTTTGTCCCGGTAACTCTCTGTATCTTCCAGATGATATTTCTTAAACAGATACCTGTGCTCATAGATATTAACATCTTTATCAGCCGAAAGTGAGTGTGAAAGCTGTTTATCACTCATGCCTATACACACAAGCGGGGATCTGTCGCATACAAAACCCGATCCGTCAGATAACAGTCTCATATAAAAATCGCTGTCAACAAGCCACTTAAGTTTCGGGTCGAAACGCTCAGAAGTCCGTCTGAATATAACCGCAGAGGGCGATCCTATGAATCCGCCCAAAAACAGGTTTCTGTAATCATCTTTGATCAGGGATTTCTGAACAGGCGTAATACTCCTGTCATAGAATTCTGACAGATCATCGGGATCCTCAGGCCTTATGGTTACCTGTCTGGTACCTGAAAAAGCCATGTTGACTTCTCTGTCGGAATCAAGCATTTCAACAAACTTGCCCAGACAGAGCGAATGAGTAAACCAGTCATCCTGATGCATGACTTTAATATATGGTGATGTAGCCATTGATATGGCTTTGTTCCAGTTATTCGCAGGACCGAGTGTCGTAGAATTATGTTCATACCTGATTGGAAGTTCAAAATCCTCAAGCAGAGATTCTATTCCGTCTCCCCTGGTATCATCCGTAATGATGACTTCATAATCAGTATATTCAGAATCATAAATTGATCCTAAAAGTCTGCGGATGCCAACTACGTCCTTGTATGCCGGTATGCAAATCGATACTTGTGCCACTTTTTCCCCTTATCTGTATTTTCTTCTCTCACCCGGATAGATCAGGTGTTTATATTCCTTTAATTGAGTCCTTAAGTACTCAGGATAACTGTCATCTATCGGTACTATCTGAAAATCGCAGTCCCTTCCAAGTATATCGGAATGGTTCTTGATGTTCTTACCGACATTCCATAGTATCCTTCTCTTATTATATTCCTGATGAGCAGCCGATTGAATCTTAAATCTCGCTCTGGATGCAGCAGATTTATGCTTGTCACCGCCCATATAGGAGAAATGCCATCCGCCGTCTTCAACCCGTACCATGAGAGGCTTCTGTGCTTTATCCCTAAGCTGCTCCGTAGTAAGCTTATTAAGCATACTCATTGCGCATATCTTGGTTCCGAGCCATTTTCTGTCTCTTCCTTCGAAACCATCAAATTCTCCGGTCACACTTAAGAGGTTACCGGATTTTTCTTCCATATCGATGTAGACATAGAAATTACGCTGTGCAAGGGCATATATCTTCGTCGGATCAAAATCTTTAAGTATCTTTTGGACAGTGACGGGATTAGGAATCTCATCCACATCAGAGAAAATTACGATATCATCGGGTGAAGCATCCTTTAACCCTCTGGCTACAGCGCATTTCTGGTGCGAATCCCTGGTGAATGTATCACAGTCCATCGGCGTATCATCAACGATATTATGAATTATCCGGTCAGAGAACTCTCGAAATTTATCCTTATTCTCATCATAATACAGTTTCTTGGGAACGCCTGAAAAAGTTACCGTGGATTCACTTATCACAAATCTGTCAGCAACGTCTTTCATAACGTTCATGCGCATCTTCAATATATCAAGTTCATTAAAAAACTGAAAACAATCGTATACCATCTTGTATCTATTTTCCTTATCTATCTGTATGATTCCGTACAAAAACCACCCGGCCTTAGGATGTAACTCCCATCTTCTTCAGTTTCTTCCTTAACCGTTTTATTATATCAGGTTCACCCTTAAATCTGGGATATATACTGTTCGTACCGGCCCATTTATGAAATGCGAAAGGAGTGATGCCTTCTATTTCAGGGATCATGGTCTCATGTGAAAAATACCTGGCAACCTCCAGTGGCGCTATCTTCATTCCGGCCTGTTCAAACAGATGTCTGTTTTTAACACATATAAAGCCGTCTTCATGAAAGAAACCGTGATCTGCTTCAAACGGGATTCCTGCTTTCTTAGGATAATCTATAAGTCTCTTACTCCTGATCCCCACACTGTTGCCGACTCTTTGAAGGGTACCGTTTATATCTCTGTATGTATAATCATCATGCGGATCCGGCCACGGAGCGCCTATATAATCGTATTCAAGAAATTCATCTCTGAAACACTCAGGATGAACTACGAATCCGTCATAATGAACGATCATCGCGTATTCCGTATGAATATGGTCACCAAGCTCATAGAGCATCTTATAGTTGAAATCATCTATCGTTGTCAGCTTACCCGTATGTGAATACCGTATCGAGCCCGGAAGGTAAAAGGGCTTCTTATGCGTGATCAAAACCGCATCCCCAAAATCAATGCCCTTCATAGAATACTTCATTGCCTGTACGGTTTCATATACACATACACTTGTCATGGCAACAAGTGTAACATTTTTTAATTGGAGTCTGCCGCTTATATATTCCATTTTACTTCTTAATGAGCCTTTTTGCAGGAAGTCTGACCTTCTCATTAAATCCGATCACAACCCTGTAAGCTGCAGGTGAAGTCAGATATAATCTCATCTTCTTGATATCATTCTCAGGCGCGATCCCGGATTTTTCTATCATATCTATTCGCGAGGCACCCGCTTTGATCATGGAATCAAGCTTTGCAAGATATTCTCTCTTATTCGGATCATTGCCTGCATTCAGTACATTCACAAAATCAAGCAGTTTCTTGTACAGATGATAGTCAGAGATCCTTGCAAGCTCATTGTATCCTGCCGCTTCAAGATACGCAGTCCTGTCATACAGATTAGGGATAAGATCCGAAAAAGTCTTAGGACCGACTCCCATATTCATTATCGATGAAGACCTGTCGCATATATAATTATGATAAGCCTTATCAATATAAACCCCTTTAGTGACTTTCATAAACAGCTGAGGAGTATACAGCATATCCTCATACCACCTGTCGGGGAATCTTAATCCGTTTGTAAGACTTCTTTTGTACAGCTTATTCCATGCACAGTTCTGAATAAGGATCCTCTCATCTTCCATCAGATACTGTTTAAGCATCTCCTTATCATCAAATACATACACATTGCCTGTGGATTTATCGGATATGCTTCCATCCTCAAATACCAGTCTGTATCTGCATACGCATATGTCTGCATCATCTGTAAGCAGCGCTGCAAGCATCTGCTCATACATATCCCGTTCTATATAGTCATCACCGTCAAGGAAGCAGATATAATCGCCGTGTGCCGCTTCAATGCCGGTATTCCTGGTAGTGTAAAGGCCTCCGTTTTTCTTATGGATAACTCTGATACGCTCATCCGATGCGGCATATTCATCACACACACTGCCACTTTCATCGGTTGAACCGTCATCAACGAGAATGATCTCAAGATTATCATAAGTCTGATGGATTATGGAATCAAAGCATCTCGGAAGATACGAGGCGGAATTATATACCGCAACGCAAACCGAAATAAGAGGTCTTACTCCATCAGGTATGGGTTTTATATAATCCTTAAAGTATTCTTTCATAAAACTGAGCTAATCTCCATATACCCTCATCAAGCTCAATATGTATGGGTGAACCGAATTCGGCTTCATATCTGTCAATGTTAAGTATATTCTTGGGTACATCAACCTGTCTTGCGGGTGAATTGATTATGTCGGGCCTTGTATTGAGTACGCGGCCCACAGTATCAACGATTTCTTTTACCGATATTCCAATACCGCTTCCCAGATTGTATAATCTGTATTTTGCTCTGTCGGACGATATATTGATTATACCCTCTATCGCATCTTCGATATAGATATAATCCCTTATCACGGATCCGTCACCGTATATTTGTATGGGTTCTCCCTTTAACATACGCCATGTACAGGCTGCAACCAGGCCCTGCACGCCATCGGGGCGCTGATAAGGTCCGTACGGGTTAGAAAGCCTTACGATACGGTAATCAAGTCCATATAACTCTCTGTACAGAAACAGATACTTCTCAATAACCAGTTTCTGTATACCGTAACTTGATATAGGTGAGGTTGCGTCTGTTTCGGATAAGACCCCGTCGTGATCCTTGCCATATACGGTTCCGCCGGAACTTAAGAAAACAACTTTCTTAACCTTGTTCTTAACGCATTCATCTAAAAGCCTGATAGTTGCAACAATATTATCCTGTGCTTCTTTGGCTATGGCTGAATTGGAATTAGTCGGACAAGTGGTACTTACAAGATGATATACCGTATCCACGCCGTCCAGAGCGCGATAGATATCTACAGGATCATCACATAACGATCCTCGCACGATCTTCGCCTCATGATCCTGTGCGATGGAAAGATCAACATCCGGCAGATCCGCACATATAAGTTTATATTCATCAAGGATCAGTCTGCATGTCAGATTGGTGCCGATAAATCCTCCGGCGCCTATTATCATCACTCTTTTGTCATTCATATCAAAATCCCAAATAAATTAAAATCATCATGAAAAGTTTGATATATCAAATGTATGCCTTCACTATTTCAGCATCAGGAATGCTGCCAGATTGCCACGTTTTCCTCCGCTTGCTCTGTGCGAAAACAGGTAATCCGGGTTTTCACAGGTACAAAGTCCTGATATCTCAATATTATCTTTCGGTATTCCGGCACGCATCATAAAACGTTTGTTGGTCTCCCACAGATCCAGCTGATACTTCCCCACTGCTTTACCCGGATACAAAACTGTACTGTAATCCGAAGGAAAAGCCTCAAATATACGGTCTGCAACGACATCATCCACTTCATAACAGTTTTTGCAGATAGACGGTCCGATCGCCGCACGAATATCAGTGGGATCGCATCCGTATGTTTTGCACATTGCCTCAGGGGTAATCTGAGCCATACCTGCAACAGTTCCGCGCCATCCGGAATGTGACAGTCCGATAACTTTTCTGACGGGATCAACGAAATATAACGGAACACAATCAGCATAAAAGGTTGCCAGAGCTACCCCCGGAACATCCGTAATGAGTCCGTCTATATCCTCACCGGGAGGATCATGCAATAAACCGTCATCATAAACCATATCCTCTGTCACCTTTAATATATTGGTGGTATGAGTCTGATGGCTTCTTACGATGTGATCAGGGCTTACTCCAATAACCTTAGATATTATATCAAAATTCCGTCTGATATTCTCCGGGTCATCGCCGTTTGTAAATGACAGGTTCATCGAAGCATGGATACCCGTACTTATTCCGCCCAGCCTGGTAGTAAAAACATTTTTGACGCACTTAAGTTTATCCAGTGAATCAAATGTCAGATATTCGACTTTGTCCTGAATGTGTTTATTCATATCATTTTTACTTTAGTTTCACGGAATGAGCCGCATCGATCTTGGCTCTTATCTTATCCATGGAATCAACAAATACAAGTATCTCGGCAACTACTTCATACAGTTCCGGCGGGATCATCTCACCGATCTCAAGTTTTGCAAGAGTTCCGGCCAGTTTCGAATCCTTATGAACCGGGACCTTATTCTCCTTCGCCTTCTCAATGATCTTCTCTGCAAGAGCGCCTTTTCCGGAAGCAATGACTATGGGGGCTTCTTTATCCGGATCATATTCCAGCGCGACGGCTGTTTTGACTTTATCTTTGGTATCTTTGCTCAAATCTACGCCCTCGCGTCAAAATTGGATAATGCGATCGGAACCTTCGATTTATTATCGTCTATTATCTCCTGCATCATGTTCGCCATCTCTTCACGTTTAGAAACCTGACACGAACTGGGATATCCTCTGTTTTCTATACGTGCATTAAGCTCATCTATATGCGCAGCGATAAGATCAAGAGATTCTTCATCAGGAAGATAAAAATGAGTATTTACATGATTTGCGGAATTCATTGTAACATACACATCAGTCATTCCCAGATGATCCATATCCAAGTGAAGCAATGCCGAAATATCACCGTCTTTGGATGCCATGTTCTTCTTGTTGGAATAAACATACAGCTCGCCATGGGCATCTGACTGAGAAAGCTTTACAGGCAGCTGGACATAGTTAAACATATTGTTCAACTCGTTCATGAAATTCATATTCTTATTAAGTTCACTAACATTCTGGGCAAGCTGCGAATCACTTTTGGTATGTTCATTTAAGGCGTTTAATAGCCTGGTAGTCTGCTCAGTCATGCGCTTATACAGATCGGATACCTGTTTATCTTCTCCAACCTGCTCGGGTGTAAGCTTCCACTGGTTTTCAACGGCATTTTGCAGGATCTTATTAAGCGGCTTTGATGTGATAAGATCAAGCACACTCTTAACATGTGCCTGTTTGTTTATCTGATTAGCGGTATCAAGGGCGCTGTTTAGCGCTTCATTATTAATTGAAGCTGATGCATTGTCTGATTTAAGCGCATTTAAGAAATCAAGTCCTACGGACCCGCTTGCAGGATTCTGAAAACCGTTTACAGCACCTGCGGATCCTGATTGTGTAGCAGAAGGATCCTTGCCCGGAAGCGGGATATCTTCAGTTTCAGCTGTTTTAGTCTGTTCAAAAGTATTTAAGGCCGTGTCTGCATCGGCCTGCGCTGCTTCTTCTTCATTTATCACCAATCCTCTGCCTGAGGCCTCTGAATTAATGATATCGTCCATAACAAACATAATGTCAGATAATGTAACCTGACCGTTTGCCATAGCTTCACCGAATGAGGGATCGATTCCGTTCTCTGTAAGAAGTTCATTAAGCGCACTTAACTCCTGAGAATCCAGTATCTGATTAAGCGGCGTATTCATGCCTGAAGCTTCAAGGCTTCCTTCATCCATCGGTATCATGGCGCCCTGGGAAGTAAATATATCAAGCATATCTCTCGTCATATCGATGGCTCCCGCAGTGTCACCGGATGCGATCATCTCATTTATTGCATCCGGCACCATCTCCATAATGTCATTAACTGCCGAACTGACCTGATGTTCGTAGTTAAGATATGCTTCAAACTGATTCATGTTATCAGCGTTTGGCTCTATTCCCAGATGAGTAAGCATCACTGCACGGGATATGTCGACAGACGATATGTCAGAGAGCATGGTGCTCATTCTTGCGATCTCTTCTTTGCCAATGGACATGCCCTGTTCCATCATGGAAGTGACCATATTCATATTTCGTTCGTCAACATTTAAGCCCGCTCTTAAAAGCGCCGTGCTCACCGGCGAGGACATATCGGTATTGGTCATAAGCGGGGATAAAGTAAGACCTGATCTTTCTGAATTTAACACTGTAAAAGCAACGGTGCTGCCTACAGGCAGATTAGCGGATACATCAAGCCGGGCTTTGATCTCTTCACCACCCGAAAGAGCTATCTGCACTTCATTTCCGTCTCTGGATACGATCTTACCGGCAAGCGTATCTCCACTGGATAAACCGGATAACTGACTGCCGGATTCACCGGATGGAGTCCCGGGCTGATCCTGAGGTCTGACATTACTCAGGTTAGGATCCTGAGAAGTGCGGATATTTAATTGATTGTTGTATCCGTTAATGATCATATAAAATTCCCGATAAAAGATCTTCTGTGTATCGGTGTTGGTCCAAGTTTTTTTAATGCTTCTATGTGCTTAGCGCTTCCATAGCCCTTATTGCTTGCAAAATCATATCCCGGATATGTTTTATCAAGTTCTACCATCATACGATCTCTTGTAACCTTGGCAATTATACTGGCTGAAGCGATACTTATGGATTTAGCATCGCCCTTGATGATGGGAACCTGTCTGATATCTATTCCGGGAATCGTAACCGCATCATTAAGAAGCAGTTCCGGTTTAGGATCAAGCTTGGATATGGCCTGTCTCATTGCTTCATAAGTAGCATTTAATATATTGATCTCGTCAATTCGCTCACATGACGCTTCACCTATGCCAACTGATACTGCTTTCGACATGATCTCGTCATACAGTTCCTCACGTTTTGCTTCGGAAAGCTTCTTGGAGTCGTTAACGTACAGTATCTGACAACCTTTAGGAAGTATACATGCACATGCTACAACAGGACCGGCAAGAGGACCTCTGCCTACTTCGTCAATGCCGCATATATACTCAAACTCACTGTACTTGTCTTCATATATGCGCATATTCTTAATGCGCTCTAATTCTTTAATATATTTATCGTATCTTTTCTGCGCAGACTCAAGTTCCTTTTGTACACCGGCTCTCTCATCAGTCGAATACTCTTTGATGATTTCGGGCAGTTTATCAGCTTCCGTCTGCTTAATGAGGCTTTTTATCTCAGATAAGCTTATCATTTGATATTCGCAACCTTTCCGGCGTCATGCAGCGGCCATATTCTGACCCATGCCTTCCCGACAATGATCTCTTTGTCGATATTCCCTACATTTTCAGCTCTTGAATCCGATGAATTATTGCGATTATCTCCAAGAACAAAATACTCGTCTTCTCCCAGTGTGATGGGATTTGATGCCATTCCGGGATTCTCTATCTGTTCAAATCCGTAATGCTCTTCTATCTTTTCCCCGTTAATATAAATATTGCCGTTATTATCAATCTGAACAGTCTCACCGGGAAGACCGATTATACGCTTAACATAATAGGTGTTCTTCTCATGGATATATTTGAATACTATTACATCAAATCTCTCGGGATCATTGAATCTGTATGATATCTTATCCACCAGCAGATTATCACCGTCAAAGAGCGTATCTTCCATGGAAGCGCCGTTTACGATGGTACGCTGGGCAACAAAATGAACAAACAGGTAAGATATGAGAAGTATTACCAGTATGTACAGTGAAAACGACAAGAACTCTTTTGTTTTTTCATTCATGATCAATAACCTCTAAACATATTTTTCCAAGTCGCCCTGCTCTGAAATCATCAAGCAGGATCGCTCTTGCTCTATCATGATCCGGCTCCCCGCCCCTCTTAAGAAGCTTTAGTCTGTCACATATCTGATCAAGATCCTTGCTTCCGTATCTGTCGGGGATGGCATCCGGATAATGCTCATCTAAATATTTCATTAATTCGCCGCACAATTCTTCACGGCTTAGGATCTCATCATTGATGGACCCGATAAGCGCCAGATTCATTCCAACCTTCTGGTCTTCAAATTTCGGCCACAGAATTCCGGGAGTATCCAGCAATTCCAGTTGTTTATCAATTCTGATCCATTGTGCCCCTTTGGTAACTCCGGGTTTATTACCCGTTTTGGCGCTTGCTCTGCCCGCAAAGGAATTAATAAATGTGGACTTACCCACATTGGGGATACCGGCTATCATTGCCCTGATGGGTCTGTTTTTGATACCTCTGGCACGATCTCTCTCGATCTTGTCCTTACAGACTTCCATACACATTGAACGGATCTTCTTTACTCCGTTATTATCTCGGGAATCAAGCGGAATACTCGTTATTCCCTGTTCACTGTAGAACCGTACCCATTTATCAAGTTCCTTCTTATCGGCAAGATCTGCCTTATTGAGTATGACAAGCCGGGATTTGGATCCTGCAAGTGTATCTATATCCGGATTCTTTGAACTGACCGGGACGCGCGCATCCAGCAGTTCTATGACAAGGTCTACAAGTTTGATGTCATTTTGCATAGACCTCAAGGCCTTGGTCATATGTCCGGGGTACCATTGTATATTCATATCTTTATTCCACCAAACTGATCCTGCCGTCTTTGCCGGGGATCACAAGCCAGGCTTTGCCGATAATATTATCCTTCTTCACGGAACCTATATTGCCGGACCTTGAATCTTCAGAACTGTTTCTGTTATCCCCCAGTACAAAATATTCATTCTCCCCCAGCTTAAGCGGCATCTCAACAATACCGGGATCAGACATGAAATCATAGGCATCCTTCGGTTCAATGTAAACTCCGTCTACCATAAGTCTGCCTTCGCTTATCTGTACGGTTTCTCCGGGAAGCGCCACAACTCTTTTAACATAATAATGTGTATTGGTATTGCCATACGGAAGGAATACAACTACATCTCCACGAGACGGAGAAGAAACCATATATACAAGCCGGTTGATCAGCACCTGACTCGACGCCGGGAGTCCTTCTTCCATTGAATCTCCGATCACGCTCGTCCGCATACCGAATACGAAGGTAACTCCGAAGGCCAAAAATATCGCCACAAGAGTAACCACTAACATTTCAAGGATATTCTTAAACAGATCTTTATTCAGTTTCTTTTCTTTTTCGTAAAAGATCAGTCCTTTATCACGTGCCATCTTATCTATTTTATCAAATTTGACACTAAAATTAAAGGGCATCCGAAAGGACGCCCCCTAAGTTTTATCATAGTTTACGGTCAAAAAACTTAGATGATCATTTGATCTTCTCTTTAACCTTAGCAGCCTTGCCGACTCTGCCACGAAGATAAGTAAGCTTAGCACGTCTTACTTTACCGCGTCTTACAACTTCAACCTTCTCAACAAGGGGTGAATGTACAGGCCAGGTCTTCTCTACGCCTACGCCGTTAGAGTTCTTTCGAACGGTAAATGTAGCTCTTGCGCCGGTACCCTGAACCTTAATGATGATTCCTTCAAATATCTGAATTCTCTCTCTGTTACCCTCTTTGATCTTGCCGTGAACCTTAACGGTATCACCGACGTTTAACTCAGGCGCATTCTCCTTAAGCTGTGCGTCTTCGATCTCTTTAATAATATCGCTCATAATTGCCTCCTTTAAATCTGATCCTCTTCCGGATGCTTCGCTATATACGCTTCATACAGATCCGGACGTCTGATCTTTGTTCTTTCAAGTGACTGTTTATGTCTCCAGGCGTCGACCTTCTTGTGGTCTCCGCTTATAAGTATCTCGGGAACCTTCATCCCCATCCATTCCTCCGGCCTTGAATACTGAGGGTACTCGAGTAATCCGTCGGAAAAGCTTTCATAATCCGTACTGTTTGCATTTGACAGCACTCCCGGTATATTGCGTGCTATGGCATCTATCATTACCATTGCAGCAAGTTCTCCCCCGGTAAGGACGTAATCCCCGATCGACACATAATCGGTTACAATGCAATCAAGGACTCTTTCATCCACCCCTTCATAGTGACCGCAGAGAAATACAAGATGCTCTTCTTCGGCCAGGTCTATCGCCATCTGCTGGTCAAAGACCTTTCCCTGAGGAGTCAGGTAAATAACTCTGGGATGATCTTCACCTGCACAAACCGCCTTGTAACAATCGTATATAGGCTGTGCCTGCATAAGCATACCGGCGCCTCCGCCGTAAGTGTAATCATCCACTCTGCCGTGTTTATTGGTGGTGTAATCGCGTATGTTGTAACTCTCTATACTGATGAGTTCATTGTTAACTGCTCTTGACAGGATCGACGCATTAAGACCTGAATCTATAACCTCCGGGAAAAGCGTCATGACAGAAAACCTGGTCATACAAGCCCCTCCATAAGGTGAATCTTAACGAATCCTGATTCAACATCAACCTCCCTGATACAATCTTTGATCGCGGGGATCAATATCTCCTTATTCCCGTCAGATACCACATACACGTCATTTGCTCCGGTTGAAAGTACATCCTTGATAACACCCAGTTTGACATCATCATCAGTAATACAATCTATACCTATCAGATCAGATACATAATACTCGTCTTTATCAAGCGGTATGGC
>JAEEGL012649862.1_pt1 | contig 21961 bp, 19 predicted proteins | sample 9134231 | NCBI WGS metagenome assembly JAEEGL01 (sample SAMN16246548, study PRJNA631951) | gut metagenome | biome: gut microbiome; feature: rumen; material: fiber-attached | host: Bos | place: Iran: Karaj | collected 2018-10 | reverse complement strand
TATCTCCACCTGTCCGTCTTCGGATACGACGCCTGTCAGGTCTCCCTGTTCCACATGTATGACTTCCGTCACGCCTTTCGCGTTCTTGGCTGCCGGTATGGAACGGTATGGAGGCCAGGATACCGCGAGGATGATCCCGAAAACGATGATGAGGCAGATCCAGCTGAGGAACCTCATGAGCCTCTTCTTGTGATTAAGGACCTTTATCCTCAGGAAGACATATGCTGCGACTGCGGCCGCTGTGAGTATCCAGCCGATAACCGTGTGTTTTCCAAGTTCCAGCAGGACGACCATTATGATCGTAAGTATGCTCAGGAATATAATCCAGAATATCTTCGGTCTTTTTCCGTTCTGATCGTTTCTAGCCATATCAGTCCCCCGTTGTTGTATTCTGTTCTGATTTTACCCGCTCGGCGGAACAATTGCAAGAGAAAAACGGGCTCGAAAAGCCCGTTTTTCCGGAAAGGAGGTCTATGACTACTCTCCGAGCCTCTTTTCAAGGCCGGAAAGCTCATCTTTTAATTCTGAAGGGACCCTGTCTCCGATGAAAGAGTAGAATTCCTTTATATTCTCTATATCGGCAAGCCAGCTTGCGTTGTCAACAGAAAGCAGGTCTCTCAGCGTGTCGGAGGAAACGCTGTCAAGTCCTCCGATGTCGATATCCGACGGTTTCGGAACGTACCCGATCGGTGTCAGGTCAGCGTCCACTTTCCCTTCGCATCTCGCAAGTATCCACAGCAGCACCCTGAAGTTGTCACCGAATCCGGGCCAGATGAAGTTTCCGTCATCGTCTGTCCTGAACCAGTTCACGTGGAAGATCTTCGGTGGATTCTTTATCACCTTGCCCATATCGAGCCAGTGTCTGAAATAATCGCCCATGTCGTATCCCACGAAAGGTCTCATCGCCATGGGATCCCTGCGTACGACGCCTACGGCGCCCGCAGCTGCCGCTGTGGTCTCAGAGGCCATGATCGATCCCACGAAGGTCCCGTTCTGCCATGAAGTCGACTGATACACCAGAGGAGCGGTCTTGGCCCTGCGCCCTCCGAAAATGATCGCCGAGATCGGGACCCCCTTCGGGTTGTCGAACTCAGGGGACAGGCAGGGGCAGTTCTTTGATTTCGCAGTGAATCTGGAATTGGGATGGGCTCCGGAGGTGCCGACCTTGTCGGTCTTGTCGTATTTTCTGTAGTCCCAGGGCTCTCCGCGCCAGTTCTCGGCGTTTGCCGGAGGATCGCTGTTCAGGCCCTCCCACCAAACCGTGTTGTCGCTGAGATCGTGGCATACGTTCGTGAATATGGTGTCCTTCATGCAGGTATGCAGAGCATTGGGATTTGACTTTTCGTTCGTACCGGGAGCAACGCCGAAGAATCCGTTCTCCGGATTGACAGCCCACAGCCTTCCGTCCTCGCCCACTCTCAGCCAGGCTATGTCATCGCCCACGCACCAGCATTTGTATCCGAGCTTCCTGAAGCGTTCCGGAGGGATTATCATTGCGAGATTTGTCTTTCCGCATGCGGAAGGGAAGGCTCCGGTCACGTATTTGACCGTTCCGTCTGGATACTGGACACCGAGTATGAGCATATGCTCGGCCATCCAGCCTTCCTTTCTTCCCAGGTAGGAAGCGATCCTCAGCGCGAAGCATTTCTTCCCGAGCAGCACGTTGCCGCCGTATCCGGAGTTGACTGACCATATGGTATTGTCCTCGGGGAAGTGGCATATGTATCTGTTGTTCTCGTCGAGATCAGCTTTTGAGTGAAGTCCCTTTATGAAGTCACCGCTGTCTCCGAGAGCCTCTATCACGTCATTTCCTACGCGGGTCATTATGAGCATGTTGAGAACGACATATATGGAGTCAGTGAGCTCTATGCCGTATTTTGCGAACTCCGAGCCTACGATGCCCATTGAGTAGGGAATCACGTACATGGTGCGCCCCTGCATGGATCCCGTGAACAGTCTTGTAAGCCTCCTGTAGCACTCGCCCGGCTCGATCCAGTTGTTCACATTGCCGCAGTCCTCTTTGGTCCTGGTGCAGATGAATGTCCTGGCCTCGACCCTTGCCACATCGTTTACGGCGGTCCTGTGGAGATAGCACCCCGGCAGGATCTCCTGGTTCAGTTTTATGAGCTCGCCCGTGGAGCAGGCCTGGTCCCTCAGCTCCTGTGTCTGTTTCTCGGAGCCGTCGATCCAGACGACCTTGTCAGGTTTCGTCATGGCGGCCATTTCCTGTATCCACGAAGACAGGTATTTGTTCTCAGTCATGTCTTTTCCTCGATTTTGCAAGTCACATGTGTAAATTATTCAAATTCGTTGTCCATATTATATATCCCGCTGCCGCCATAATCAATACCGTTTTCGAAAAAACTATGCAAGATAAATAGGCAAAATATGCCTGATTCTTTGTAAAATTAGTACAAAACGGGGAAAAGCGCCGTATTCCGTCCTTTCGGGAACCGGTTTACGGCGCTTTTTATCTTCTGTTGAAAATGAATGTTACATCATCAAATTATGCAAATTCGGTATCTTCAGTTCGCTTCGGGCACGTTTACGAGGGTGCATGTGCCTGCCTTCGCATCCACATCGAAATAGTCGGCTCCGGCCGGGCCCGCCATGAGCCTCACGGTTATCCCTTTATCTATGAGACGGCTGCCGATCTCCATGGGATCCTCTTCCGGGAACTCCCAGTAGTTTGTCCTTACTGACAGATCCAGGAGTGAAAACAGCTCCTTCCTGAGCTCTGTGTCACCGGCGAATCCCGAATATCTTTCGAGTTCAGCAGCATCTATTGACCCCGGTTCCAGAGAGAAATCTGTCACCGCGTCGGGAAGCAGCTCACTGAATACAGTCGTCAAATAATCGACAGCATCGCGGTAAAGATCGGATTCCAGGAACTTCTTCCTGTTCTCGAGGTAGGCGTCCCTCTGGCTTGTTTCATCGGGATCCCCGGAGGGCCTGCCGCATGATGCCAGCGGCAGCGCCAGTATGATCGCGCACAACACGATTGAGATTATTCTTTTCACTTTTCTTATCCTCCATCATCAGTAGGCGGATTCCTTTCCGGAAGCCTGCACTGTGTATCTGTCAAGTATCTCGCGGTCGTATTCTATCTCGGCGGCTCCTTTGTCCAACAGGTCCGCGAACCTGTTCTGTTTCCTGTCCTCCACATATGAGCCGAAGAAGTCAGAAAGGTCTTCATCTTCCCAGGGCCTGTCGTCCATCTCGAGGCGCATTACATAGCTGGTGCCGTATTCCGTCTCGACTTTCTTCCACTGGCCGGGCTCAAGGCTGAAGGCGCATTCGATCACTTCAGGTATGAAATCGGAATTCTTTTTCAGGTAATAGCCCCTGTCGTAAAGTCTGTCCTCAGAGCAGGCTTCGTACAGTTCACGGAAATCCGTGCCCGCCTCAAGTTCTCTGTCTATGAAGGCTGTGAGCCTGTCCTTTTCCTCCTTCAGCTCTCCGGACAGGGGGACCGTGTTCTGGTATCCCGACGGACCGTATACCGCGTATCCGTTCTCATCGGTCTCATACTGGTACCTGTCGTTCACGTAGAGATGCAGGAACCTCACGTAGTTGCTGTCGAGATATGACGCCAGGTATTCTTCGTCCGCGTCCAGCTTTCCGGTCTTCTTCAGGTTGCTGTAAACGGTGTATACCTTTTCGTCCCTTATGATCATTTCGAACACATCATCCCGTGAAAGACCGTATTTCGAGAGGTCCTTTTCAAGGGAGCTTCCCTCGGATTTAAGGTATTCGTCTCTCTCATCGAGCTCTTCGTTTATGCTGTCGAGATAGGAACTGCTGAGGCTGAACTTTCCGGATTCGAACATGTAGTCTGCGACCAGATATCTCGAAACGTTTGTCAGCACCTCTTCGAAGAGCCTTTCCTCACCGGTCCTGTATCCTATCTTCGATCTGTAGAATTCGGGCGTGTCGCTGAAGTCGGCATATGTCTCGCCGAACCTGTATTTGTATTTCGCGAGATACAGTTTGAACTCGCCTTCGGTTATGACCCTGTCCCTGTACGTCATCACCGGGTCTTTCAGATATGTGACTTTTTCATCTGAAGAGCAGGAGACAAGGAAGGAAGACGCAGTCATAAGGATCGCGATGATTATAATGATCGTCTTTTTCAGTGTTGCCATCAGCTTTCCGCCTCCGTTTTCGGGCTCTCCGCCTCGCAGTACCTGCAGTATTCCTTAAGAAGATCCAGCAGGAATTCGGTGTTCCGTATATTGGAGCTGTACTTCACGGATATGAAGGGATCCTGTCCCAGACTCACCCTGAAGCCGAGAGCGGGATGCTTTTTGTTCAGTTCCTGGATCGCCCTCGCGTTTATGTTCTTCGTATAGAAGTGGAAATATCCGTCGTTCTGGGTTATCTTCTTTATCGATGCCTGCCTGCCGAGGGCCCTGATCCTTGCGATCCTGCACAGATTGACGGCCTGGGAGTTGGGTTCGCCGTACCTGTCGCACATCTCGTCTATAAGGTCGTCGTAATCCTCTTCGGTGTCTATGAGGGCTATCCGCTTGTACATGTCCATCCTCTGGGGAGCGGAAGCGATATATGACTTGGTAAGATATGCGTCGCACTTTATGTCCACGACGCAGTCCTCTGCGCGCTTCTTAAGAGGCTCGCCCTTTTCTTCGATGACAGCTTCCTCGAGGAGCTTCATGTACAGATCGTATCCGACAGCGTTCAGATGGCCGTGCTGTTCTGCCCCCAGAAGGTTGCCGGCGCCTCTTATCTCAAGGTCCCGGAGCGCTATCCTGAAGCCTGCGCCGAACTCGGCGTATTCCCTTAGCGCGGAGAGCCTCTTCTGGGCTATCTCGGAGATCTCCTTTCCTTTTCTGTAAGTCAGATATGCGAAAGCCCTGACGGAAGACCTTCCCACGCGTCCCCTTATCTGGTGCAGCTGCGCCAGGCCGTACCGGTCCGCGTTCTCGATTATGAGGGTGTTTGCAGTGGGAACGTCGACGCCCGTCTCTATGATGGTGGTACACACGAGGATGTCTATCTCACGCCTGAGCAGCATGCTCCAGACTTCTTCTATATCGTCCTTGTCCATGCGCCCGTGGGCCACGGCTATCCGCGCTTCCGGTATGTCGTTCTTCAGCCTGTCGGCTATGTGATAGATCTCCTCGATCCTGTTGTACATGTAGAAGACCTGTCCGCCCCGTCTCAGCTCCCGGCGTATGGCTTCGTTTATGACCATCTCGTCGTATTCCATGACGTAGGTCTGCACCGGGGATCTCAGCCCGGGAGCGTCCTCGAGGATGCTCATGTCCACGATTCCGCCCATGGACATGTTGAGAGTCCTCGGTATGGGGGTGGCGGTAAGGGTCAGAACGTCGGCGTTCACGGCCAGCTTCTTTAGCTTCTCCTTCTGGGCCACGCCGAACCTCTGCTCCTCGTCTATTATAATCAGCCCCAGGTCCTTGAACTCTATGTCCTTGGATATGATCCTGTGGGTCCCTATGATTATATCCGTCTCGCCCCTGGCGAGCTTTCTCAGTGACAGCTGCTGCTCCTTGGTGCTCCTGAACCTCGACAGCATGTCGACCCTCACGGGGAAGGATCGCATGCGGCTCTGGAAGGTCTGGAGATGCTGGTAGGCAAGGATCGTTGTGGGAACCAGCACCGCCACCTGCTTGCCGCTCATCACGGCCTTGAAGGCGGCCCTGATGGCCACCTCGGTCTTCCCGTATCCCACGTCTCCGCAAAGTAGCCTGTCCATGGGATAGGGCCTCTCCATGTCGCGGCGGATGTCCTCTATGGCCTGTAGCTGCCCGTCGGTCTCCTCGTATTCGAACTCAGAGGCGAAATCACGCATCATGGCGTCGTCGGGATCGAAGGCTATGCCTGCGGTCCTGCGGCGTCTCGCGTAAAGCTCTATGAGCTCCTTCGCCATCTCCTTGGTGGAGGCCTTGGCCTTGCTCTTGGCCCTCTGCCATTCGGCTCCTCCCATCTTTGAGAGGCGTATGTTCTCGACGTCGGCGCTTCCTATGTATTTTGAGACGTGGTCCAGCTGGTCCACGGGGATGCACAGCTTGTCCGTACCCGCGTATTTGATGGATACGTAGTCCCTGGTGCTCCCGGCCACCGTAAGGGTCTCAAGCCCAAGGTACTGTCCAACGCCGTATGCGTCGTGCACCACGATGTCGCCGACATTGAGGTCAGCGTAGGACATTATGGCTTCCGTTGCCTTCAGTCTTTTCTTTTTCCTGATGATGGGTACCTTGTTCTTTGAAGGCCTGGAGTTCTGCCTTGAGAAATTCATGAGAGCGAACTTCGGCTTCGCTATCTCGTATCCCGAGGTGAACTGCCCCACGGAGAACACCACGGGAAGCCTTCCGTCGTGAGGCTTTATGTCCCTCAGGTTCAGACCGTTATCCGATACGACCGTCAGCTTCATGTCTGACAGTGCCTGCATTATCCCGGTCTTTTCAGTCTCGGTGGCGCAGATCACCTGGCAAAGGTATCTGTTCTCGGTGTATTTCAGCACGTCTTCTGCAAGTCTTGAGAAATTACCGTCGTATGACGAAACATGCCTGATGTTCCAGAGATATGTGTTTTCGGATCTTAGGCCGGGGAGGTTCCTCGGCAGGGTGTCGACGAAGAGCGTGGGACCTGACTGTCTCGAATACAGTTCCTCGAAGTCCCTCGAATATGAAGATCCCTTCTGGGCAGGCAGGACGTACGCGTCCACGGCCTCGTTAACGCTCTGAAGGAGCAGCTTGCCGTCGGCCTCGGTCTTCTCGCGGCATCCGTTTGTATCGCATATAACGAGGGGACCGGTCACGTAATCCAGCAGGCAAGGCGACTCAGGGTATATTACAGGCAGATATTTGTCCCCGAAGTTGATCTCCGCCATGTTACGGAAGTCGTCGATCTCCTTCCTGAGCTCACGCCTGGCGTTTTCTACCATCCCGTCTGATGCGGCGCTGTCGAGCCTTCTCAGATGCTTTTCTATCAGGGAAATAATCTCGTACCTCTTGCTGTCCGACAGGATTATCTCGCGGACCGGCGCTATGGTTAGGGATCCCTCCAGCATCTCCGTGAACCTCTGGGTATCCGTGTCGAAGTAGCCCATTCGGTCTATCTCGTCGCCGAACAGCTCGATCCTCACGGCGCTGCCTTCCGGCGGATATACATCTATGATGCCGCCTCTCACGGCGAACTGACCCACGGACTCCACGAGCTCGACCCTCGCGTATCCCGCCGACACCAGGAGAGTTGTGAACTTTTCGGTGTCGATGGCTGTGCTGGCGTCTATCCTTATGGCGGAGTTTTTAAGGAACTCCGGCGGAGGAGCGATCTGCAGGAGCGCGTCCGGGGTGGTGCAGATCACCTGTATGTTCCTGTCTGAAAGGCCGCACAGGGCGGTCAGTATCTCAAGCCGGATCCCTTCATAGTCATGGGAGGAGACTATGTTCAGAAAACAGTAGTCCCTCTTCGGGTAGAACACGGAATCGATGCCTACAGACCTGAGCAGCCCGTTGAGATCCATTGCCTCCTTCTGGTCCGGGAACACCACTGTCACGGGACTCCCGGAAACAGAACAATCCTCACAGAGACATGTGAGGAAGATGTATTCAGAACCTTCGCTTATCCCGTTGATGGAATAAGGGTACCGTTTCCCGTAAACCGGGGACTGCAGGGATGACTTCAGCGCCCTGTATTCCCCCGTGGCCCGGAAAACGTCGCAGAGAAAACCGTAATTCATTGATTTGTACCGCTATCAGAACGTCATTCCGTTGAACTTGCCCATTGCTTCGTCGGCTTTTCCCGACACTATCATGTCCACCGCCTCGTCGCAGCAGTCGCCGATCCTGCGTACCGTTTCGATCTCTTCGTCCGTAAGCTTGCCGAGGACCCAGTCCTTGAGCTCGTAGTCCGCAGGCTTCTGCCCGATGCCTATCCTGATCCTGGGAAACGCCTCGGAATCCAGCATCTCTATGATGCTCTCAAGTCCGTTGTGCCCGCCCGGGGAGCCGGATTTCCTTATCCTCATCCTGCCGGGCTTAAGATTTATGTCGTCAGACAGGACGATTATATTTTCAGGATTTATCTTATAGTACGAAGCCGCCTTCTCAACCGCGTTGCCTGACAGGTTCATGTATGTCATGGGCTTCATCATGAGTACTCTTTTCCCCGAGAAGTCGCATTCGCATGTCAGTGCGTCGAACTTTGAATAGGATATCCTGACGCCGTGCCTCTCCGCTATGCGGTCTATGGCGATGTATCCGCAGTTGTGCCTGGTCTTCGCGTATCTGTCGCCGGGATTGCCCAGGCCCACAAGGAGATACTCGATCCTGCCTCTCGGTTCGGTGTTCGCTATTTTTCTGAAAAGGTCGAAAATGCTCGGCATATGCGCCTCCGAAATAGTATTCCAGACAGCCAAAAAGCCTGCCGTAAGGCAGGAAGGCTACTGTATGTTCTCCTGATCCCCGGGTCGCATGGGGATCACTTTGCTTCTGTAGGGTTTCGATACCGGGTCCTGCAGGAATTCCGTTATGATCCTGTCAGGGCCGAAGAGATGCATGGGCACCGCGTGCTGTATCCTGAATTTCGTCATGTAGTAGTTGAAAGCCAGGCAGGAATAGGTCCCCAGCCGCGTGTCAAGGGGAAGGAAGGCCGTGTGTATCACCCGTCCGCTGAGCCTCTTCGTGTAGTTCTCGAAGGTCTTCGTCATCTCATAGGCTTCGGCTTCCGTCATGCTCTCCCAAAGCCACAGGTTAAGGTCTCCCGCGTGGAAGATGTTCTTTCCGTCGGTGTTCACGAGATAGGCAAGTCCCTGGTCGGTGGAGGGAAGGGTCCTGAACTTCAGCTTCGAGTCTATAGTGATGTCCTGGTCCGGGACGGCAAAGACTGCGTCATCGACGCCGAAGGATGCCGGTATCTTTCCGGGAATGTCATATGAGAGCACGTACCGGACATCGACCCGCGACTCCCTCAGGCTGAAAATGTCCCGGTTGAAATGATCGAAATGGGAATGGGACACGAACACCGTGACGCTCTTATCCTTCGGGAGCTCCGGAAGGGTCCCGATGTAGTAGTCGAAGATAAGGAAATTAGTCTCCGACTCCACGGTGAATCCGCTGTGCCCCAGGAAATTGACTATGACCATCATATCCTCGGATTTCAGTTTTTCTGATTCTACCATTTTAGCGGAGCAAAGTCAACCGCCGATCCAGGCATAACTTTCAAAATAATAATATATGTTTATCTTGCTTTCCCGCCTGTTTTGTAGTACAATAACTTGAGTTATTGTGCAAATAACGTTTCACATTAAACCCGCGAAAGGTAAACATTCATCATGGACCAGGAATTCAAGGAAGTTCTCGGCGCATTCGGCCTTGAGCTTCACATATCCGACTACGGCAACGGACACATAAACGACACCTACATAGTCCAGGGGCCGGAAAGAGTCATCATCCAGAGGATCAACAGCAACGTCTTCAAGCAGCCGGAGCTTGTGATGGACAACATACTGAACGTCACAGAGTATCTGAGGAAGATAATAGCAGAGGAAGGCGGAGACCCCGATGTGGAGACCCTAAGCGTCATCACCACCACCGACGGGAAACCCTACTACAGATCCACGACAGGCGGATACTACCGCGTATACAAGTTCATAAGGGGAGTCTCCTACGACGAGATAACCGACGTGTCGCAGCTGTACCATGCCGCTAAAGCCTTCGGCAAGTTCACAAACATGCTTGCAGAATATCCAGCTGACACGCTTCACGAAGTCATCCCGAAGTTCCACGACACCAGGAACAGATACAGGAATTTCAAGGATTCCGTTGCAAGGGACGCATCCGGCAGGGCACACACATGTCCCGACGAGATAAAGTTCGTCCTTGACCGTGAGTGCAACTGCGGTATCGTGGTCGACGGTTTGGCCGACGGCTCCATACCCCTCAGAGTCACACACAACGACACAAAGCTCAACAACGTGCTCCTTGATCCCGATACGGGAGAGGGAGTCTGCGTCATAGACCTCGACACCGTCATGCCCGGATCCCTGCTCTACGACTACGGCGACGCTCTCAGGTTCGGAGGATCTTCCGGAGCCGAGGACGAAAAGGATCTTTCGAAGATCAGGTTCGTGGTCGAAAACTTCCGCGCCTTCACCGAAGGATATATCGAATCCATGCCTTCCATAACGGCAAGGGAGCTGGAGCTCCTTCCTTTCTCAATCAAGCTCATGACCCTGGAGTGCGGTCTCAGGTTCCTGGCTGACTACATAGACGGGGACGTCTATTTCAAGACGGCATATCCCGAGCACAACCTGGTCCGCGCAAGGACCCAGTTCAAGCTCATAAGCGACATCGAGGCGATGATGCCGGAGCTGAACGCCATAGTCTCGGAGATCGCCGCCAAGCACGGTCACTGAAATATACCGGAGGTTTTTCCGTGAAAAGGACGATAAGGCTCTGGAACGGCGTCCCGGGACATGACAGGGAATCCACTTTGATGGAATACTATCCCGCCGCTGACAAAAAGACAGAGGCTGCAGTAGTGATACTTCCCGGAGGCGGATATACGCACCATGCCGATCACGAGGGACGCGGATATGCCGAATATCTCAATTCCCTTGGTATGGACGCCTTCGTCGTATACTACAGCGTCTGGCCCAACGCCTTCCCGCTTCCTCTCCTGGACGCGAGAAGGGCCATGAGATACATAAGGCGCAACTCAGTAGACTTCGGCGTGGATCCCCGCAGGATAGCGGTCATGGGCTCATCTGCAGGCGGGCATCTTGCCGCCCTGCTTGCAAATTATGTAAGCAGCATAGATGGAGAGGATCTCGATTACATCGACACCTTCCCGTACAGGCCGGACGCCACGATACTGTGCTATTCGCTTATTACGGTCCCCCGCGAAGACCAGCCGGCATACCACTGCTTCCAGTGCCTATGCGGTGAAAGTACCGAATTCTCATCGCTCTCAGCAGACAGGCTCGTGACGGAAAATACACCGCCTGCATTCATATTCCACACATCCAGGGATTCCATCGTAGACGTGCGAAACAGCTATGCCTATGCTGCGGCCCTGAAGAGAAATCATGTACCGTTCGAGATGCATATATTCGAGCACGGAAGCCACGGCGGCGGCACGTTCACACAGGATCCCTACGTGGGGCAGTGGACAAAACTGCTCGAGAACTGGCTTATAAGCAAAAAATGGCTGAACAGATAACGACACAACATTTTCTTCAATAATGGAGATTCCGAAATGATGAAAAGAACTCTGAAACTCTGGAACAACGTACCCGGATTCGACAGGGAATCCACTGTCATGGAGTACTATCCGGCACAGGACAAGAGGACCGAGGCGGTCGTCGTGATTTTCCCGGGCGGAGCCTACGCGTTCCACGCAGACCATGAAGGGAAGGGATACGCGGAGTATCTTAACTCCATCGGGATGGACGCATACGTCGTATATTACAGCGTCGCCCCGAACCGTTTCCCGCTTCCGCTGCTCGACGCCAGACGGGCCGTCAGATACCTGAGACGACATTACGTGGATCTCGGTGTGGACCCCAAAAGGATCGCAGTCATGGGCTCTTCCGCGGGAGGACATCTCGCGTCCCTGGTCTCCACCTATGACAAACCTGTTGAAGGCGAAGGACTTGACTACGTCGACACCTTCCCGTTCAAACCCGACGCCACGATCCTGTGCTATCCCGTTATCCAGGCCCCGGAGTTCGGCCTCGGCCACTACATGAGCTTCGAGAATCTCTGCGGCGACATTATCCCGTTCGCTGAGGTTTCCACAGACAAGCTTGTAGGCGATGATACGCCACCCGCGTTCATATTCCATACATCCACGGATGACGGCGTAGACGTGCGGAACAGCTACGCTTACGCCGAAGCCCTCAAGAGACACCACATTCCGAACGAAGTCCATATCTTCGCACGGGGTGGCCACGGCGGCGGCACGTTCGCCCAGGATCCATACGTCGGACAGTGGCCTGAGCTTCTCAGAAACTGGTTCATCCAAAACGGATGGCTGCCGAAGAAATAAGGAAGGGGAAAAGAACGATGGAAACATACAGAATGTGGGAAAAGACTCCTCTTCTTGAAGGGGAAGAACCGGTCCTGGAATACTACCCGGCAGCGGAAAAGAAGACAGACTGCGCATTCATCATATTCCCGGGCGGCGGATATACCAACAGGACACCTTATGAAGGCGAGGGCTACGCCGAGTACTTGAACGCGGCAGGCATCGATGCCTTCGTATGCGAATACAGGCTCTGTCCCAACAGGTTCCCCATCCCTCTGCTTGACGCCAGAAGAGCCGTAAGGTTCGTGCGCGCAAACGCGGAGAGATTCGGCATCGCCAAGGACAAGATCGTCGTCATTGGATCCAGCGCCGGCGGACACCTCATCACGCTGCTCGCCAACTACAGGGATCCCATCCCCGGAGAGGGAGCTGACATGATCGACAGTGAAGACTTCATGCCGAACGGCACGGTCCTGTGCTACGCCGTTATAAACCACAGCCTCGAGCCCGAGAATCCCAACGTATACGGATGTCTCATGGCCCTGACGGACGGCAAGGACATGGAAAAAGTCTACACGGACCTTCTTGTCGACGACAGGACTCCCCCGGCATTCATCTGGCACACATACGATGACACCATAGTGAACTGCATAAATGCCATATCCTACGCATCCGCCCTTGCCGCTCACGGCATCCCTCACGAGCTCCACATACTCGAGGGACTCGAACACGGTTCGGGACTCGCGTACGAGAGCGATCACGTCCATCAGTGGGCGGCCCTCATGCTGGAATGGCTCAGAGCAAGGAAATTCCTTTAAAAGCTGTTAGAGATTTATGGAAACCTTTACTGACGGGGAATACCGGCTGAAGTCCCTTATTCCCCGCATAATCAAGTTCTCGGCCCCGCTGATGCTGAGCAGCATACTGCAGCTGCTTTACAACGCGGCGGACAGCATAGTGGTGGGTAACGCGGAAGGACCCCAGGCCCTTGCGGCTGTAACTTCCGTCAATGCGCTCATAAACCTGCTGCTCAACGCCTTCATGGGCTTTTCGGTCGGCACCGCTGTCTGCGTCGCCCACGATTACGGCGCCCGCAACTACGAAGGCGTGCACAGGGATATCCACACGTCGGTTCTCATAAGCATCATCGCAGGGCTCTCCGTGGGCGCGTTCGGATTCATATTCTCGGGGACCTTCCTCAGGTGGATGGGTTCCCCCTCAGACGTCATAAGCCAGTCGGAGATTTACCTCAAGATCTATTTCATCGGCACTCCGGCCAACATGGTGTACAACTTCGGAGCGGCGGTGCTGAGATCCCTCGGTGAGACGAAGAGGCCTCTGTTCTATCTGGGCGGAGCCGGACTGCTGAACGTCATACTCAACCTCATACTGGTCCTCGTGTTCCATCTCGGAGTCGTGGGAGTGGCAGTGGGCACCATAGTCGCCCAGTACATATCCGCTTTCCTCGTCATAGGATACCTCAAGAAGCGGAACGATTTCGCGCACCTGGAGTTCCGAAAGCTCAGGATATATAAGGAAAAGCTCAGAAAGATTTTCCTTGTTGGATTCCCTGCGGGACTTCACGGTATAGCCTTTTCCGTTTCGAATGTTCTGATACAGTCATCCGTCAATTCCTTCGGAAGCTACGCGATAGCGGGAAACGGCGCTGCCGCTTCGATTGAAGGCTTCACTTATGTTTCCATGAACTCTGTCCATCACGCCGCTCTGACCTTCATAGGACAGAACGTGGGCGCAAAGAGACTTGACCGGGTATGGAGGATTCTTGTGACCTGTCTGGTTATCGTTGTCATTGTCGGTCTCATATTCGGCATCGTGTCCTGCCTTCTCGGTCGTCCGCTGCTTTCACTATATATGGACAACAGTTCGGAGGGCTTTGAAAAAGCCATCGAATACGGAATGATCAGACTGGCATTCATAGAGCTCACCTACTTCTTATGCGGCTTCATGGATGTGATGGTCGGAGCACAGAGAGGTCTCGGTATGTCATTCATTCCTATGATGAGTGCAATGATAGGCACCTGCCTTTTCAGAGTGCTGTGGATCTTCATCGTGTTCGGATCCCTTCATACGATCGAATCCGTATATGTCTCATATCCAATATCCTGGGTGATAACTTCCGCTGCTCATGTGATCTTCTTCTCGATCAGGCTCAGGAAAATGCAGAAAGCCCAGGAGCTTAAAACAAACGCATAGACTGCGGAACTACCGGAGCCGCTTTACGTCATAATAATCAGATACAGGTTTTAAATGGAAAGAAAATACAAAGCCGTCATATTCGACATGGACGGCACCATACTAAACACCCTTGACGACCTGACGTCTGCCGTCAACGTCACAATGGACAGATTCGGATATCCCCGGAGGACGACGGAACAGGTCAGGCGTGCCGTCGGGAACGGCGTCAGAAAGCTCATCGAGCGGGTGCTGCCCGGCGGTGAGCACGATCCACACTTCAGCGAGGCCTACGAATTTTATGTCGAATACTATACGGCCCACGCCCTTATCGAGACCGCTCCCTATGACGGGATTCCGGAACTGTTCAGAGAACTCAGGAGAAACGGGATCAGATGCGCAGTGGTATCCAACAAGATGCACGAAGCCGTAGTAGAACTGACAAGGATATTCTTCCCGGACGCCGATTATTCCTGCGGCGAGAGGGAAGACGAGGGTATCAGGAAAAAGCCCTGGCCCGACATGGTATTTGACTGTCTCAGGGCTCTCGGCGTAAGTGTCGCGGAAGCCGTATATGTAGGCGATTCTGACGTCGACATAGAGACCGCGGGAAACGCGGGCCTTGAATGCATATCGGTCCTCTGGGGCTTCAGGGACAGGGACGAGCTCTTAAGGAAGGGAGCCGCGACCATGGTCAGCTCTCCTGAAGAACTTAAAGCGGTCCTGCTCGGAGCTGATAAATAACAGATAACAAAAAGGTGAGGTGCCTTTATGGTATTTTCCCATCTTCTCTTCATATACATCTTCCTGCCGGTCCTGCTGGCAGCCTACTTCATAATTAAGAACGACCTCTACAGGCGCATCATACTTGTAGTCTTTTCTCTCGTATTCTACGCCTGGGGCGAACCGGTCTATGTGTTCCTCATGATCGGTCTTGTTCTGCTGGATTATCTTTTCGGCAGGCTGGTGGCAAAGGACGGTAAGGCGAAAAAGCTGTGGCTCATCCTGGCGGTGGTAGCGAACCTGTCGGCGCTTTTCGTGTTCAAGTATCTCGGTTTCTTCATCGGGATCATAAACGACGTGTCCGGCGCAGGCATAGTTTTCAATCCGCTGACCATGCCCATAGGCATAAGCTTCTTCACGTTCCAGGCCATGTCCTACGTCATCGACGTGTACAGGAAGGACTCGGAATGCCAGAAGAACCCGCTCAATCTCCTCCTCTACGTGTCGTTCTTCCCGCAGCTCATAGCCGGGCCCATAGTCAGGTACAAGGACATAGAGGCACAGCTGATGTCGAGGAGCGTAAAGCTCGAGGACTTCAATGAGGGATTCTACAGATTCGCCATAGGGCTTGCGAAGAAGGTGCTTGTCGCCGACAGCTGCGCTGTCGCAGTGAACGCGTTCTACGGTCTCGGAAACGTCACCGTGGCGTCCAGATGGCTTGGAGCCGTGTTCTTTACGCTTCAGATTTACTTCGATTTCTCCGGATATTCCGATATGGCCATAGGCCTCGGGCGGATGTTCGGATTCAGATTCAACGAGAACTTCAATTACCCGCTCACTTCAGGCAGTGCCACGGAGTTCTGGAGACGCTGGCATATATCCCTGGGAACGTTCTTCAGGGATTACGTCTACATACCTCTCGGAGGCAACCGCAAATGGCAGTACAGGAACATCCTCATCGTCTGGTTCCTGACGGGATTCTGGCACGGTGCCTCATGGAACTTCATAATCTGGGGCATGTACTACGCAGTGTTCCTGGTCATTGAGAAGACGTTCCTGCTCAAGCTTTTCAACAAGCTGCCGAAAGTGCCTAAGGCTATAATCACCCACGCATACACGATCCTCATAACCGTATTCGGTTTTGCGATATTCTATTTCGAGAAGGATACGTTCAAAAACCTCGGATACCTGTTCGGGGCAGGAACGACAGGATTCACGGACCTTTTCACCAACTCGATACTGAGCAGCAACCTGTTCGTTCTTATAATCGGCGTCATCTTCTCCATACCGGTACTCAAAAAACTTTCGGCTGTGCTGCAGAGAAACAAACAGCTCCCGTATCCGGTATACAGGATAGCCAAGACATGCATCATCATCGCGCTGTTCACGCTGTGTACGATCAGGATGGTCGGAAGCACATACAGCCCGTTCCTTTATTTCAGATTCTAGCGAGGTGCTACGGATGAATAACAAGAAATTAGTCGATATAATCTGCGCGGTACTGGTCATAGTACTTTTCGCCGCGGTAGTCGTTCTCAACGTGGCACAGGCCGACAGGCCCACCGTCTCGGAACTTGAGAAAAGGGAACTTGCACAGATGCCTGCATTCTCATTCCAGTCGCTCACCGACGGCACGTTCTTCTCCGGTATCTCGTCCTTCATCTCCGACACGTTCGTCGGCAGGGACAAGCTTGTGGAGCTTTCGAAGCAGATGGAGACCCTGAAGGGGATAGATTACTCCGTCAGCAACGACAATACCCTTGTGATCCTCAATCCCGGTCAGTCAGACCAGGACACGACGGACCTTACAGACAAGATCAACGAGGCCTTCAACAATCTGGACACCAAGGACTCAGGCACGGAAACAGCACCGCCGGAATCCTCCGACACAAAGGATACCGATGCTCCCGACACTCAGGATACAGAGGATTCCGTAAAAGATACCGAAACGGAAGATTCTCTTCCTTTTGAGACGGATCCCATCGAAACGGACGACACCGATACGGATGATACCGAAAGTAATGACACGCAGGGAAGCACGCAGCCTCAGATCAGTTCACAGCAGCTGGCCAACGGCGACATAGAGGAATACACCGGATACCCGTATGAAGGGCACACTGTAACGTCTATCACTCTTGACAAGGATTACCTGAAGCTCACGCCCGGTACTGGTTCACCCATAAAAGCTGCTGTTTCTGCTGATGGCGGAGCAAAAGTCACATGGACCGTATCCGACAGAAACGTTGCCGAGATATCACCTTCCAGTGACGGAGGAATAGTAGTAAAAGCAGTATCCCCGGGAACATGTACTCTGACATGTAAAAGCGACGGAGGTGTTTCCGCATTCATTTATGTGGAAGTTGAAAAGCTCTATGTTTCTCCTGAAGACCAAAAAGGAGCAACAGCAGACTTCCTTCCCAACGGCCTGTTCATATACGGTGACGCTGTCTATACACCTGCATACCTCAATGATCCGGCGGCCAGAAGCTACGCAACGACCATGCTTTACTACAAGCGCCTGTTCGGCAGCAACGTAAGAGTAGATGTAGTCGTAGCTCCGGTCTCCTCGATGGTCATCGATGATCCCAATGTCCAGTCCATGATACCTGACCAGAAGGGCATCATGGATACCATGAAATCCATGATGGATCCTTCTATTAACTTCGTTGATACGTATTCCGAGATGTACGCCCACAGGAACGAATACCTGTTCTTCAAGAGCGACCATCACTGGACCGCCAGAGGCGCATACTATGCCTATGCGGCGCTTGCGAAATCCCTGGGATTCACCCCTACACCCATCGAAAACTTTGATTACAAGATCATCAGTGACTATTACGTTGGATCCATGTATCAGTTCACTTATGACGAAAGAGTGAGAGCCTTCTACGACTACGTCGAAGCTTTCATACCAACGAAGGCCCATACGATGACCATCACCGACGCAAACGGCTATGTCTACAGTTATGACACCAGTATCGTGGAATCCTTCGGCAACTATCTGGCGTTCATCTCCGGAGATCATCCTTACACCGTCATCAACGTGCCTGACAATCCTCAGGACAGGAACTGCATTGTGCTGAAGGACTCTTTCGGCAACGCGTTCGTTCCGTTCCTGTGCGAACACTTTGGAAACATCTTCGTTGTCGATGTCAGACACACCAACATGAACGTGTATGAGACGCTTTCACAGTACAACATCACCGACATCATCTTCATGAACAACATCCAGGCAGCCAACAACGCCACATGGGCTGAGATGTTCATGAATGCCGTTGGAGTATCACTTTACTAAATACTTTGTTATCATGACTCCTTATTTCCCACAGTACTGTTGAGAACTGAGGAGTCAAATACTATCTACAAAAAAACTAAATATCATTTCAGTGAGGTTAATTATGGATAAGAAGGTTATATCTCTCCTCATCCTTCTGCTGTCTGTCCTTGTACTCATATCATGTTCAAATGCCACACCCGGAAAGCAGCAGGATACCCCGCAGGAAAGCCAGACCGCTGATACTCCCGAAACGGAACCGGTCCCCGACACTGAAACAGAGCCGCCGGCTCCCCCTGAAACGGATCCGGAACCCGTCGAGACAGAGCCCCTCATCCCAGATGAGATAATACCCGTTTCGATCTACGACTGCATCTATGAAGGATATGACGGCGAGAAATACGGAAGAGTATCCGTACTGCAGGACGATCTGACGAGAGGCATCGACCTCTGCGTCATAGGAGTTTTCCTTTCTAATGACGAGGTGGTCGAGGGGACTACTTTCCAGAACATCTGGCGCAGCTGCATCTCGAAGCTCACGGCCGACGTCTCCGCCTACAGGATAGGCTTCGTCATCGATTATGCGACTAAAGACGGGAAAACCGTAAAGATGACCATCATGAGGCCTGAGGACATAAAGCAGGACGAGAACTGGGAATATGTCGAGATGTACACCTACGACGACATAGCGAACGAATACGCCGCCTGGTACTACCACCTGCTGCCCGAGAGCTTCGACGACAACTCGCTCATGACGTCCTTCAAGGTCACGGCAGGGAACAGGATATCGAAAGTCACGGAGATCCATCTGAAGGTATTCCTCTACAGGCACGAGGATATGGAGAAGATATATGAGGATGACAGTTACACAGACCGCCTGAACAGGCACACGGTGACTATTATTCCTTCCATATATAGATAATAAGAAAAAAGTTCTTGACATTGACGGGCATTTGTGCTACTATGCTTTGGAACGGGCAAATTTCGATGCCCGTCTCTCTACCGTCAAAATTCTTATTGACGGTCTGAAGTCCATAGGGAGGTAAAATATGGAGAAAGTTTTGAATTCTTATGAGACCCTGTTCATCACGGACCCGGATCTCAGCGAAGAGGCCAACAGGGCTCTCATCGAAAAGTTCACTTCTCTCATCAAAGCCAACGGCGAGATCGAGGAAGTAAACGAATGGGGCAAGAGAAAGCTCGCTTATCCCATTAATGACAAACCGGAAGGCTACTATGTTCTTGTAAACTTCAAGAGCGAAGGCGCTTTCCCCAGCGAACTCGAAAGAATTTTCGGCATTTCCGAGGGTATCATGCGTTCCATCGTGATCCGTCACGAGGAGACAAAGGCTCCCAAGGAAAAGAAAGCAGCAGAAGCTGAAGCGTAAGTGCTGAAAGTGGAGGAGTAAAATGGCTAACTTTAATCTCAACAAAGTTGTACTGGGCGGCCGCCTCACTTCGGAACCCGAACTGAAGACTACTCCGTCCGGCGTATCAGTTATCTCCTTTACCGTAGCAGTAAACAGAAGATTCAGCAAAGACGGCGAAACACAGGCTGACTTCATCAGAGTCACAGCCTGGAGGCAGACTGCGGAATTCGTTTCAAAGTTCTTCCACAAGGGCAGTTCCATCTGCATCACCGGTTCGATCCAGACAAGATCCTGGACCGACAACAACGGAACCAAGAGATATGAGACAGAAGTCGTGGCTGACGAAGCCATCTTCGTGGACTCCAAATCCGAATCTTCCGCACAGGTGCAGAAGAACAACAACGCTTATGTTCCCGAAAGCTACGGCAACATAGGCGGAAGCACTGAGGGAAGCTTCCAGAACGAAGCAGCTGAAAAACTTGAACAGTTCGAAGATGATGAACTGCCATTCTGATGGCACACTAAATTTACGGAGGTTTATTATTAATGGATAACGAGAACAATGAAGTCGTTGTTGAAAACGTCAACGAGACAGTAGAAGCGGCAGAAGCAGTTGCTGAAGAGGCAGCTGAAGCTGTCGAAGAGGCCGCAGAGGTCGTAGAAGAAGCAGCTGAGGCTGTTGAAGCACCGGCTCAGGAAGCTCCCGCAGAGGAAGCTCCCAGAACTGACGACAGAGGCGAGAGAGCCCAGAGAGCTCCCATGCAGCGTCAGCTCAGACAGAGAAGAAAGAAAGTCTGCATGTTCTGCACCGACGGTATCGATCACATCGATTACAAGGATACCGTAAGACTCAGAAAGTGCATCTCCGAGAGAGCAAAGATTCTCCCGAGAAGAGTTACGGGCACTTGTGCAAGACACCAGAGACAGCTCCAGGTAGCCATCAAGCGCGCCCGCCACGTCTCGCTTCTTCCTTACATTTCCGACTGATCTCTCAGAAATTTTCCCAGAAACAAAACGACACCGGTTTTTCCGGTGTTTTTTGTTGCCTATGACTACCAAAACTTGCGTAAAATCTCTTGTATATTTCCAGCAAATAAGGTAAAATAAACAGTTGGTGGGATACATGATATCCCCTCGAAAAAGCAAATTTTTATTGGAGGATATAACAATGGCAGTAAGAGTTGCAATCAACGGTTTCGGACGCATCGGCCGTCTCGCATTCCGTCAGATGTTCGGCGCGAAAGGCTACCAGGTAGTTGCCATCAACGACCTCACGAGCCCCGCAATGCTCGCACATCTTCTCAAGTATGACACAGCGCAGAAAGGCTACTGCGGCGTCATCGGAGAAAATAAACACACAGTGGAATCCAAGGAACCCGTTTACGAAGAAGACGGAAAGACCATCAAGGTCCCCGGCTCCATCACAGTTGACGGCAAGGAGATCACGATCTACGCAGAACCCAAGGCTGAGAAACTCCCCTGGAAGAAACTGAAGGTAGACGTAGTTCTCGAGTGCACAGGTTTCTACACATCAAAGGCTAAAGCACAGGCTCACATCGACGCCGGTGCAAAGAAAGTCGTTATCTCCGCTCCTGCAGGCAACGATCTTCCCACTATCGTATACAATGTCAACCACAAGACTCTGAAGCCGGAAGACAACATCATCTCCGCCGCTTCCTGCACAACAAACTGCCTCGCTCCCATGACGAAGGCTCTCAACGATGCTTATCCGATCGTTTCCGGTATCATGACCACAGTCCATGCATACACAGGCGACCAGATGATCCTTGACGGTCCTCACAGAAAGGGTGACCTGCAGAGAGCTCGCGCAGGTGCTGCGAACATCGTTCCGAACTCCACCGGCGCTGCGAAGGCCATCGGCCTCGTTATCCCCGAACTAAACGGCAAGCTCATCGGCTCCGCTCAGAGAGTTCCCGTATTCACAGGCTCCACAACGATCCTTGTTGCAGTAGTAAAGGGCAAGGACATCACCAAAGAGTCCGTTAACGCAGCTATGAAGGCTCAGTCTTCCGAATCCTTCGGATACACCACCGAAAAGCTCGTTTCTTCCGACGTTATCGGAATGACATACGGCTCACTGTTCGATGCGAACCAGACCATGGTCACAAAGATCGACAAGAATACATATCAGGTACAGGTAGTTTCCTGGTATGACAACGAGAACTCCTACACGAGCCAGATGGTCCGCACCATCAAATACTTCGCAGAGCTGAAGTAATCATCACATGGCATGAATTCAGCCTCCCTTAAACCGGGAGGCTGTTTTTCGTCTATAAAGTTTCTATGACATCTTTCAGGGCCCTGGCTGACTTCTGCAGTTCAAGGAGCTCTTCCGGCGACAGCTGGATAGGGACGGCGGTCTCTA
>JAEEGL011654233.1_pt1 | contig 21962 bp, 22 predicted proteins | sample 9134231 | NCBI WGS metagenome assembly JAEEGL01 (sample SAMN16246548, study PRJNA631951) | gut metagenome | biome: gut microbiome; feature: rumen; material: fiber-attached | host: Bos | place: Iran: Karaj | collected 2018-10 | reverse complement strand
TCATCCGCGATTACAGCAGGATAGACGGGACCACCAAGAACTATCTGATCCCTCTGGAGGTCATCTGCAGATATTATGCGGCCGGCTCCCTTCTGGACAGGATAAAATCCGGCAAAGTGAAGCCCGAGGATCTGGGATTCCCCGCAGGATACCAGGTCAAGAAAGGAGACAAGCTCCCCAGGCCGTTCATCGAGTGCACCACGAAGCTCGAGGCCCACGACGAGAACCTCACCGACGAGGAAGCCAAGAAGATGGCCGGCCTTTCTGACGAGGAATACGAGGAGATCAAAGCCACCGTTCTGAAGATCGACGCGATCATCGCCGAGGAAGCCGGGAAGAGGAATCTCATACACTGCGACGGGAAGAAGGAGTTCGCATACGACAAAGACAGGAAGCTCATGGTGGTGGACACCTTCGGGACCCTCGACGAGGACCGCTGGTGGGACGCCGAAGAGTATGCCGCCGGAAGGATAGTCGAGCTTTCCAAGGAATTCGTCCGCCAGTACTACCGCGAGATCGGGTACCATGAAGCCCTGTATTCAGCGCGCGAGGCAGGGAAGCCCGAGCCTGATATCCCTGCTCTCCCCCAGGACATCATCGACCGCGTGAGCAGGCTCTACGTCGATATGTACGAGAGGATAACCGGAGAGAAATTCTGAACGAAGTTTGGGCGGGGGAGGCCTCAGAAGAGGTCTACCCTCACCAGTTTCTCGCCCTTGGGGCATCCGATGTCCCCATGGACGGATTTTATGCTGTATTTGGAGCCTTCCGACTTCCCCGGCGCGTGGCAGATGCGGTAGTTCTCGCACGCGAGGTTCTCGCATTTCGATTCCTGATACGTTATCATGCTGCCGTCGATCGCCTGTTTCTTCGGTATGGCGGCAGGGGTAGGGATCTTCTCGACGACCGCCGCGGTGACCTCTTCGCCCAGGTATTCGTGGCATTCGTGGGTCTGAGGCCTGACCTCCAGGATTCTGTACCTGGATCCGGGCTCCAGATTGAAGCATACCCCTTTCAGTTTGCAGTCCCTGCAGTCGTTCAGGGGGCCCACGAAATAGAATTCGCCGCCTTCCTGCGCCTGCGAAGTGCCGATGAGAGTTATCAATGTCATGTCTGCCTCAAATGACGCCGGTTTCGCTGGCGACGGTCATTGCGACCTCTTCGCTTATGCCGGTAGATCCCAGGATGGTGAATCTGTCCGACCTTATCTCGTGCGCGTGGACCATGGCGTCGATGATCTCCTCTTTCGTTATGCCCAGCCCTTTCGCGGTGGTGGGCGCTCCGATTTTGCGCAGCGCGTCTCTGATGCTCTTCCAATCCCCTCCATGGAGATACATGGTGAGAATCGATGCGACCCCGCACTGCTCCCCGTGGAGCGCGCGTCCGGGGCATGTAATGTCAAGCCGATGCGAGATCATATGCTCGGCGCCGCTGGTGGGCCTGGAGCTTCCCGCTATGTTCATGGAGATTCCGGAAAGGATTATGGGCTTGATCGCGAGCCATACGCTCGTCTCCAGCCCGGGCCTGATTTTGTCGGCGGAATCCATCACGGAGTCCGCGGCATATTTGGACAGCGTGTACGCGGTCCCGCTGAAATCCTCGTTGTTGAGCCTTTTGGCGAAGTCCCAGTCCTTCAGCGCGGTGAGATTGGAAATCACATCGGCGCATCCGGCGGCCAGAAGACGGTAGGGGGCCTTGGATATGATGGCGGTGTCGGCTATGATGCCCATGGGGGATCCCGATTCGATGGATCTGGATCCGGCAGGGGTCTTCAGCGACGCCCGGTTGGAAGCTATGCCGTCGTGCGAGGCCGAAGTCGGGATGCTTATGAACGGGATGTCGAGATCCTTGGAGGCGACTTTTGCCGTGTCGATCTTGCTTCCTCCGCCTACAGCCAGGATGAAATCCGATCCGAATTCCTTTATCTGCTCTTCGGCGGCCCTCACGTTTTCCATGGTGGCGTCGCCGATCAGGCAGGTGTCCAGATCGTATCCGCTCATATACTCCGCGACTTCTTTCCCGGCGGCTTTCATCGTCTTCTCGCCGGAGATTATCGTCGCGGCGCGGCCCATCTTGAGCTCGTCGCACATCTCCCTGACGGATCTCAGCACGTTGTGGCCGGCATTGACGTTGCGGGGAAATTCCGCCACCTTCCATTTCATGAACCCTTCCGTCATGTTTCCTCTTCCTGTATGGTCGGTAACACTTAAAGACTGTCCGTTCAGAACATGAATGCCGGAGGATTCCGGACCTAACGGACAGACGCGGGTTCCCCGTACCCACCCTCACGATTCCGGCCGGTGCACGGTAGTGACGGTATCCGTTTGCGTAGGATGTCACGGTGGGGGCATAACGATGATTTCCGTCCGCCCTTGGACACAATGCTTCCGCTTTTGCCCCCGCGGAAAAGGGGTTGCACCCGCTCCGGAAAGGCTACCTTCCCGCGTCAGATGAGCTCAGTGGTCCAGTTGAGCTCCTGAATCAGATTGTCTGTTTTTCTCACGTCCTCCGAGACTCTGTCCGCCTGCTTCCTGAGCGCCCTGACATCCACGGTGCTGACGATCCTGATGTCTGTCGAGACGCGGCGTTCGGTCCTGTTGCTGGCATGGTCGATCAGGGATCTGAGCATGTCGCCCTTCCTTTTCATTACGTCCCTGCGGGCGAGAAGCTCGGCGAGGGTGGAGCCGTCCTTGGATTTGGTGAGGCTGTTGGTGATGTTTATCCTGCGGATCAGATCCATCAGCTGTTCCGTGATCGTATCCAGCTCCGCGAGAAGGGCCTTCGGGTCTTCGCTGGGCTCGTCCCCTTCCTGGACTTTGGAATTGTTGTTGAGCCTTGCCTCGAGCTGTCTGAGCCTCAGATCAAGGTCAGACCTCATCTTAAGCGCTTCTGCGAGCTTCATGGCCCCTGTTATCCCGTCTGTTTATTTAATCTGTCCCGTAGATTCCGGTTCATGAAAGCGCTGATCGTCTCTGGCAGCATGGACAGCGGCGGAATCACCGCCAGGATGTGCGGATATGCGGCCGATGCTCTCCGCAGATCGGGCTGGGAAGCGCGGACGCTGTTTCCTTCCGGGATGGAGATACATCATTGCCTCGGGTGCGGGAAATGCGCGTCCGGGATGTGCGCCATCGACGACGATATGGGCGCTGTTCTGGAAGCGGTGGAAGATGCCGACCTCGTCATCCTGGCGTCTCCGATACATTTCAGCGGGCCGTCGTCGCTGATGAAAACCGTCATGGACCGTTTCCAGCCGTATTGGAAGGGAATGGGGCCTCACGGGGGCAGGATGGCCGCGATGCTGTGCGGAGGAAGCGCCAGCGCCCGTTTCTCATGCGCCGTGTCGGAGATGAGAGCCCTTTCGATAACCGCAGGGATGGAATGGGCAGGCCATCTCGAGTTCCCTGATACCGACGGCCGCGGCGGAAGGGGCCTGCGCGAAGCCGTCTGCGGATTCATCGGAGAGGCCGTCGGAAAGCGACGTGATAGGCTCTGTTCTCGAATTGGGCCGGAGCCGGGGCATATCTGATCCCGGGGAACGGGATCGCGGACGGGCACATGTCCGCTATCGATTCCCATTGGCGGCCGGTCAGGGACATGTCGGTATCCACTACGCATATCCTGAAGTAGTTCATGTCCATGAGCTCGTCCAGGATGCTTTCCACGTCCGATCCCCTTCCGTTTCTGCGGATGCCCAAGCCATTCTTGACGTATACCGCGGGAATGAAGCTGTCCGAGACGTCCATTATATCTTTGAGTATGGCGTCCGAGCGTGAGACGTGGTAAGGGGAGATGACCATGTCGGCGGAGGAGTTGAACGCATCCATGAGGTCTTCGGTGGTCTCCACTGCGGTCATCAGCCAGAGGTAAGCTCCCCTGACTCTCAGGCGCTTCATCACGCCTTCGCAGAACCATCCCTAGCCGAGGCTGTTGGCGTCCGCGGCTATTATCGGCGACCTGACTTCCGTTGTTATCCTGCCTCTTAGGGCCGACAGCGGCATCAGCGGGCCCTCCAGAACGGGCTTCGTGCCTTCGAAGCGTCCCTCCGATAGTTTTACCTTTCCGTCTCCGTAGACGGCGAACACCGCCGGGATTTCCATGCGCCGGAAATTCTGGATTTGGTATTTGGTTATGTTGCATGGCCCGGCGTTTTCGGCAGGTTATTTACCTGCGCAGAGTCATGACAGTCCGAGGTTCGGAAATGAGCAGAACTTTCGTATGTTCAAAATGCGGCACCGCAGTCGATCTGATCTATAAAGGCGGGTGCTTCCCCAGCTGCTGCGGAGCGCCGATGACCCAGGTGGAGCCCAAAACCGACGATTTCGCCAAAGAGAAGCACGTCCCTTACATCGAGAAGAAAGACGGCGGATTCCTGGTCAAAGTCGGCAAGGAAGCATCCCATCCCATGGCCGACGACCATTACATCGTTTACATCCAGATCTGCGCCGACGGCATCCTCATGAGGAAATATCTCAAGCCGGGCGACGCTCCAGAAGCTTTCTTCCCAACTTCCGCCGAGAAAGTCACCGCGTGGGAGTTCTGCAACAAGCACGGCCTCTGGAAATCCAACCAGTGATCCCGGGCGGCGTCCAAACAAAACCCTGCGGATGGTCCCCGTCCGCAGGCCGTTCCATTTTTCCGGCGTATGGTCCGCCGAATCATTAAGAAAAGAGGGGAGGGGAATCGCCCCGCCCCATGTTTGTCAGCACGCGAAGTAGCCGTGCGTCCTGAGCATTCTCTTCTTCACGAGATGCGATCCGAAGAAGTAGAACACCGCGATGAACGGCATCCACAGCAGCGACCACAGCGGGATGGGCAGGACGCCTTCCATGCCGACGGACTCCGCGATGGCGAGCCACAGGTCTCCGGTGAACGGAAGCAGAGTTCCGGCCGCAAGAGCGAGTATGGTGGTCACAACGAGGATGTTAGACGGCCAGCTTCTGAAGAACGGCAGCTTGTTGGTACGCACGATGTGTATCGCCCATACCTGCATCCAGTACTGCTCGATGCACCAAAGGGTCTCGAACAGGAGCTCGATGTTGGTGCCGCCCAGGTCTTCCCTGGCGAGTATGGCTTCGGCGGCGCTGCCGAATCCCTCGCAGGGGATGGTGGCGAACACCACGAATATCATGAACGCCCATGTCATCAGATCCGTCAGAGGGCACATCAGCCCGTATCTGAACATCACGTTCTTCAGGTTGATCGCATCCCATTTCCTCGGTTCGCGGACGAATTCGTCTTCCACCTTGTCCCACGGGATTACCAGGCAGGCGAAGTCGTTGATCAGGTTGAAGATGAGGATCATGATCGCGCCCATCGGCTCGAAATTGAACAGCAAGGTCGCCAGGATCAGCGAGAACATGTAGCCGAAGTTGATCGAACCGATCATCTTGACGTATTTTATGCTGTTCACGTAGACTTTCCTACCTTCGATGGCCCCGTTCTTTAGTATTCCGAGGTCCTTTTCGAGGAGAATCATGTTGGCAGTGTCTTTGGCGATGTCGGTTCCGGTGTCGACGGAGATGCTGACGTCCGCGTTCTTCATCGCGACGACGTCGTTGATCCCGTCTCCCATCAGGCCGACGGTATGGCCGTTACCGCGCAGGGTGGTGACGATCCTGGATTTGTTCTCGGGGGTGAGCCTCGCGAACACGTTGCATGTCTCCACCGCTTCTTTGAGCTCGTCGTCGGACATGGCGTCTATCGCCTCTCCGACGAGGATCTCTTTGCTTCCGATCCCGATCTCGTCGCAGACGTATCCGGACACGTATTCGTTGTCTCCGGTGAGGACTTTGACGGAGATGCCGTAATCGGCCAGTTCTTTCACGGCGGTCTTGGCGGTGGGCTTCACCGGGTCAATGAACACCACGAATCCGTCGAATATGAGGTCGCATTCGTCCGCGGCGGTGACGTTGGTCCCGTCCGGCATGAATTTGTGGGCCACGGCAAGGACGCGCATGCCTTTGCTGCTGTACCATTCCACGAGCCCCATGATGTCGTTGACCGTGCTTTCGTCCAGCACCTGGATGTCCCTGTTTTCGTCGGTGTATCCGGAAGAGATCTCGAGTATCTCTGCTACCGCCCCTTTGGTGATCATCATGTCCACGTCATCGTTCTTCTCGACGACGACCGTGGCTCTTCTCCTGATGAAATCGAACGGTATGTCCGCTACGAATTTGTAGGAGTCCAATTCCTCGGACAGGTCGTTTTCCTCCGCATACTCATCGATCGCCCAGTCTATCTGGTTAGTCGCGGACGTCAGATTCCTGCTGTTCAGGCAGGTGAAGATCTCGATGGTATGGCTGGGATTGCCGTAGATATTGTTGCATGATTCGAGGGAGATCCTGTTCTGGGTCAGGGTCCCGGTCTTGTCCGAGCAGAGGACGTCCATGGCCCCGAAATTCTGGATCGAGGTGACGTCCTTGACGATGACCTTGTTCTTCGACATGTCTATGGCGCCTTTGGCCAGGTTCGTCGAAACGATGGTCGCCAGCATCTCAGGCATCAGGCCGATGGCAAGGGTCAGCGAGAAGATGACCGCCTCCATGATCCCGTCGAAAGTGAATTCGCCGACGTTGAAGTAGCTCTTGGCTACCATAATGAGGAAGACCGGGGGGACCATGTAGAGCATTATCTTGATCAGGACGGAAGCGATGGCTTTGCTTCCCTTGTCGTAAGTGGTCGCGGACCTCTTCTTGGAGAGCTCCTCGGCCATGCCTCCGAAGATCGTGTCGTCCCCGACGGTGACCACGATAGCTTCGGCGGAGCCTCCGATGACGCTGGTTCCCATGAAAGCCATGTTGTCGCATCCGAGGATGTTCCCGGTGCTCGCCCACGGCTCCGCGGTTTTCGTGACGGGCCCGGATTCGCCAGTGAGCGAGGACTGGTCCACCTGAAGGTGGTTGGATCTTAGTATCCTCACGTCGGCGGGGATGACGTCGCCCGTGTCAAGGATTATTATGTCCCCGACGACCAGCTCTTTGGAGTCCATCTCCACTTCGACGCCTTCGCGGCGCACTGTGATGATCGTCGTAACCATGCTGACCAGTTTGGACGCGGCTTTGCTGCTGCGCGTCTCCTGAATGAAAGTCATCGTACCGCTGACGAGAATAAGGGTCGTCAGGATCACGAAATAGATGATGTCCGGATCGAGAATCATCCAAAGGATGTCTATCACGGCTAATGCGATTATGAAAATGTTGACGAATGCGTGATAAAGCCTTTTCAGAACGATATGTTTGTTATGATTGGTGACTTCATTTTTCCCGTATTGGATACGGGATGTCGTCACTTCTTCGTTATACAGTCCGTTTTCGTTGCTTCCGAGAAGCTTCACCACTGTCTCCCCGTCCATGGACGCGGCAGACTTCATTCTTTGATCTGGAGGAATCGAACCATTTACCACGCTGGCTGCTATAAGCCCATAGGACTTAAAGCAATCTCCGAGGGCATGGCGGAAATCCTGTGTTTTCGGCAGGCTGAACGGGATATCCCGCCGCCGCGCCCATTCCGGAACTGCCGGCCGATGGAGCCGTTATATCCTATCCCGGACATGAGGATGCCATGATAAAGGCGGAGATCCGCATAGATTACCTGGACGAGAGGACAGCCCGCGCGGTTTTCGATGCTCTGGGCCCGGACAACGGGGGATACGTAGAATCCGTTCTCGAAGGCGCTTCCATAGTCCTCAGGGCGGAGTCCGAGACCGCTGGGACCATGAAGAACACCGCCGACGACCTGATGGCATGCATCAAAGCCGCCGAAGATTCCATAGAGGCGACCGGCCAACCCAATTAATATCAAGACAAGTTAACGCCGGATATGTTCGAGATCATAAAGCGCGACGGCATGGCGCGCATGGGCAGATTCGAGGTCCACGGGAAGATCGTGGAAACTCCCGCCTTGCTTCCGGTGGTGAATCCCAAGATCAACACCGTGCCTCCCCGCGAGCTCTACGAGAAGTTCGGGTTCAAGGCGCTGATAACCAATTCCTACATCATCAAGAATTCTCCGGAGCTCAGGGAAAAGGCCCTGGAATCCGGGCTGCACAGCATGCTGGACTACCCGGGCGTGATAATGACTGATTCGGGGACTTTCCAGTCGCACATGTACGGCGAGGTCGAACTGACCAACGAGGAGATCGTCCGGTTCCAGAAGGACATCGGAACCGACATCGGGACCGTTCTGGACATCTTCACCGAGCCGTTCTGGACCAAGGAGCAGACTGCGGAATCCATCGTCACGACGCTGGAGAGGACCCGCCAGGCCTGCGATATGAAAGGGGACATGCTCATAAACGGGGTCATTCAGGGCTCCGTCTACCAGGATCTGAGGGAAGACTGCGCCCGGAAGATGGCCTCGATGGACATCGACGTCCATCCCATAGGCGGCGTCGTCCCTCTGATGGAGCAGTACCGCTATTCCGAGCTCGTGGATGTTGTGATGTCTTCCAAAAGGGGCATCAACCACAGCCGCCCGGTGCATCTTTTCGGCGCCGGGCACCCGATGGTGCTGGCTCTCGCCGCTCTGATGGGATGCGATCTGTTCGACTCCGCCGGATATGCCAAATTCGCCAGGGACGACAGGATGATGTTCATCGACGGCACGTTCAGGCTGGCAGATATGAAATCCCTGGATTGCGACTGTCCCGCATGCCGCGGCCGCAAGGTCGAGGAGCTCCGCGGGATGGACAAGAACAGAAGGACCAAGACAATCGCGGAGCACAACCTGTACCAGATAACGCGCGAGCTGGCTCTGGTAAGGCGCTATCTCCAGGAGGGGCGCCTCTGGGAGCTGGCCGAGATCCGCTGCAGAGCCCACCCCGCGCTTCTGGATGCTCTCCGTAGGCTGAAGGAGCACCAGGCCCAGATGGAGCTGAGCGATCCCATCAGCAGGGACGGAGCGATATTCTACACGGGGCCGGAATCCCGCGGTAGGCCCGTATATCTGAGATATCTGGAAAGGCTCGGGAAAAGATACGTCCCGCCGACCGATAAGGCCGTCCTTTTCCCCGATTGCCAGGGGAAACCGTACGGCAGGGCTTACGCCGAGGATTTCGACAGGGCCAGAAGGTCCGGGTATACGCCGATAGTGGTATCCCCCTTCGGGCCGGTACCCGCGGAGCTGGACGAGATGTATCCCCTTGCCCAGTCTCTTTTCCCATCGATCCAGGACGAGGAGACGGAGAACGAATCCGAAAGGCTGACGTACCAGTTCCTCAGCATGGCTGGGTTCAAGACTGCCATCGAGCCCGGCCAGATTCCTGACGGCGGCTCCCAGGAATACGATGCCGACATGCTCAGAGCGAAGGCTGTGGCGAGATATCAGTTCGGCAACGAGGCCGCGGACGCGCTTTTCAGAGGGGAAGTGGCATTCGTCAAAAGCAAGAAGACGGGCAAAATCAGGAACGTAATATCCGACGGAGAGCACGTCCTCTCGATGCGCGCCGGGGACGGCATGTACACCCTCAGGCTGGAGGGCGCCAAGAGGATAGCGTCGTCGGTGCCGGCACCCCATATGCGCGTCGTCATCGCGGACGATGCGGTGCCTTTCGTCGCCGACGGGCGCAACGTGTTCGCCCAGTTCGTCCTGTCCTGCGACCCGGAGCTGCGCCCCATGGAGGAAGCCATCGTCACCGGCAAAGACGGCAATCCGGTGGCTACCGGCCGCATGTTCCTTACGCCCGCGGAGATTCCTTTCATGAAGAAAGGCATCGCGGTCAAGGTGCGCACCGGCGCCGAAGAATGAGGACAATGCCGGCAGGGGAATCCCCGCCGGTTTTTCTGGTCGGAATCGGTTCAGGACAGGCAGATCGTTCTTCACGCCGTCGGCGTAGACCTTCGCTATCGCGTTCTTCATGATGGTGTCGGGGACGTCTTCGGCGTATTCCTTCTTCCAATCCAGGATCGGGCGTCCGAAAGTCACCTTCCCCGGCTGATCCGGATCGTCGTCGGCTTCGAGGTATTTGATCTCCAGCCCTTCGACGATTTCTTTGATGTCTTTTCCGTTGATGAGGACGTAGCTGGGCCCGTTCTCTGTCTTGGTCTCCCTGAAGGCGCAGGGTATGTCCTCCATTTCAAGGTCGCACATCAGATCTTTTATGTACGATACCATCGCCGCGGACGATCTTCTCCTGACCACAGGGTCGTCTATGGGTGCGTCGGGGTGTCTGTATTCAATATCGATCTTGACCATGGGCGTTAATTCTGGCGCCTCTTTAAAACCATGGCGGTCGCAACGTTCGGAGGTTCTGTTTTTATCCGTGGACTGCGTTATGTCCGGCGATGTCAAGTTCAGGAGCATTGGCGCTCATTCTGGCGGCGATCGTCGTCATAGCAGGCGCCGCCATCTTGCTGGGAGGGTCAGGGGATGACGGCCAGCAGAAAACCGATCCCGGCAGCGATCCTGTCGGGCCCGTGGCTCCGGATGTTCCGAAAGCCACCTACAGCATAAGCTATGTGCTCAACGGCGGCAGAATCGTCGGGACCGCGCCGTCGACCTACGAAAGCGGTTCCTATTCCGATCTGCCTTACGCCGAGAACGGCAATCTGTTCTTCGACGGCTGGTTCACAGACCAGAGCTGCACCGCGCCCATAGGGGCGATATTGGCCGACAGGACAGGGGATCTCACGCTGTACGCCTCATGGTCCGAAGATAAGGTCGGTACCGGATTCACTATGAGCATCGAAGGTTCCGCCCCTTCCATGGTTTTCAAGAGGGAATACACCGGAACAGCCTCATGGGAGTATCTCGCAGAGGACGACGGCGCATATTATGTGGAGCGCACCATGAAAATCGGGACCAAGCATTGGTATGACAACATAACGATACCGGATTGGTGGTCTTATATATTCGGCGAATCCGGGGGGCAGAAAGCCGATGTGCTTGATGCGACCGATTATTATTGGACAGACGAGGGGGACGACGATACCGTCTTCGTCTATCTCGGCAACGAGACCATATCCGGGAATTATTTCGGAAAAGGTTCCGAGAACTACGTATGCGAGGTTTGGAAGGCAGAGAACGGCAGCGAGAAGCAGTGGGTATACCGCAGCTTCTATCCCCTGAAGATCGAAACCTTCGATTCCGGGGTGGAGCTGAACTACTCGATGAGCAAGATCTATGAGGTAGACAGCATAACCGCCGATTTCAAACCCATAGTCTATGCCGAATACGGGATAAATGTGTCAGGATATTCCGAAGTCAGAATAGGGGACACCCTGACCCTGACCGCGTCGGGCGAGGATTTCTACGGATGGTACATCGACGGGGAGCTTCAGAAGCCCATCAGCCGCACCCTGACAGACAGCCGCGTGACTCCGGACAAGGTCTACGAGGCGCGCACAGATGTCGACTATTATACGCTGGAGGAGAAGACGCTCTACTTCGATGACGTCCATCTCGTCAGCCCGGTGACCATCATCGACGATGAAGGGAAAGAATACACGATGAGCCGCGGGGTCACTTTCAGAGATTCGGCCAGCGGGATTTTCACATTGATCGACAGCAGGGATCCCATCCCGTGCATCCTCAGGGTCTACAAGGAAAAGACCGTCACGTTCACTTGCACGTGGGAAGTCGGCAGCAGCAGGTATTCCATGTCATTCCCCATGTATTACAACGATCTGTATGACTATTCTAAGGATACTGTCAGGACCGATTTCAGCTCCTACAAGGCTATGGCCAAGTATTTCACGTACGACGATCCGTACGTCAAAATCGCGTGCGATAAGCTGATGGAATACAAGAACCAATACAGAATGAACGACCGCGATTTCGCGTATTTCGTGATGAAATTCGTCGAAACCATCCCATACCAGTATGATGAGAGCTCGCGCGGAATGATGGAGTTCATCAAGTATCCTGCCGAACTGTTCTGGGACGGCGGAGGAGACTGCGAAGATTCTTCGATCCTCTACTGCACGCTCATGAAGAAGATGGGGTATGACACCGCGCTGCTCATATTCCGCGACCATGCCATGGCGTCGATACATTTCGCCGATGAATCGTACAACTATGGCGACAACATCGCCGTCTATAGCGGGAAGAAGTATGTGTACGTGGAGACGACCACCACCGGGGAGACATGGAGCGACCGGAGCGGATACGATCTCGGAGACATATTCGACAATGCATACATACCGTCAAAGATCGAGGACATGTACGTGTTGATATGAGCAGACCATCAGATTATATGGGGAAGGTACGTGCGAAGAGGCCGCTGGTCCAATGCATGACCAATTACGTGACCGTCAACGACTGCGCGAACGCCTGCCTCTGCTGCGGGGGAACGCCGGTCATGACGGACGCGGCAGAGGACGTGGAGGAGATGGTGAACATCGCCTCCGCTCTCGTGCTCAACATCGGGACTCTGAACAGCCGCACTGTGGATTCCATGGAGGCCGCAGGCCGCGCCGCAAACAGGGCCGGCATCCCGGTCCTCCTGGATCCGGTCGGGGTGGGGGCGACAAGATACCGCACCGAGACGGCGTTCAGGCTGCTGGAGAAAGTCAGCATCGCCGTCGTCAAGGGCAACCACGGCGAGATCGGAGTTCTTTCCGGGTCCGGAGGCGAAGTCAGAGGCGTGGACTCCGTCGGATCCAGGGATCCGGAATTCGCCGCGGAGAAGCTGGCTTCCGAATTCGGATGCGCCGTAGCGTCCACCGGGGAGAAGGATTACGTCTTCCGCGGAGGCTCCGGCGTGGAGCTGAGCAACGGTCATCCGCTTCTCGGAGCCGTTTCCGGCACGGGATGCATGCTTTCGGCAGTCGCCGGGGCGTACATCGGAGCCTGCGGGGTATCGCTCGAATCCCTGTCCGCTTCTCTGCTGGCTTTCAGCGTTTCATCCGAGTATGCGGCCACCAGATGCGAAGGGCCCGGTACGTTCAAGCCGGCTTTTCTGGACGCTCTCTACAATCTCGACGCGGAGCGCCTTGACACCCGCGTCCAGATACGCAACCTATGAGAAACAATTCTGGCCGGGTTCGAGCCCGGTCAGAGCATCTTCAGGCTCCCGGTCACGCGGTCTATCTCCCCCGCGAGAGCCGGGCCTATGCCTATGCACGTGGTTGTGCCTGGTTCTATCTGGGTCCTTCCGGCGTCTGTTATGGTCGATACGGGGAGCTTCACGCTTCTGGCTTCCGATGCCAGGCGCATAAGCTCTTCCAGGGAGTCCGTTCTGAGGACGACTTTGGCCTGACCGCTGGAATGCCATCCTTCGAACGTTTTCCTGTCGTATTTCTGGACGTAGATGGCGCATTCCACGGCCGCGTGGGCCACTTGGGCGGCGACCTTGCCTTTGCCCATTTTCAGGTCGTTCCTGACGACCACCACGAGCTTGTATTCGTCCGATCTGAAAGGGGATGCTGTCATCATCCCGGCCCATGCAGGACATGTTTATCCGTTTTTCCCATCGCAATGGGAGATAGCGGCCGAAAATCGCGATCAGAGCTCCGATCTGGAATCCCAGCATGAACAGCAGCATCAGGCGCCAGCCCATCCTGAGCCCGCCGCCTCCGAAGGCGATGAATGGGATGAACAGCATGAAGAACAGCCCGAAATAAACGGTCACAGCGTATCCGGCGGCCATTCCTGCGGCTATCGACGCCGCATCTTTCCATCCGAATCCGATCCGCCGGATTTCTGGGGCCAGATCCCGTAGTTCAGGCTCGGGGCTCTGCTCTCCGGAGTTCCCCAGCTTATGCCCGCATCTGGGGCAGAACCCATATTCGTCCGAGATCTCGGATCCGCATTCAGGACAGAGCACAGCTCGCAATCCGGGCCGGGGTATTAATCTTTCCCGATGATTCCGCAGTCAAAGGCGCTGTCCGCAAGTATATGAACCCCTCCGCTTTATTGAGTGGCATGAAATGTCCAAAGTGCGGATTCGACAATCCCGAGGACACGCTCTTCTGCAAGAAATGCGATTGGAGGGTCGACATCCCGTACGTTCCCGAGAGGAAGACGAACGCATCCATGTACTGCGCAATCGCGCTCGCATTGGGTGTGATCGCTTCTGCTTTGTACTTCATGAAATGGTACGTATTCGCCGCCGCCGTGGGAGCCATCGGAATGGTCGTGGGCGGATATGCCATCAATGTTCCGAGGCTGCTCAACAGCGACAACAAGGCCGTTCTCGTCACGATCGCCGGGGTAGGCCTCATACTGAGTATGGTCGGATTTATGCTTGGGCTGTATATGGCGGTGCTTTGATGGCGGTATACCGCGGCAAATACATCCTCGAGGGCCTGGGGACCATCAGCCCGGAGATGGAGCACAATCTGGACATCGCGTATGATATCTGCATGTCCTACAGGCCGGAGTTCCCCTGCGAGATGTGCGGGAAATGCTGTCATCAGCCGAACATTGTCGTCACCCCGGACGAGTTCGAGAGGATCGCCAGCGCTGCGAACGTTTCCATTGCCGAGTTCATCCAGGAATACCTGGCCCGCACGCCCGACGGCAGGTTCCTCCTCGCCAAGACGGAGCCCTGCGCGTTTCTGGGGAAGGACAACAGGTGCACCATCTGGAGGGACCGCCCGCAGATCTGCGACGACTTCCCGTATGCCGTTTCCATGTTCATGAGCAGGGTATATCTCGCCCTTACCAACCCGGATGCCGACATCCTCGAGCTCATAGATTACATGGACAAATCCTGGCCGTGCACGCAGGTCATCAGAAACACCATCAAAGACAGGATAGACGGGCGCAGGAAAGACGTCGTGAAGATGTCATAACCCTATCGACAGCGATGCGCGCAGCTTCCCTCCGAGGGAGACCGGGAATTCAGATTCGGCTCCCGAATAAGTCCTGACATCCTCCACGCCGATTGTCCTGCTGGCATCGCCGTATGCCAGTTCCATGCGGTATGGGTGTCCTCTGCAGTGGAGATCGAGGAATTCCTCCAGATAGCTTAGGGGCTTCCCGTCCCCGCTCGCGAGAGAGTATGCCAGGACGTCCGTCAGGAACACTACCGCCCCCTCATCCAGATCTGTGATGTCTGCCGGCCTCACTTTCGCCGCGGATATAGCATCCATCGCCTCTGACGCGTTGGGTCCGTTCTCCCCGTCAGTCCCGAATTGCACGGAGATCACCGACAGCGCCATCAGGAGTATCGCCATGAAAGCGATCGCGTCAACGTACGCGGTGAATCCGCGGGAATCCTTCAGCATATCATCACCCTGAACACCGCGGGGACTTTCCTTCCTCCGTCGCATCCTATCGCCGCCGTCCTGAAAAGCGTCGAATATCCAGATCCCGGGTCCGTACCCGCAGAAATCGTATTGTCCCCGCAGAATCCCCCAGGTATTTCAGCTTCTACGGACACGTACGATCTGCCCGTGGCATCCAGGTATTCCTGCAGATATCCTTCATATGACGGCACGAATTCCCCGTCCAGGATCTCGCCTCCCAGCATTCCCGCGTTGAAGCGGAGGTCCGCTCCGGAATCAGCCGAGATCAATACCGCCGCCGCCCCCAGGAACGCTGTCAGCGCCAGGACGACGGCCATCATGGACAGCACAGCCTCCATGAATCCCATATCGCCGTTTCTGCTCCCGATCATGCCCGGATTTCGGGTTCCGGGGATAAAAAAGGGCATGCGTGCGGGCACGGAACTTTCCGGGCATAATCTCTGCGCGCAGATGCCGACTGAAAAACGGCCGGGCCGTCAGACTCCGCGCTGATACAGGCCCTTGGTGAAGCCGCTTCCGCCGCACATCTTCAGGAGTTTCTCCCGGGTCTTCTCGGACGGGCTGACGCACATCTCGCCTACGGTCTTCGCAACCGCCGCCGGCCTTTTCCTGAGGTCCAATCCGGCGGAGGCCACCCCTAAGCGCCTGAACTCGTCCATTCTGTCCAGAAGGTTCAGATCCGCGGAGTTCAGTATGTGCGAATATCCGCGTCTGTCCTTGTATACCGGGAAGGAAGCGTCGGTCTCGTCCTTCAGGGTGCAGTCCGACATGCCGGGGTCGCGGGTGATCATGAGCTCCGCCCTTCCGAAGGCCATGACCTCCGTTCTGACGGGATAATGCGCCGCAAGCTCGGAGATCTCGCCTTTGGAGAGCTCGGTGGAAAGCGTGGTCTGGTACAGCTTCAGCGGGAAATAGGAGTTGAATGCGTTCAGGACGCTGCTTCCGTAGATCCTCTCGGCCCCTTTGCAGACGCGGTACTGGGCTACGGTATTGACCATCACCGGATGCGCCGTCTCCACGAATTCGTCCAGAGGGTCGAACCTGGGCAGGAGCGAGACGATCTCCTTGCCTGCCGCCCTGCAGATCTCCCTGGCCTCGTCTATCCTCCCCGTGGCGTCGTAGTAGATGCGGTCGGCGTACGGGAGGGCGGCCTCCAAGGTCTTTATGGACGACACGTAGAACGAGAGCTGCGTTCTCTCCTCGGGTTTGCGGACGCTTTCGCGCTTCAGCCTGACCGGCCTCCTCTTGGTCGTCCCCTCTAATTTGGGTGCCGGACCGAAACCGTTCTTGATCTCGTCTATGCGCGGGTCGTAAGTGCGGTAGATGCTGTATCTCCCGTCCCTGATCTTGAAAGGTATCTGGGCCGAGTTCAGATCGGTCACCTTGAACCCTCCGATCTTCTTGTCTCCGTCGAATATGGAGAGGCCGTCCTTCAGGCCGATTTTCTCGTCCAGCTGCGACGGGCTGAGTTTCCTGCCCTTAATGTCGGCGTTCCCGACGAAGAATCCCCTGTTGTCCGCGAACAGAGGCTGCACGGGGGACACGAATTCCCCGAGATAACCGGAGCACGTCCCGCGGTTGAACACGGTTTTCAGGAGCTCCATGGTGTCGTCGAATTCTTTGCCGGTCTCCTTCTTTTCGGCCATGGAATACGCTTTGGTCGCAAGATACGAATATGCGGGGGATCTCATGCGGCCTTCGATCTTCAGGGAGTCCACGCCTATCTCGCGCAGCCTGTCCATGTATCCCATCCCGAAAAGATCCGCGCAGCTCAGGAGATATCCTTCTTTTTCGTCGGTGCTGTATTTTTTTCTGCATGGCTGGGCGCAGGATCCGCGGTTTCCGCTTCTGCCCCCGATGTGGCTGGACATGAGGCATCCGCCGGATACGCAATAGCACAGCGCGCCCTGGATGAAAACCTCGGTCTCGACCGGGGATTCCGGGACGATCTTTTCCAGCTCCTCCATGGTGAGCTCTCTGGCGAGGACGGCGCGGTCCAGACCGTTCTCGGAGCACCATCTGAGCCCCTCCAAAGAATGGATCTGCATCTGGGTGGACGCGTGCTTCTTTATGTCCACGCTGCTGAGCTGCTTGAGGAGGCCCAGGTCCTGAACGATGACGGCATCCGCGTCGATGTCCGCCAGGAATCTGACGAACGAGACAGCATCCTCCATCTCGGCGTCTTTGACGAGGGTATTGACGGTCACATGGACTTTCACGCCGCTGTCATGGGCATATCCGACGGCCCCTTCGAGTTCTTTGTCGCTGAAATTCCCTGCGAAAGCGCGGGCGCCGTAGCTCTTTCCGGCGAGATAGATCGCATCAGCCCCGGCTTTGACAGCCGCCGGGAGGCTATCCGGTGACCCTACGGGCGTCAGTATTTCCACGCAGTTCCTTAGGAGAACGAATTTATAAGCATTTTACGGGAGAGGCCGCCACGATGCAGCGTGACCGCACGCGCTGGCATCTTAAATGCCCCCGACAAAGCGCATCCATGGACATAATCGGAAGGATGGCCGGGGCAATCCCCAGGGCCAAAGGAAAGGGGCAGGAGATACCGAAGCGCTACGAGCCTCCGGCTGCGGTATCCGGCGATTCCCTGATAATCAATTGCTCCGGGTGCAGGTATACGCCGGATCCCGGGACGGCGGAATGCATCAGATGCATGGTATCTTCGATGTGCGCCAAAGGTAGTTCCGGAAGGGTCGTCCTGCGCACGGGGAAGGATCTGGAGATAGCCGGGCGCTCCGGGAAGGTGGTGAAGGATGCAGCCTCGGTGATGAGGTGGTCGTTCCCCCAGGAATCTCCCAAGGGAAGGTGCAGGATCTGCGAGACGTCCAGATCCAAGGTCATGGACATCCTCTGGGACGGTTTCCCATCCGGAGGCACGGCCGAGGCCCTGGCTTTCGTCGAGGGCAACCGCCCCCAGGGGAAGGAATGCGATCTCTGCGTCCTCCGCACCCGCCGCGCCATAGGGCAGATAGAGGCCGGGCTGAAGGAGATCGAGGAGCGCATGGCGGATCCCTCCGGGAGGGTTCTGCGATGGCCAGGCTGCCGCCGTTCTTCCCCCATCGCGGCCCCGATGGCAAGGAATCGATCCCGGAGGCGCCGTACCAATGGGATGACGGCGATCCGGAAGACATCTTCAGGACATTGCCCAGGACCGAACCCGGGCTCCCACACGATCCTTCGGCTTCCAAGAACGATTTCACCGCCCTGTTCTCGGCGATGGTATGGAAGGATCTCCGTACCAAACCCTCCTATGCCGAATGCTGGCTGGTCGGCACGCAGGACAATCTGAAGGTTCTGTCCAGCTATTCCACCCAGTTCGCGCATGTCACCGTCGGACTGGCCAGCGACGGGCAGACCGAATATTCCCTCATGCCGCGCGAGTATTCGTTCGACGATTCGGTGAATTCGGTGGTCTCCGATGTAATCCGCGGGATACGCACGGAATACCGTCTCCACGGCGGAAGGCTGGACCGCGATTCCGTCATCGGGACCGCCCGCGCTTTGGCGGCCAACAGATACGACGACATCAAGGAGGCCTGCGGCAACTCCGCGAATCTGGACGGCCTGATGGACGACATCTGCTCGGCATCGTACAGGCACTCGGTCGGAGCGGGGATATTCGAGGTCCTGCTGTCAGATCCGCACATAGAGGACGTATACATCGACGCTCCCTGCGACAGGAACCGGATCCATGTGACCATCAACGGCATAAACGGGGTGAACGCCCACATGCGCTGCAGGACCAACCTCATGGCGGACCGCAGGGAGATGGACAACATCGTCAACATCCTGAAAAGGGAGAGCGGGCTCAGGTTCTGCCAGTCTTCCCCGGTTCTCGAGACGGATTTCCGCGAGTTCGATGCCAGGGCGACGCTCATAGGGTATCCAATGAGCCCAAACGGGGATGCTCTGGCCATAAGGAAGCATTCCGCCAGGCCGTGGACCCTGACGAGGCTTCTTGCCAATGGGACGCTTGACCCGCGCTCCGCCGGGCTGCTTTCATTCATGGTGAACAACCGTTCGACCATCCTCATCTGCGGGCCGAGAGGGGCGGGGAAAAGCTCCCTTCTTTCCGCTCTGATGTTCGAGTTCCCGCTTGGCCAAAGGATACTCACTATAGAGGACACCCAGGAAGTGTCCAGCAGGGCCGGAGGGCGCGCGCGGCGTGGATGCGGCGGCCTGCCGGAGCGGGGCGTCCCCTTCCCCGGGAGACGTCCTCATGGAACGTATATCAGCATAGGAAACGAGGAAATGCGAATGCGGCTGGCCCGATCCGGCCCGCCTTCTGGGCGATCGCCGCCCCGCGGGGTGCGCTCCAATTTTGGACCGCGGAACGGGGCCCCGGAATGCCACAGTTTTGGGCATGCTGGCCGCGCCCGGAAACTGTGAATGCCGCGGGGACCCCGCGGAGACAATTTTCGGGTGCCCCCCGAAAATTGGAGTTTACCAGCGTGCGGGGGCCTTCCGATGACCGGCAGGGAGGCCGCCGCGAAGCGCAACGAGAGGATCAGGGAGCTGGTCCTCGAGCGCGTCCCCATCAAGAGCATAGCCAGCATGTTCGGCCTGCACCCCAATTCGGTGCGCGCCGTGATCGAGAAGCTCGTCAGATCCGGGCAGCTCGTGAGGATCCACGACACCAGCCCCGCCGTCTACGCCGACCCCTGCGCGCGCGTTACCCCTAAGGACGGCGCGCGCGAGGGAACGGTGCCCCGCGGCGGGTACGCCGGATCCGGCGGGGTGATGGACTGCCTGCCGCCGTCGGGGAGGCTGCCGCAGGGGTGGGTCAACCACCACATCTCCGGGTACGTGTCCTTCAGGGTCAGGAAGGCCGGGACCTTCGGCGATGTCCCCGACCCGAGGATCGGGTTCTGCGGTTACTGGGAGGCCCCCAGGTCCGGGGGCAACTGCCAGACCCTCCGCATGTGCAGGCTAAGGCTCTTCGGCCAGGAGCCGACGGTGGCGTTCTACGTGTCCACCCGCGGGACCATGCAGTTCAGGGTGCACCCGGGGCGCGTGTACGTGGACGCCTCGAAGATCGGGGCCCAGAGGAGCAGGGAGATCCTCGTGGAGAGGGCGGAGTACATCGCCGGGCTCCTGAGGGCCACTGGGTGGCAGGTCTCCGACCCGGAGATACGCGGGGTCCTGCACACGGCCAGGGAGAACGACCCGCTGGCAAAGCTGATCCCGGCGGACAGGAACGACCGGTCGGACGACATCGTGGTGGACTCTTCGCCCGGGGTGCCGGAGACCGAGATGGAGGGGTGCGAGGACGACGAGGCCATAGCCATCTACGCCAACATCCCCAGCGCGGTGAAGGAGATGCGCGAGGGGGTCTCCGCGAACGCGTCCAGCATAGGCGAGATGAGGGGCGACCTGGTCGCTCTGAGGGAGGTGCTGGGCCTGCAGGCCGACGCCATCGCGGCGCTGGCCGGGAACGTGACGGCGCTGGCCGGGGTCCAGGCCAGGGTGGCCGGCATCATGGCGGAGGACGCCAGGGCGAAGGTCGAGTGCGCGGTCAGGGCGTTCGACGGGAGGGGGTACGTATGACCCTGGTCATCGAGCTCGCGAACGGCTGGCACATAGTCACAGACTGCCTGGACGTCCTCGACGACCTCTGCAACGGGGAGCCCGTCATCCGCGTGGAGGGCAGGAACGGGAAGGTATACCACGTGAACCGCGACCACATCGTCTGCGTGCAGGAGGTGGAGGAGTGACCGGGGAGTACGAGGGCCAGACCGCCGTGCTCTACGCCAGGGTGTCCACCGACGACAAGGACCAGCGCCCGGAGTCCCAGATGGAGGTCATGGAGGGATGGTGCAGTAAGGAGGGCGTGATCGTGGTCGGACGCTACATGGAGGAGCAGTCCGCCAAAGACATGGCCCGCCCCCAGCTTCAGGCGGTCATCGGCAGGATAGTGACGGGCGCGATCTCGTCCGTGCCGACGGATGGAGGCCTGGACACCTATACCTGCAAGGTGAACCTGCTGGTGGCCTGGCACCAGACCAGGATATCCAGGGACCAGGCCGACTTCCTCAATCTCAAGCGGCTCGTCGAGGGGTACGGATGCGTTATACGCTTCGTCTCCAACCTGATACGCACGGAGACGCCCGCCGGCCAGCTCATCACGTCGATAGACGCATGGCACGGCCAGGTGGAGAGGGAGAAGCTCTCGGACAACACCAGGATGGGCATGCGCCAGAGGAAGGCCGCCGGGCAGTACCTGTCCAGGCCGAGGGCGGTGGTGTTCGAGGAGGACCGCCCCGGGTACACACTGAGGGGCGAGGTCCGGACCGACGACGGTGTGAAGCACAAGACCGTGCTCACCACCGAGATGGACGTCTACCGCTGGGCCTCCGAGGGGCTGTCCATCGAGAGGATAGCGAAGGAGAAGCTGTACGTCTCCTACGGCGCCTTCTACGCCCTGCTCAGGGACACGGGCCGCCTCGGGAGGTTCAGGGAGATCAGCATGTCGTCAAGGGGTAGCGCCCCCGGAGGCCCCGGGAGCCTGTCGGAAAGGGGTCCTGTCGGAAAGGGTAGGAAAACCCCGGATTTTTCTGTCATCAAGGGGTCGGTTTCCGAACTGTCGGAAAGGGAACCCTTGTCGACAGAGGAAGACCCCTGCCCGACAGAGGAGGAGGGGAGCCGATGCCCGGCGGAAACGTTCCGGGGAAAGGCTCCGCCGTAAGGGCCGGCATGGAGGCCGCCCGCCTGAAAGGGGTGCACTGCGGCAGGCCGTTCATTTTTTGCTGGGAAGACGAG
>JAEEGL011533567.1_pt1 | contig 21962 bp, 14 predicted proteins | sample 9134231 | NCBI WGS metagenome assembly JAEEGL01 (sample SAMN16246548, study PRJNA631951) | gut metagenome | biome: gut microbiome; feature: rumen; material: fiber-attached | host: Bos | place: Iran: Karaj | collected 2018-10 | reverse complement strand
GTTCACCCTGCCCAATCCCGACGATATCCCCTTGCTTGACACCGCTCCGGAGAAGGTGCGCGCCGTCTCTTACGACTTCGTCTGCAACGGTATCGAGGTCGGTGGCGGTTCACTGCGTATCCACGACGGTAAGTTGCAGGAGAAGATGTTCCAGATTCTGGGCTTCACGCCCGAGAAGGCTATGGCGCAGTTCGGATTCCTCATCAACGCCTTCAAGTACGGCGCACCCCCTCACGCTGGTCTGGCCTTCGGACTGGATCGCTTCGTGAGTCTCATGGCCGGACTCGACAGCATCCGCGACTGCATCGCCTTCCCGAAGAACAACTCGGGTCGCGACGTCATGCTCGATGCCCCCGGATTCCTCGACCAGAAGCAGCTCGACGAGCTCAATCTGCAAGTCGTAGCTCCTGCTTCAGAAAACGAGGCGTAAAACCTTTATCGCTCATGGCTACCTGTAAGGGCGTGCCCGCGGTGAGCACTTCGCCACCGCGCCGGCCGCCTTCAGGGCCCATGTCGATAATCCAGTCGGCCTGACGGATGACATCGAGGTTGTGCTCGATGATGATAACCGTATTGCCGCGCTCCACCAATTGGCGGAGTACCTGCATCAGGATGCGAATATCCTCGAAGTGTAGGCCCGTTGTGGGCTCGTCGAGGATGTAGAGCGTCTTTCCCGTATCGCGTTTCGACAGTTCCGTAGCCAGTTTCACGCGCTGGCTCTCGCCGCCGCTGAGGGTGGTGGAGGGCTGTCCCAGCTTGATGTAGCCCAGTCCGACGTCCTGAATGGTCTTGATTTTGCGCAGGATGTCGGGCACGTTCTCAAAGAATTCCACAGCCTGGTTGATGGTCATGTCCAGCACGTCGGCTATCGACTTGCCCTTGTAGCGCACCTCCAGCGTCTCGCGGTTGTAACGCCGCCCGTGGCACTCCTCGCAGGGCACCTGGATGTCGGGCAGGAAGTTCATCTCAATCGTCTTATAGCCATTGCCGCCACAGGCTTCGCAGCGTCCGCCCTTGACGTTGAACGAGAAGCGTCCGGGCTTGTAGCCGCGTATCATGGCCTCGGGTAGCTTGACGAACAACGTGCGAATGTCGGAGAAGACGCCCGTATAGGTGGCGGGATTAGAGCGCGGCGTGCGTCCCAGGGGCGTCTGGTCCACGTTCACCACCTTATCTATATATTGCAGGCCCTCGATGCTGTCGTAGGGCATCGGCTTCTTGAGCGAGCGGTAGAAATGTTGTGACAGGATGGGCTGTAGCGTCTCGTTGATGAGCGTCGACTTGCCACTGCCCGAGACGCCCGTGACGAGTACGAGCTTGCCCAGCGGGAACTCCACGTCGACGTGCTTCAGGTTGTTGCCGGTGCAACCCTTCAACTTCAAGATGAGAGATGAGGGATGAGAGATATGCTTTCCTTGCACGCCCTGATTGTCGCCTTCATTGTTATCATATCTTTCATTTTTCATCTCTATTTTTTCATCTCTCAGATACCTCGCCGTCAGCGTGTCGCTCTTCAGCAGGTCCTGAGGCGTACCCTGGAATACCACCTCGCCACCCTTGCGGCCAGCGCGCGGACCAATGTCGATAATCCAGTCGGCAGCGAGCATCATGTCGCGATCGTGCTCCACGACGATGACCGTGTTGCCCAGGTCGCGCAGCTCCTTGAGCGAGCGGATGAGCCGTTCGTTGTCGCGCTGGTGCAGGCCGATGCTCGGCTCGTCGAGGATGTAGAGCACGTTGACCAGCTGCGAGCCTATCTGCGTGGCCAGGCGTATGCGCTGGCTCTCGCCACCCGACAGCGAGGCCGACGGACGGTTCAGCGCCAGATAGTCGAGTCCCACGTCGAGCAGGAAGTCCAGGCGTGTGCGTATCTCCTTCAGTATCTCGGCGGCAATCTGTTGCTGCTGGTTGTCAAGATGTTCCTCCACGTGGTCGAGCCACTGGCGCAGTTCTGCAATATCCATCTCGGCCAGCTCAGAGATGTTCTTGTCCCATATCTTGTAGCTCAGGGCCTCGCGGTTCAGCCGCTGCCCGTGACACTCCGGACATTGGGCCTCGGCCATAAACTGGTCGGCCCACTTCTGGCCTGCCGTCGAGTCGTCGGTATCCATCACCTGGCGCAGGTACTTGACGATGCCGTCGAACGCCACGAAGTAGTCGCTCGAGGTATGAATAAGCTCCTTGTCGATGCGAACGTTCTCCAGCGAACCGTAGAGCACCTCCTGTAGCGCCTCGTCGGGCAGCTCGGCAATGGGCGTCTTCAGCGTCTCGTCGTACTTCTTCAGAAGGGCGTCAATCTGCCAGAAAATCATCTGGTTCTTGTACTTTCCTAACGGCACGATGCCCCCTTCATAGATGCTCAGCTTGCGGTCGGGAATGACCTTCGAGAGGTCTATCTCGTTGATGTAGCCCAGGCCCTTACAATGCGGACAAGCCCCTTGAGGAGAGTTGAACGAAAAGTTGTTAGGTGCTGGGTCGCTGTAACTTATGCCTGTAGTAGGACACATCAGTCGGCGCGAGAAATGCTTGACCGCTCCTGTGTCCTTGTCGAGAATCATGATGAGACCGTCGCCCTGTTTCATGGCTATCTGGACCGACTTCTTCAGTCGCTCATCAGGCATCTGATCCGAGGAGAGGTTCAGCTTATCAATCACCACCTCGATGTCGTGGTACTTGTAGCGGTCCACCTTCATGCCGATGGTTATCTCCTGTACCTCGCCATCGACGCGCATGTTGAGATAGCCCTTACGGCGCATCTGCTCGAACAGCTCGCGGTAGTGGCCCTTGCGGTTGCGCACCAGCGGCGCCAGAATCAGAATCTTGTGGCCAGCATAGTCGTGGATTATCTTGTCGATAATCTTCTCCTCGGTATACTTCACCATCGGCTCACCCGTCATGTAGCTGTAGGCACGGCCGGCACGGGCATAGAGCAGACGCAGGTAGTCGTAGACTTCGGTCGTCGTGCCGACAGTAGAGCGCGGATTCTTGTTGGTGGTCTTCTGCTCGATGCTGATGACAGGCGACAGACCGGTAATCTTGTCGACGTCAGGACGTTCCATGCCGCCCAGGAAGTTGCGGGCGTAGGCCGAGAACGTCTCAATATAGCGGCGCTGTCCCTCGGCGTAGATTGTGTCGAAGGCCAGCGACGACTTGCCCGAGCCGCTTAGACCCGTGATGACGGTCAGCGACTGGCGGGGAATCTCGACGTCGATGTTCTTCAGGTTATGAACGCGGGCGCCGAAGACTTGTATCTTTTCTTTCTCTTTCATGATGGAGTCGGGGAGAGGTCTTTACGGAGTGGTGGTGGTTGACGAGTTGCCTGTTTCGGTATAACCCCGCAGCAGGTTCACGTCCTTGCGGATGTTGTAGACACGCCCGTCGGAGCCCTTGGCCTTCACCAGCACATAGTAGACGCCCTCCTTGACGGGAGTGCCGTTGTACTTGCCGTCCCAGCCGCCGCTCACGTCCGTCCACTCGTAGAGCTTCTGTCCCTGGCGGTTGAAGATGTAGGCGTGGAACTCCACAATATTCTTCCAATGCTGAGGGCTGTTCTCGTCGTTGATGCCCTTGGCGCCGTAGATGTCGTTGTGCTTGTCGTCGTTGGGCGAGAAGGCATTGGGAAACTCCAGACGGCTCTCGCTGATGACGACAACCACAACCGAGGAGTCCAGCTGCTCGCCAGTATCGGTAAGCGTCGGCTTCAGCACGATGTTGAATGTGCCCGACTCTACGAAGCGGTAGGTCGTCTCCTCCTCGTAGCGCACCATGAAGTCGCCCTCCTCGCCCTGCTTGCGGAAGTACCACGCGTAACTGGGCGTATGGTTGCCCATGTTCTTGGGGTTGGCGTGGAAGGTGACCTCGAGGGGAGCCTCGCCGTCCTCGATATTGTCCGACTCCTTCTCTTCTTTGTCGGCATTGATATAACTGCCCGTTGCCTTAGCCGAGGGGCTGGTGCTATCGTCTTGGGCTGTGGCCGTGAACACCCCCAAAAGTGAGAGCAGAAGCCCTCCGATGAGTCTTTTTGTCATTTTTCTGATGTTTTAAAGTGCAAAATTAGTGAATTATGTTGATTTAGCCGCGTTTTTTTTGTACTTTTGTAGCGCGAAAAACGAAAATGATGGAATTATGAACCGAATACCGTCTTATTTTGTAGCTTTATTGGTGGCTTTACTGACGCTATCGACCGTCAGCGCCAAGACCCTGCGACTGGGTGTCATGCTGCCTCTGCACGACGACAATGGCGACGGCCGACGCATGGTGGAATACTACCGCGGCGTGCTGATGGCCTGCGACAGTCTGAAGAAAAGCGGACTCTCCATCGACGTCCATGCGTGGAACACGCCCGAGGACTGCAATGTCAGCGAAGTGCTCAAGGATCCTGCCGCAGCCGCCTGCGACCTCATCATCGGTCCGCTCTATTCGCGACAGGTACGCGCTCTGAGCGATTTCGTCGAGCGTCACGACATCAAGCTGCTCATACCGTTCTCCATCACGGCACCCCCGCTCTACACCAATCGCAACATCTATCAGGTGTACCAGAATGCCAATGACTTCTCCAACCGTAGTATCACGACTTTCCTGACGCAGTTTCAGGGCTATCATCCTGTCATCATCGACTGTAACGACTCGACCAGCAAGAAAGGCACCTTTACCTTCGGACTGCGCCGCAAACTGGAAGAGCGCGGCATCGCCTATAACCTGACGAACCTGAAGTCGGGCGAGGAGGCGTTCTTTAAGGCCTTCAGCACAGAGCAGCCCAACATTGTTGTGCTCAACACGGGAAGACACCAGGAGCTGGGCGTTGCCCTGGCGAAGCTCAACGGGCTGCGCACCTCACATCCGCAGCTGAACATCTCGATGTTCGGCTATACGGAATGGCTCGGTTATACTCGACTCTATCTGGACAAGTTCTATAAGTACAATGTCTTCGTGCCATCGCCCTTCTATACCAACCTGACGGCTTCGGCCACGTTGCGCCTGCAGCAGAAGTACCGCTGGAACTTCCATCAGGATATGCAGCAGATGCTGCCGCGAATGGCGCTGACAGGCTTTGACCACGCCATGTTTTTCCTGAGCGGTCTGAACCAGTACGGAAAGGACTTCAATGGCGAAAAGGGACAGTCGGCATACAAGGCCGTACAGACACCGCTGGTCTTCGAGCGCATCGGCAATGGCGGCCTGCGTAACCGTACGCTGCTGCTGGTCAACTATCAGCCCAGCCAGCAGACAGTCCTCATTAAATAATAACGATTCATGAGAAAACTGACCATCAGCCTCCTGCTGACTATCATAGCCGCGGCAAACACCTATGCACAGGTGGGCGAATATCGTAGCGAGTTGGCTTTCGGCGTTAATGCCGGCGCCACGATGACCACCGTCAACTTCCAGCCGAAAGTGCCGCAAGACCAGTTCATCGGCAAGACGGCAGGCTTGACGCTCCGCTATACCGGCGAGAAATACTTCAACAGTATCTGTGCCATCGTGGCCGAGCTGAATATGGCCGAGATGGGATGGAAGGAGAGCATACTCACGCCGGAAGACCAACCCGTCATGCGTGTGGATGCCGACGAGCCCGAGCGCTACGAACGTAAGCTGACCTACCTGCAGGTTCCCGTCTTTGCCCGTTTGGGATGGGGACGCGAACGACAGGGATTCCAGTTCTTCTTCCAGGTAGGCCCGCAGGTGGGCTTCCTGCAGAAAGAGCAGACGACCAAGAATTTCGAGATAGCCAACCGTAACTCGTACGATCGTACCTCGCAGATCATTGCCCAGGACACGATGGATGTCGAGAATAGGATGGACTACGGCATTGCCGCCGGCCTCGGACTGGAGTTCTCGCACCGGAAGGTAGGACACTTCCTGCTGGAAGGCCGTTATTATTATGGGCTGGGCAACCTCTATGGCAACTCCAAGCGTGACTACTTTGCCATCTCCAACATGCAGAGCATCGTCATCAAGCTGTCGTATCTCTTTGACATTTCGCGCACAAAGAATTCAAAAATCAAATAAGTTATGTTCGAGAACCAACCTAAAGGACTCTATGCGTTGGCATTAGCCAACACGGGCGAGCGATTCGGCTACTACACCATGCTCGCTGTCTTCGCACTCTTCCTGCGTGCCAACTACGGCCTTGATGCCGGTTGGGCAGGTGAAATCTATAGTGACTTCCTCATGCTCGTCTACTTCCTCCCCATCGTGGGTGGTTGGCTGGCTGACCGTTTCGGCTTTGGCCGCATGGTCACCATCGGCATCCTCATCATGTTTGCCGGTTATCTGCTGCTCTCCGTTCCCTTGGGTGGCGATACGCTCGCGCTGGTGGTGATGCTGGCTGCATTGGTGCTCATCGGACTGGGAACAGGCCTTTTCAAGGGCAATCTCCAGGTGATGGTGGGCGACCTCTACAACGACCCCAAGTATGCCGGCCAGCGTGACTCAGGCTTCTCTATCTTCTACATGGCCATCAACATCGGCGCCCTCTTTGCACCGACGGCTGCCGTGAAGATTATGGAGTGGGCACAGCAGAACCTTGGCACATCGGTCAACGACTCCTACCACTTCGCTTTCGCTGTGGCTTGTGCCTCGCTCATCCTCTCCATTGCCATCTACTACATCTTCCGCGGCACCTTCCGTCATGTAGAAGGCGGCACGAAGAAGGAAGGTGAGCAGGCTGAGGTAGAGGAACTGTCGAAGGAGGAAACCAAGGCTCGCATCGTTGCCCTCTGCTTGGTGTTTGCCGTTGTGATCTTCTTCTGGATGGCTTTCCACCAGAACGGTCTGTCGCTGACCTATTTCGCCGACGAGTTCACAGCCAAGACGTCGACAGGCGTTGAGGGCATGGCGTTCAACGTTTGGAACCTCGTAGCCATCATCTTCATTGTCTACGCCCTGTTCTCGCTGTTCCAGAGCAAGACAGGCAAGGGCAAGGCCATCTCGGCGGTGGTTATCGGCATCGCCCTGGCTTTCCTCTTCCTGCAGTACGACGCTACCAAGGGTGAGATCGTGGCTGTCTCAGCCCCCATCTTCCAGCAGTTCAACCCCTTCTATGTGGTTGCCTTGACGCCCGTGTCGCTGGCTATCTTCGGCTCGCTGTCGGCTAAGGGCAAGGAGCCTTCCGCTCCGCGTAAGATTGCCTACGGTATGGTTGTTGCCGGCCTGGCCTACTGTCTGATGGCTGTTGCCTCGTTTGGCCTGCCCATGCCGCAGACCACCGTTGGCGCCGATGGCGAACAGGTGGCCGTCCACATGGCCGACGTCACGCCGCAGCTCCTCATCTACACCTATCTCATCCTAACCTTTGCCGAGCTGCTGCTCTCGCCGATGGGTATCTCGTTCGTCTCGAAGGTGGCTCCTCCGAAGTATAAGGGCCTGATGATGGGTGGCTGGTTTGTGGCTACCGCTATCGGCAATAAGCTCGTTGGCGTCGGTGGTTATCTCTGGGGTAATATTCCCCTCTGGGCTGTCTGGACCGTCTTCATCGCACTCTGTCTCATCTCGGCCGTCTTCATGTTCTCCATCATGAAGCGTCTGGAGAAAGTCTGCTGATGTCATATATACCGTTCCTGGTGCTGATAGCACTTATCACGTGTTGCGTTGCCGCCTTTGGTAACGCAACACTTGATGGTGCCTCGCAGGTGTCTATCCTGGTGGCTTCGGCTGTCAGCGTTCTCATCGGCCATTTTGCCAAGCGGCTGACATGGGATGACCTGGAACGAGAGATGGCTGCGAAGATTTCCAGTTGTACGCCAGCCATCATTATCCTATTATTAATAGGTGCCATCGGCGGCACGTGGATGGTGTCGGGCATTGTGCCGACGATGATTTACTATGGTATGCAGATTCTGCATCCCGAGGTTTTCCTGGTCAGCAGCAGTCTGCTCTGCGCTATGGTTAGCCTGATGATAGGCTCGTCGTGGACTACCGTCGCTACTATCGGTGTGGCGCTGATGGGCATAGGTAAGGCGCATGGTTTTGACGACGGCTGGATAGCTGGCAGCATCATTACTGGCGCCTACTTTGGCGACAAGTTGTCGCCCCTTTCCGACACGACGGTACTGGCATCAAGCGTCTCTGGCGTGCCTCTCTTCACGCATATCCGTTATATGATGTTCACCACCGTGCCCACGTTCCTCGTGTCGCTCTCCATCTTCCTCGTTGCAGGCTTGACAATGGACGTGCAGGGACGTGGCAACGTGGTGGAGTTTATGGAGGGACTGCGGCAGACGTTCGTCATTTCCCCTTGGCTTCTGATTGTGCCAGTACTGACGGGTGTGATGATTGCGCGCCGCTGGCCGTCAATGGTCGTCCTCTTTCTGGCGATTCTACTGGCCGTAGTCGTTGGCCTTGTTGTCCAGCCCGAGCTGGTGCGCAGTATCTCTGGCGATATAGGACTCTATAAAGGGATGATGCAGGTGTGCTATGGCAGTACCTTTATCGATACGGGTGTCCCAACGCTCAACGAATTAGTGCAGACCAGTGGTATGGCTGGCATGATGCCCACCATCTGGCTGATTATCTGTGCGCAGACTTTCGGCGCAGCATTGACAGCTACGGGGCAGCTTCGCGACCTGATGCGTCTTGTTCTGCGCTTTGTCAAGGGGACGGCCTCGCTGATTGCCTCCACCGTGGGTACGGCACTTTTCTGCAATGTCGCTCTTGCCGACCAGTATCTCTCCATCATGCTTTCCAGTCAGATGTTCAAGGATACCTATAAGCAGCACGGCTACGAGGCACGTCTTCTGAGCCGTTCTTGTGAGGATGGCGCCACAGTTACCTCTGTTCTCGTGCCTTGGAATACCTGTGGTCTGACGCAAAGCACCGTGCTCGGCGTGGCCACGCTGACTTACCTGCCTTACTGCTTTTTCAACATCCTGTCTCCGCTGACGAGTATCGTTGTGGCAGCCATTGGCTGGAAGATCGTGCGCCGTCAGTCATAGTCTATGCTGGCACTACTGTTATCCTCTTTCCTGACGTTTGTCGAGTTGAATGGTGAAAACCTTTTTGACTGTCAGCACGACTCGCTGAAGCAGGATACTGAATACCTGCCTGACGCCACGCGCCATTGGACGCGTAAGCGCTATTGGCGCAAACTGAACAATATCGCTCAAGAATTACTCTCCGTCTGTGATGACGGCGTGCCTGACCTGATTGCTCTTTTGGAAGTGGAGAACGATAGCGTGATGAACGCCCTCTGCCATCGTTCGTTACTGTGCAATGCTGGCTATCACTATGTGATGACAAACTCGCCCGATCTTCGTGGCGTTGATGTAGCGTTGCTGTATCAGCCATTAACCTTTGCCCTCGATACCGCTTTTTCCTTACGTGTGACGCCAGTCACGAATATGCGCCCTACGCGTGACATCCTCTATGTCCGTGGACGTGTCGTTACAGGCGACACTCTTCATATCTACGTCGTTCACGCCCCCAGTCGTTACGGTGGTGAAAAGTATAGCCGTCCGTTCCGTCAGGCCGTCGCGTCACGTCTCTGTGCCTCGATGGACTCTCTGCGTAGTCTGTCGCCAGGAGCCAAGATTATTGTTGCTGGCGACTTCAATGACAGCGCCGACAGCCCGGCTATGCAGCAGTTAGAAAGTCATGACATGAAAAACCTGACGCGTCATGCCGCAGGTGACAACGGCGCTCGCGGTACCTACCGCTATCAAGGCGAGTGGGGAAGCCTGGATCATGTCCTTGGCTCCCCCACCATAGTGAATATCGTTGATTCTGTTTTTATCCATGCACCACGGTTCCTGCTTGAGGAGGAACCGCGCTATGGCGGTCTGCGTCCGCGACGCACTTATAATGGTATTCGCTATCAGCCTGGTTATAGCGATCACCTGCCGCTCGTCGTCAGACTACGTCTCGAACGCTAATGGCTCTACTTCTTCTTCACAGGGTCGCAAGTCAGTCCGCAGCCCAGCTTCTTGAATATCTTACGGTCCACTTCTGACAGCATCACTGTCGAGTGTACCTGGCAGTCGCGAAGTCGTGGCAGCTGCTCCAATGCTTGTCGGCAACGCTCATCGCTCTCGCTGACTACAGAAAGGGCTACCAGCACCTCGTCAGTATGCAGACGTGGATTCTTGGCACCTAAGTATTCTGTCTTGGTCTTCTGAACGGGTTCGATGAGCGACTGGGGAATGAGTTTCGCCTCGTGGTCGATGCCAGCCAGATACTTGGTGGCGTTCAACAGCAGGGCTGCACTACATCCTAACAGGGGTGTCGACTTGGCTGTAATGATAGTACCATCTTCCAACTCAATGGCTGCTGCCGTGTGACCGCTTTGAATCTTCTTCTCGTAGGCTGCCACCGTCACCTTACGTGTGGCGGTCGATATCTTGGCCTGGTTGAAGAGCAAGCGTATCTTGTTGACCTCATTCTCATTGTCGGCACCATCGGCCATTTTGTTCGTGGCATCGTAGAAACGGCGGATAATCTCGTCGCGGCTGGCCTCACAGCATACTTCATCGTCGGATATACAGAAACCAACCATATTGACGCCCATATCGGTCGGCGACTTGTAGGGATTCTCTCCGTAGATACCCTCAAACAGGGCGTTGAGCACGGGGAATATCTCGATGTCGCGGTTATAGTTGATGGCTGTCTTGCCGTAGGCCTCCAGATGGAACGGGTCAATCATGTTCACGTCGTTCAGGTCGGCCGTGGCTGCTTCATACGCAATGTTGACAGGATGTTTCAACGGTAGGTTCCAGACGGGGAATGTCTCAAACTTCGCGTAGCCGGCACGGACGCCGCGCTTATTCTCGTTGTAGAGCTGGCTCAGGCAGGTGGCCATCTTACCACTACCAGGTCCGGGAGCCGTTACGATGACCAGTGGGCGCGTCGTCTCAACATAGTCATTCTTGCCAAAGCCCTCGTCACTGGCAATCAGTTCCACATTGTGAGGATAGCCGTCGATGGGGTAGTGGATGTATGACTTGATGCCCTCGCGTTCCAGTCTGTGACGGAATTGGTCGGCGGCATGTTGGCCGTTGTAATGGGTGATAACCACCGAACCCACCATAAAGCCGCGGCGCATGAATTCATCACGCAGTCGGAGCACATCCTCGTCGTAGGTGATGCCAAGGTCTGCACGAATCTTGTTCTTTTCGATGTCCTCGGCGCTGATGACTATCAGAATCTCAATGCTTTCGCGTAGTTGTGCCAGCATTCTAAGTTTTGAGTCAGGCTTAAAGCCTGGCAGTACGCGTGATGCATGGTGGTCGTCGAACAGCTTGCCGCCTAACTCCAGATAGAGCTTGCCGTCAAACTCTGCTATACGTTCACGGATATGTTCCGACTGTATCTTCAGGTATTTGTCGTTATCGAATCCTATTTTCATAATCCTATTCTTGAATATTTGGGAGTTCCAGACCGATACCTTTCTTCTTGTCTACCACCTTCAGGACAAAACCGAGAATGAGGGCGGCGACACCGAGGCAGGCCAGCATGATGAGCGGAGCTGTGTAGTCGAACTTTGTGGGGTCGGTGACACCAGGGTTAGTGGCATCGAGCACCTTGCCGATGAGTAGCGGGAAGAGCCACAGACCGATATTCTGAATCCAGAATATAAGGGCATAAGCCGATCCGATGACTTTGGCGTCGACGAGTTTCGGTACTGAAGGCCAAAGCGATGCAGGTACCAGTGAGAACGACGAGCCGAGCACAAGAATGGTAACGTAGGCAATGATGATACCGCCGACTGCCGAGCCTTTAAACAAAGGTAGAATGAATGCAAACGTCAAGTGACAGCCGATAAGTAGCAGAGAGCCTAAGATAAGCATCGAGGCGGCTTTACCCTTGTGGTCGACATAGCTGCCAAGGATAGGAGTGATGAGCACGGCCAGCAGGGGGAAGACGGCGAAGATGGATTCTGCCGACTGGCGCATGAAGCCCATATAACAATAGGTGATGAGGGCGACAATCGACAGTCCCAGTAAACCATATTTCAAACCGGTCTTTTTCTGGAAGTTCGAGGCGAAACCTGCAGCAGCAACAATCAGCATGATGATGTACTGCACAATGGTGACGTCGGGCTTAGCCCAGAACGAGTCGGCAGCAGGAGCGGTGAGCGTCAGGTTGCATTGCAACATGTTGACCGCATACTTCTGGAAGGGGAAGATGGCCGAGTAGTAGAGTACGCACAGTAGGGCGACGAGCCAGAAACCGCTATCGGTAAGAATCTTACCGAGGTCGCTGACCTTGAAGGGATCGTCCTTCGCCTCGGCCTCGCCAGTCTGTGCATCGAGCTTCTGGTCCATGACGAAGTAAACGATGGTCATGATGAGGGCAATGCACATGAGCACAACGCCAAACGCCACCGAACGGCTGACGCTGACAACACCTCCGAGACGGGCGAAGAACGGCGAGAAGATCATACAGGTGGCAACGCCCAGACGTGCCAAGGCCATCTCGGAACCCATGGCCAATGCCATCTCGCGCCCTTTAAACCACTTGACGATACCGCGCGAAACGGTGATGCCTGCCATCTCGCAGCCACAGCCGAAAATCATGAAGCCGCAGGCAGCAAACTTGGCTGAGGCGGGCATCCCGGCGTAGAACGGACTCACACCGAGCTCGTCGAACAGCGGTATATAATTAAGGTTATTCGTAAACCACGTCTCCAGGCTACTGCCGATGAACGACTCGCTGACGGCATACCACTTGATGACAGCGCCGATAAGCATGACGGCGGCTGAAAGGACTGCCGTAAAGCGGACGCCCATCTTGTCGAGGATGATACCGGCAAAGATGAGGAAGAAAGCAAACACGTTGAGGAACACCTCAGAGCCCTGCATCGTGCCGAAGGCGGTGGAGTCCCATCCGCGTGTCTCCTGCATCAGGTCCTTGATGGGCGAGAGGATATCCATGAAAATGTAGCTGCAGAACATGGCCAGTGCCAATAGCAGCAGCGCTGTCCACCGCATGGCGGCGGAGTCGCGCAGAGTCTTTTGAATTGTTTCAGACATAATACTTACCTATTTTTTATTTTGGGTGCAAAGGTAATCAAAAAAAATGAGAATGGCATTCTTAACATGACAAAAACATCACCATTATTTCAGCCAACGCTGTAACCAACGGAAGTAGGTGCGCTGCCACAGAATACCGTTCTGGGGCTTCAATACCCAGTGGTTCTCATCGGGGAAGATGAGCAGCTGGGCCTCAATGCCTCGCATCCGGGCGGCGTTGAAGGCCGACATACCCTGGGTGGCGTTGATGCGGTAGTCTTTCTCGCCATGGATGCACAGAATGGGCGTGTCCCACTTATCCACAAACAGGTGTGGCGAGTTCTTGTAAGTGCGGTCGGCATTAGCCGTGCGGTCTTTGTTCCAGTAGGCGTCATCGTATTCCCAGTTTGAGAACCAGTTTTCCTCAGTCTCTGTGTACATGGCCTCGAGGTTGAAGGCGCCGTCATGGGCAATGAAACACTTGAAGCGCTTGTCGTGATGACCAGCCAAGTAGTAGACGGAGAAACCGCCAAACGAGGCACCAACGGCAGCCAGACGGTCGCGGTCGACATAAGGCAGGTTCTCGCAGGCATCGTCGATGGCCGTCAGGTAGTCCTTCATGCATTGTCCTGTCCAGTCGCCGCTAATCTCCTCGAGCCACTCCTGACCGAAGCCCGGCAGACCATGACGGTTAGGTGCCACGATGACATAACCTTGCGAGGCCATGATGAAGAAATTCCAGCGGTAGCTCCAGAACTGGCTTACAGGCGACTGCGGGCCGCCTTCGCAGAAGAGCAGGGTAGGATATTTCTTGTTTTCATCGAACTTCGGCGGTAATACGACCCAATAGAGCATCTGTTTGCCGTCGGTCGTCTGCACCCAGCGTTGCTGAACGGTCGGCTTGTCCAGCTGGTCGAGAATGTGCTTGTTCTCGAAAGTCAGTTGCTGTGCGATGGTTTTTACCGGCTTCTTGATGTTAGGGGTGATAATATACAGGTCGGCGGGCGCTGTGTACGAGTGTCGCTCGGCCACAAGGTGCTTACCGTCATTCAACAGTTGCAGCGAACCGTAGTCCGTCCATGAATCTGTCAGCTGTACGACCTCGCCCTTCATACTGATGGCATACAGGTTCTCTGTGGCGTGCCATACGCCGATGAAATAGATGCAGGCGTCCTTCGTGTCGCTCCAGCAGAAGTCATCGACGCCGGAGTCGAAGGATTCTGTGAGGTAGGTCTTCTTTCCTGTTGTCAGGTCGTAGCGGCACAACCGCTGGCGGTCACTCTCGTAGCCGTCGCGCTCCATCGACAGCCAAGCCACGTAGCGGCCGTCGGGCGAGAACTTCGGGTTTTGGTCGTAGCCGACGTTGTTCTTCAGATTGTCGCCATCGTTAACGGCCTGGTTCTTCAGCGTCTTGGTCACATCAACCTCTGGTGCCTCGTAGTTCTCGGGCTTGCAGAGGTTTCTGGTCTTTCTTGTCTCTATGTCATAGAGATAGATGTCGGAGTCGGTGGAGATGCTATACTGTACGCCTGTCTTCTTACGGCAGGTGTAGGCTATCTGACGCGAGTCAATGCTCCAGTCGAGCTGTTCCATCCCGCCGAATGGTTCCATCGGACATTCGTATGGCTCGTCCTGGAGGATATCAATACCATTCTCTGCAACGACGAGATCCTCTCCGACCGTATACAAGAAAGGATGCTGAATCGTCTCTACGTAGTGATCCCAGTGGCGGTACATCAAGTCGTTGACCACTCGTCCCGTCGTCTTTGGCAGGTCTTCAGGCTTAGCCTCGATACTGCCTGTATAGGCTATCGATTTCAGAATCAGCACCTTCTTGCCGTCGGGTGAGAACTTGAAACCCTCCACCTCGCCAGTCTTTGTCAGCTGGCGACGCTCAGAACCGTCGGCCTTCATCGCCCAGATGTCGCCACCGGAGAGAAATGCGATGGTCTCAGCATTGATCCATTGCGGGTCCGTCTCGCTCTTACTGCCTTTCGTGAGTGTCTGTTGGCCAGTGCCGTCTGTATTGATGACGCAAAGCTTCTGCTGACTTTTGTTCGCCTTAACACTGTAGTAGCCCACTTGGTAGATAATCTTGCTGCCGTCAGGAGCTGCGGCGTAGGCGCCAATACGTCCCATGGCCCAGAGTGCCTCCGGCGTCATCCGACCGTCTTGGATGCTGATGTTCTGTTTGCCTATTTTCACGGTTTCTTCACTTTTTACCTTGCCTGGGAGCAGCATCATTGCTGAGACAAGAATGATAGTTGTTATTGCTTTCATTGTTTTATGTTTTTAATATGGCTGCAAAGATAGTGAAAAAAAATGAAAGAATCAGCAGATTTTAAAAAATGACTGCGATTAAAATAAAAAGATTCTTCGACAACCATTTTTTTTCGTACCTTTGCACGAAAATCTGCGCAAAAATGATGGAAAACGATACTCTCTTGTCCGCGTTGAACGAAAGTCAGCGCGAGGCGGTTCTCTTCTGCGACGGACCGTCGCTGGTCATAGCCGGCGCCGGTTCAGGAAAGACGCGTGTGCTGACCTATAAGATAGCCTATCTTCTGGAGCAGGGCATGCAGCCTTGGCAGATTCTCGCGCTGACGTTCACCAACAAGGCGGCGCGCGAGATGAAGGAGCGTATTGGCCGTCTGGTGGGTGACGAGCGTGCGCGCTATCTGCAGATGGGCACTTTCCACTCCGTTTTTGCCCGAATCCTGCGTGCCGAGGCCGACAAGCTGGGCTTCCAGTCTAATTTCACCATCTACGACCAGTCGGATGCCCGCTCCTTAGTGAAGACCATCATCAAGGAGATGGGACTCGACGACAAGGTCTATAAGCCTGCCTCAGTGGCCGATCGCATCTCGATGGCCAAGAACCACCTGGTGCTGCCCGTCCACTATGCCAGTACGGCATGGGCCACCGACGATGCTGCATCGAAGCGTCCAGCCGTCAAGGATATCTACCTGCGCTATTCCGAGCGCTGCCGTCAGGCTAACGCGATGGACTTCGACGACCTGCTGGTGCAGACCTATGTGCTCTTTGAACAGCACGAGGACGTGCGCCGCAAGTATGTCGAGAAGTTCGGCTTCGTACTGGTCGACGAGTATCAGGACACGAACTACGCGCAGCAGCAGATTGTCCTGCAGCTGACACGTGAGCGCCAGCGTGTCTGTGTCGTCGGCGACGATGCCCAGAGCATCTACAGTTTCCGCGGGGCCAACATCGACAATATTCTGAACTTCCGCGAGGCCTACGATGATGCCCGCCTCTTCAAGCTGGAGCAGAACTACCGTTCGACGCAGCTTATTGTGCAGGCCGCTAACTCGCTGATACGCAAGAATGAACGCCAGATACCGAAGGACGTCTACAGCCGCAACGAGGAGGGCGAGCTGCTGACGCTGAAGCCCGCCTACTCCGACCGCGAGGAGGCCATCATCGTGTGTCAGGACATCAAGCGGTTGCGCCGTGAGGAGAACGGACAGTGGAGCGACATTGCCATCCTGTACCGCACGAATGCACAGAGCCGTTCGTTCGAGGAGCAGATGCGCAAGGACAACATCCCGTACCGCATCTACGGCGGCCTGTCGTTCTACCAGCGCAAGGAAATCAAGGACGTCATTGCCTACTTCCGCATGGTGGCCAATCCCGACGACGAGGAGGCCTTCAAGCGCATCGTGAACTACCCCACACGCGGCATCGGCAACACGACGATAGACAAGATTGTGAGTACCGCCAATAGCTACGGCGTCAGCCTGTGGCGCGTCATCTCCGAGCCCGTGCTGTTCCCACTCGATGTTAATAAAGGTACGCTCGCGAAGATTGAGGCGTTTCGCCAGCTCATCGAAGGCTGGCGTCAGCGCTTGACCACGGAGGATGCCTACCAGCTGGGCCACGACATCATCATGACGAGCGGCATCAGTCGCGACATCTACAGCAGCCACAACCCCGAGGACATCTCGCGACAGGAGAACCTCGAGGAGTTTCTCAGCGGTATGCAGGACTTCGTCGAAGGCCGGCGCGAGGAGGACATGGGCGACCAGGTCTATCTCACCGACTTCCTCCAGGAGGTGGCGCTGCTGACCGACCTCGACAGCGACGACGGCGACGAAAACGACAAGGTGGTGCTGATGACCATCCATGCGGCGAAGGGCCTGGAGTTCCCGACGGTCTTCATCGTGGGTCTCGAGGAGAACATCTTCCCGTCGCCCATGTGTACGGGCTCCATGCGCGAGCTGGAGGAGGAGCGCCGACTGCTCTATGTGGCCATCACGCGTGCCGAGAAACATTGCATCATGACCTGTGCGCAGAACCGTTTCCGCTACGGCCGTATGGAGTTTGATACGCCCTCGCGCTTCATCAAGGATATTGATCCGCGGCTCATCCGCGTGCTTTCAGAGACAGGTACAGACAACTTTACGCGTAGTGCCAGACAGACGACAAGTCGCGGTAGCGACTGGATGCAGAATCCGCGACCCGTGGCCACACAGTTCCGTGCCGACCCCAAGCCGCGCCTCGTAGCTCCCCGTCAGCCGGAGCGTCCCGTCGACCCCTTCGGGCCTAACTTCAAGCGTCTACATCAAGTGGTGGCACAACGTTCATCGGTTGCGGCTACTACGGCCGCGGCTACCGCCGGCGACGCTCTTCAGGAGGGGTCCGTCATCGAGCACCAGCGTTTCGGCGTGGGCCGTGTGGTGAAGCTCGAGGGAGTGGGTGAGAACCAAAAGGCAACCGTCGAGTTCAAGAATACCGGAACTAAGCAGCTTCTCCTGAAGTTCGCACGTTACAAAGTGATATCGTGACGCAGTACACAAAAGGGACTTTTTGTGTATTGTCCACTTTCCTACTTTCCTGCTTTCTGCGTTTCTCTGATTTCGGCAATCAGTTTTGAAACTGTCATTCTGTCATTTGTCATTGTAAAACAGCGGAGTCCTGAGGTAAAACATTTATCTATTCAGCAACGACTTTAGAAATTCAATACACTTCGTCTGTTCTATCTGATTACGGAACACGGGGTCTTGTAGCATCTCGTCAATGGCTGTACCAGAGAACTGGGTAACACCGCGGGTTGAACGACCGGCCCAATGAAACTGGAAAATGACATTGTCTATCAGTTTGCTGTGATAAACAGAACAAAGCAGGGTCTTGAAAATGGAGTCTTCGTCAATACCAATGAAGAAGAACAGAAATACGCTCCGTGAATCCGACATTTGCTTAAGGAATTTGTCGATGTTGTAGGCTTTGGGATTGGAATTCAAGTATATCACCTTCGTCTTGATATCAGTATAGGTATCGCCATTGTCGAAACGTACACAATAATCGCCAAGACCGTTTTTTGTATCATAGGTAGGCAATGCTGATTCCAGGTCCTTAAGATTTTTCAAAAGAATGGCTCTCTCCTCATCATTACTTGTTATCAGACTTTCAATCAATCGTCCTCTGATATTGGTATTCTCAATATGCTGAGCTATCAGAATCTCATTCTTACATTTTTGGCACCGAGTGTTCAAGTCATCCTCTAAAACTCCGAAGTTGGACGAATTGACAAAGTTGATGGCACGGTCGACTGAATTGTAGATGTTCGTCCGCTCATTGTCCGACGGGATGAACTTTTGGCTAATCGGTTTAATCTTGGATGTAGCGTCTACCAGTCGAATAAGGTTATCTTCCCAGTCAAGTCCCGAATGAATATTAAACAACTCATCAAAATTGGCCGGGTTATTTCTCATGCCGTTATAGTCACGAATGATGTCGGAACCATTGAAACTACCTCGGATATTTGTTAAGCTTAGCTCTTGTGAGCTGTGACTCACCTTTTTGAGGAAAGTAGAATTCGATAAAAGCATCAGGTTGTCGGAGTTCTGTCTTACTAATACGACAAAGAATGGTATTGAGTCATACTTTTCTAATGCGGACAGAGACAGAACGGTATTACTGAAGGATTCAGAATCGGATTTTGAGTAACTGAATCTGACAGCGAAATAGTCATTGTGAAACACCTTCCTGTCCTTTATCAGGCTGTATTTTTGGCAGACTGCGTTTTCTACATTTTGTTTGTTATGCTTGGGTGCTCCACAAATGATATAGTTTACAAATTCTCTACATACGGTATTCATAATCACTCCTCCTCATTAAACAAATCTACCATCAATGATTCTTTGGCCTTGTCAGATGGCCTGCTTGTCTTCTTCTGATCTGCTATAGAGTTTCTTTCCCAGAACACACCGTCAGTATATCCTTGAATAGATGAATCGTTGGAAGCCATCAACAGCCGTTTTGCAGCCCAATAACAATACTCTCTGTTCTGCTCAATACCCAAGTAATGCCTTCCAAGCTTTTTAGCCACTACAGCAGCCGTTCCACTACCAAGGAAAGGGTCAAAGATTTTGGCACCAGGTCGCGATGAAGCAAGAATAAGTTTGGCATAGAGCTTTTCAGGCTTTTGCGTGGGATGGTCTGTATTCTCAGGCATTGACCAAAACGGGATACTGATGTCATCCCAGAAATTCGACGGATAGGTTATCCTGAAATTGCCTTTTACCGTTTCCTGCCAGTCCTTTGGCTTTCCGTCAACTCTGTAAGGAGCAATCACTTTTCGTTTCAGTTTTACAGACTCCACGTCGAAATAATAGTGTTTGGAATCCTTGACTGCGAACCAAATGTCTTCCATTCCGTTCTTCCAATTGTATTTCGCTCCTCTGCCTTTCTCTCTCTGCCACGTTATTCTGTTCATCACGACAAGGCACTCTTCAATCACTCTTTGCATGGAAGAACTGCATTTCCAGTCTCCACACATATATAGAGATCCATCGGGTTTCAGTTTGCTGCAAACTTTATGGAACCATCCTCGCAAATAGTCTTCGTAACTATCCGCAGTCATTGAACTGAACTTATTGCCACCAAAATCCTTGTCAAGATTGTAGGGAGGGTCAACGATAATCAAATCGAAATACCCATTAGGAATCAAATCGATACAATCAAACAAGTCTCCATTGATAATTACATCGTCACGATATTCCAGAGACAACTCACTTGGAGATAGGATAAGGTGATCAAACGATTTTTTCTCGATTTCTGAAACTGTAACCGTTCTATTACGGCCAGCTCGTTTCTTGTCTTCTTCTGCCATATACGCTTATAGTTTAGGACAAGAACACTTATCGGAATTCATGGGCCTCACACAACAGGCCTCTACGCACGAAAAAAGCGTGACCGCTCCTATCGAACATAGAGGCCCTGAGAAAGCCCACCAAAATGATAAGTGACGTCCACGCTACAAGCGCGAACACTCACAATTATCGGTTATTTTGGCTTTATAAGAAATTTCTCAGGTTTCTATGTTCTCCAAATAACTGTTCATGTCGTTATTATTCTTTCCCACGATGTCCCACCGGCGACCTCCGCTGAGGCCATACGCCAGTGTTCGACTGCAAAGTTACGAAAGTTTTTCGGAACAACAAAGCAATTCCTGGCTTTTTTCAACAGGGGCCGACTCTTTTGCTTCGTGCCTGTTGATGCCCGCACCTGTTGTGCGCTTGCTTTTCTCTATCTTCGCAAAGCGCGAATTGGGCACAACGGCTTGGGCCCTGCCACCCCATAGTTGTTGCGTTAGGCAGCGTGTCATTGTACCTATTGCCAAAAAGATGAACGTTTCAACTGAGGCAATGACCCTGCGCTTGGAGAAGTTGGGACTCATCCGTTAGCCACCATTGCCACAATTCCTGCCAGCAATCTATCCAAAGTTTCTTTCTGTTTCCTGCGTTGCGTTCCTTTTTACCGAAAGGAACGCTTTTCATATTTCCTTTTTCCAAATCCCGTACCCACAATCTTATATAAACGCCCTACCTTTGCATCACCAGACAACGAGAAAAATGGTCAAGCGTTGGACCGTAGGCCAGTCTCACTTTCTCGGTTGGATGGGAGGGACCCTCGTGTGAGACCGAGGCACTCCCGGAAAGAACATTGGTTATGTCAAAGAAGACAACCACCGCAACCTTTAATAATAATGAACAAGGTTGGAACGCGAACACCGAACTGAGTGTAAACCTGAAGACCATGCTGCGCACGGACCGCACGATGCAGACAGGTCGGGACTATCTGGGCGTGCTGCGCCGCGACTCGAACTCCGAGATTGACGACTACCTCTTCCGCGACCCGCACTACACGTTCATTGAGGCGCTGCCCTGGACGCTGAAGCGCAACCCCTGCGTCTACCGTGGCCGACTCATCACCGTTACCCGCCGCGACGACGGCTCGCTGCGACTCAACTTCAAGCCGCTGCGCCTGAATGACGGCTTCACCGTCGATGGCTATGCGCTGGAGGTGGCGAACGAGATTCGTGAGGCATTGAAGGGCCTCGTAGGGGAATGAAGAAGGCTGCGATTAAGCGAGAGCAGAGCGATGCTTGCATCAGCTATGCCGAGCGAAAGCAGGCTCGAACGAAGTTCAATGAAGAATGAAGTGTGACAGTCTCACAGTCTCAGTCTCAGTTCGAAAAAAGGGTACCCCCTATATCCGACTTTTCTTTTCTTATATGATATAACTTATTGATTATTAATTAATTATATATAATATATATATAAGAAGGAGAAGTTGGGGGGTACCTTAAAAAACAACTGAGACTCTGAGACTGAGACTTAAAAAGAGTTAACTCCCGTATTAAGCAACCATCTAATTATCTAAAAGGCAATGACTTACAACATTTTCAGTAGCACCGCTCCGGCGATGCCAATGCCTACAAAAGGCACCGAAATCTGCAAACTGCTCCTCTCAAAAGTCTCAAAAGACATGCAAGAACCGCTCGTTCCGATGGCTATTCCTGCACTTGCCGCCCATTTATGCGACGTAAAGTTCATGTACTCGGACAACAAATACTACGAACTTTGTGGCCAAATGGGGCATCTCATAGGCCCTTCGGGTATCGGAAAAGCCCAGTTGAGCAGTCTCATAGAGGCTATCCAGCGCAAATTCCGAGACCACGACGACGTGGAATACAAGCGACTCGAAGACTGGACGCGC
>JAEEGL011293673.1_pt1 | contig 21962 bp, 19 predicted proteins | sample 9134231 | NCBI WGS metagenome assembly JAEEGL01 (sample SAMN16246548, study PRJNA631951) | gut metagenome | biome: gut microbiome; feature: rumen; material: fiber-attached | host: Bos | place: Iran: Karaj | collected 2018-10 | reverse complement strand
CCCCTTCCAGTAACTATTTACGCAATAAGAGAGGAACCTACTGAGCTTGTATGGACGTTGGCTACGCACTATGAAGGAATAAATAAAGCCGTCACAAAGATAATGACACTGCTCGGAGGCATTTATGAAGATTAAACAGATATCAATATTTCTTGAAAATACAGCTGGCCGCATAGCCGATGTTACGAAAGTCCTTAAGGACAACGGCGTGAACCTTCGCGCTATAATGATAGCCGATACAGCCGATTTCGGAATTCTGCGCATTATCACTGACGATTCCCAGAAAGCTCTTGAGGTTCTTACGAACGCGCGTTACACGACACGCACGACTGATGTTCTTGGTGTTCTTATTAAGGACGAAGTTGGCGCGCTGTACAACGTAATGTCGCTTTTCCAGACGAACGGCATAAACATCGAATATCTGTATGCGTCGCTTGAAAAAACAGACAACACGGCTGTCGTTATCTTTAAGGTAGAGGATGTCGAGAAAGGCCTTAAAGTTATTGAGGCTAACGGACTTTCCGGCGTAGGAAAGTTCTAGACCGTCGGCAATACCGACCTTACGTTATGGCTGTCGTTTTTACGGCAGCCTTTTTTTTTGCTTTTTTTCATGGGCGCGTTTTCCGGTGTTTAAGGGGTGTAGCTGTACTGCTTACAATTCCTTTGCATTAAAAGAATATTTTGTATTTTGTGTACTACTGTGATATAATAACATAAAATGGTGATTAGTAGCATGATAGTTACAAAAGATTTTTTTTCTCCCGCGATAATCTTTGCGAAACCGCTTGACATAAAGCTGGATAAGTGCACAAATCTGCTATCTGCTGGTATAGTTTTTTTCATTAAACAGTTTTATAGGGGCATTTTGCATTCACGTCGTGGGTGCAAAATGCCATTTTTTGTGGCAATCTTGAATAACTGCCGGATGCCAGTTTCTTAATTTTTTTTCAAAATGCCCTGAGTATTATTTTTTGGAGGAACTTATGAAAAAGTTCAAAACTATTGCTCTTGCACTTTTATGTGTTTTGAGTGTTTGTTTTTGGAGTTGTACGGCTTCTGTCGGTGGTGGCGAGGAAAATGACCTTGGAATCTCCATTACGTTACCGGGCATCAAAGGAAGGGCGGTCTTTCACGACATTGATGAAGTTGCATCTTATACAATTAGTGTAAGCCAGAACGGCTACAGTGTTACAAGCAAAGATGCAGAACCTGGCGAGACTGTAAGAATAAAGCTTACAGATACAGGTGATTATGACATCAATGTAAGTGCCTATGACAGTAATAGCACGAAAATTGCAGAAGGTACCGCAAGCGTTACCTTGGCTTTGGGCGATGGATATAAGCAGGTTGAAGTTGACATTGAGCCTTATGAGAAAAATATTGGTGTAAATTTAACTGCTTCCTGGGAGACCCCTGATAGTGATAAATATGGCGCAGATGATGCCGTAAGATATGACGTTTCGATTTATGAAGGTCAAAACCTTGTAAATACTTATGTAAATGTTTCTCTTACAAAAACTTTCAATGTGCCGTATTATTCAACCTATAAAATCAGGATTGAAGCAAAAAAAACGGATTTGAGTGTTGTAGGCTCAGGTGAGGCAACCTTTACAATCTCAAAGGGCGATACTTATAAAAATGTCTCAATTACAATTGTTGGAGAATATAAGCAGTCTTCTAGCGATGTAGGAATGAACGTGTCGTTGAACTGGGTAGAAGGTTACAAAAGAGAAACTGTAACTATGGGAAGCTGGCCACAGTCTTTAGCGGACGTAAGCGGTATTACTCTTACAGCTACAGGCAAAACCTATGATGGAAAAAACGCAGAATATTCAGGTAGTGACGGCAACAAATATGTTGAGGTCGGCAATTCCTATTACAAAGTTGAGCCGATAACCTGGCGTGTTATTGCGTACAATTCTGACGGGAGTAAAAAGCTTTTAGCAGATAAAATATATTCGTGTGTCGTTTATTATAGAACTGATCAGGGAACGCGCAGCATTGGTGATAAAACCATTTATACGAACAACTACAAATATTCAAATATTCGTGCATATTTGAACAGCACGAAAAATCAGTTTGAAACTGACGGCGGAACACCCACTCAATATGATGTAGACTGGACAAATGCCGGTTTTTTGACATCGGCTTTTACAACTACTGAGCTTGCAAAAATAAAGACAACGCTTGTCGATAACAGTGCTGCAACGACAACGACGGATTCAAGTACAAATCAGTATGCCTGTGAAAATACAGAAGATAAAGTTTACCTTTTGAGTTACAAGGAAGCTTCAAAAAGGTTGTACGGACTTGGCGACTATGCTGGCAGAATAATCAAAACCACCGACTATGCTAAGGCGAACGGCGTATACCAGAGCGGCACAGAAGGGTACGGGGGTGAATGGTGGCTGCGCTCTCCTCGCTATACTGATAGCGACTACGCGCGCGTTATCAGCTACGGTGGCATCGACAGCACTAGGAAAGTCCACTGTAGTGATGTTGGGGTAGTGCCGGCTTTGACTGTTACGGAGTAACTGGCTATCTGCGGCTATGCCGCATAAAATCTTTATAAATCATTACGGCCGTCCGCTTTGCGGGCGGCCGTTTTTTTCGCACTTTTTCGCGGACGCGCCCAATTTTTTACACAACCAAAAATGAGAAGTTATCTAAATACATTTTGAAAATTTTTAAAAAACGAAAGTTTTCTAAATGCATTTAGAAAAGTCTTGACTTTTGATTTTTTTCAAAGTACACTTTGAAAAGTATGGTAATTCGGAAAGATTATTTTGAGGAAGTCCTTGCATTCAGGGACAAGCAGATAATAAAAGTTATCACTGGTTTACGGCGGTGCGGAAAATCGCTTTTTATGGAGCAGATAATTGCAAAATATCTTGCCGACGGAATCCATGAAAATCAAATAATTTATTATCGCCTTGATGAGCTTGAGAATGAAAAGCTTCTTGACTACAAAACTTTGTATGAAACTATAAAAGCTCGTCTTGTAGACAATAAAAAGAACTACATCTTTTTGGATGAAATTCAGCTGTGCCCGGAATTTCAAAAAGCGGTGGACTCGCTTTATAACAAGAAAAATACAGACATTTATCTTACAGGCTCAAACTCTGACCTTTTGAGCGGCGAAATTGCGACGCTCCTTAGCGGGCGTTATGTTACCATAAACATGCAGCCCTTTTCTTTTTCCGAATATCTGAAGGGTCGTGAAGAAAATGATTTGCCGGTAGCCGACCTGGAAGAATGTTATTACGACTATGTAAGATACGGAAGCTTGCCGTTCACGGTTCAGCTTAAGAGTGACGAGCGGAATATACACCAATACTTGAACGGTGTTTATAATACAATTCTTTTGAAAGATATATCGGTCCGGCATCAAATCAACGATATCTCGAATCTGGAGGCTGTAATCCGTTTTATATTCGCGAACACTGCGAATATCTGCACGTCAAAAAAAATAAGCGATACGCTCACAAGTGGCGGACGGAAAGTGAGCCAGCCGACAGTCGAGAATTATATGCGGTATCTTGAAGAATGTTTTATGGTATACAGAGTGGAGCGTTACGACATAAAAGGCAAGGAATACCTTAAGACGCTGTGTAAATACTACATAGCAGATACAGGCTTACGCAACATGCTTTTGGGGTATCGCAATATTGATTCCGGGCATATCCTTGAAACTTTGGTTTTTCTTGAGCTTAAACGGCGCAAATATGAAATATACACCGGAAAAATCGGCGATATGGAAATTGATTTTGTAGCCAGGACGCCGCGTTCTATAACGTATATCCAGGTGGCGGAAAGCGTGAAAGATGAGGCGACACTTGAAATGGAGCTTAAACCATTCAGGAAACTGAAAGACGCATACCCATGTGTTTTGATAACGCTAGACAAGACTTTGAACGAAGACTTTGACGGCGTAAAACATATAAACGCACTGGATTTTTTTATGGGTCAACTCTGATTCGGGCAAGCTGACCCCTTCTCCACACAATCACAACTTGAAAATTCATAGAAAAGTTCCTATTATTTCCTCATGAATATAGCTCGCATGGGAAGAAAATTTCCACTTAAAACTGTAATTTCCGTGGTCGCGATTTTAGGCGTGGCAGCGTATATTTATTTCACTTTTTTTGCTGTGCCGCGAAACAAGACAACTTATGTTGATTTTTACGACGCGGTTACTGCCGGCAAAGTTGTTTCCGCCGAGATTCAGGGTAGCGTTATTAACTATGTAACAAAAGACGGCAACAATTTCTCTACGACAAACCCCGATTCGCCCACACTAAAAGAGTTCCTTCTTATGCACGGAGCCGATGTTACAGAATCCGACAGCTTGGACAGCTTTATCTCGAACGTGTTCGACATACTGTTTTACGTGTTCTTCTTTGGCGTAATAATCATAGCATTCAGAAAGTTCATAAGCCCGAACACGTTCAAAATAGTCCGCAAAACAGGCGTTACGTTCGACGACGTTATCGGGATGGATGCGCTCAAAAAAGATATGATGCAGATTGCAGAGATTATGAAGCATCCTGCCGAGTACCGGAAACGCGGAATCCGTATGCCAAAGGGTATACTGCTTGAGGGCGCGCCGGGAAACGGAAAGACGCTTTTTGCACGCGCCCTTGCCGGTGAGGCGAAAGTGAACTTTATCCCGGCAAAGGCGACAGACTTTGAGAGCATGTTCATGGCGATTGGCCCTCTTAAAGTGAAGCTGCTTTTCGCAAAGGCGCGGCGAAAGGCTCCGTGTATCGTTTTTATAGACGAGTTTGACGGTATCGGCACGAAACGCAACTATTCCGGCTCTGCGATAGAAACAGAGAACACCCGAATTGTCACTGCGCTTTTGAACGAGCTTGACGGCTTTACGCAGAACGACGGAATCCTCGTTCTTGCCGCCACGAACAGCCGAGCCGCGCTTGATGAGGCTCTTATAAGGCCGGGGCGTTTCGACGCTAAGTACATGGTTCCGTATCCAGATGATGAGGCTAGAAAAAAGCTTGTGGCTTATTATCTTTCTGGGAAGCATGCAGCGCCGGACTGTTCGCCGGAAACGCTCGCCCCGATTTTTAAGGGTTGTAGCTGTGCACAGATTGAGTCTGTGCTGAACCGTGCGCCTATGATTGCGGCGCAGCAGGGCAGGGAGACGTTCGGAATAGCGGAAGTGCGGCTTGCAATGAAAGAACACTGACGCTTGATAATTTTTTCCTTTTCTGCATAGTAAACTACTTTGTGAAACTTTATTTTTTTGATATATTATATAAAGTATGGAGATTTGCGAGCGTTTTGAGAAATGTCCGTTTTATCAGGACAAGATGATTATTGAGACTGGAGTTGGCAAAGTCCTAAAAAAGAAATACTGCGAATCAAACAAAAACGAGTGTGCACGTTATATGGTTTTACAGGCTATTGGTCCAGAATATGTGGATAACACGCTCTTCCCGCACATGAAAGACAGGGCTTTCGAACTTATTCAAATGAACAAAAAGGACTGAAATTCAGCAGAGAGTTTTTCAGCTAAATCATTGTGCGAAAACAAGGCGATGTATCCCCGCGCGCGAAAGGATTGTTTATGGAGACTGACAGAAGCGGAATATCGGAAGCGGTTAGGAAACTTACCGAAAAACTACGCCGGTTCAGGGCTGCGGAACAGAATGGCGTGCGGATAGAGCCTGTATGTAAGGAAACGCTTTTGCAGCAGCGTATAAATGAAGCAGAGACAGCTGCGAAAAAACGAACGGCAGATATGTACCGGGGTTACTTGGCTCCGGTAGAGACATTCGGAGCTGATTCAATAAGAGCTGTTGCAGCCCAACGAGACACTGAAGCAGTTCTAAAAGCATATACACTTTACAAAGCCGTCATGGAAGATGCAAAAACGCTTTCTGATGATACGACACATCTTTCTCATATCGAAATAGAAACTCCACTTACAAAAAACGACGCATACACAATCGGCGGAATGTTTATATACTTGCAGTTGTGGTTGATTTTTGAGCAGTGCGTCGAGGATTTTATTCCTATTATCGTGCCGGAAAAAGGCGGGCGTTATCATCTTGCGTTCGAAAGTCTTAAAAGCCACTATTTCACTTCGGCAGAAAAAGAACTTATGGCGGCTGTGCAGAAAGTTTTCTACTCATAAAAAATTGTTTACGCCAAAATCCTGTGTTATAATAAGATTTGGATATGAAATTCCCTGTTAAAAGCGGAATATGCTCATCCTAACCTTACTTTAGAAATTAATCGGAGGATTGTAATGGGTAAATTTGTTGTAAAAGAAACTGCAACAGGCATTATGTTTAATCTTAAGGCTGGAAATGGTGAGATTATTGCGACATCAGAGGTTTATACTTCAAAAAGCTCATGTATGAACGGTATTGCAAGCGTAAAGAGAAATTCTGTACTTGCAGGAATTGAGGATCAGACTGTAGATGGATTCGAGAAGATAAAGAATCCTAAGTTCGAGGTTTATACCGACAAGAAAGGGGAATTCAGATTCCGCCTTAAGGCTGGAAACGGCGAGATTATTGCAACTGGCGAAAGCTACAAAGCAAAAGCTGGCTGTATGAACGGCATTGAAAGTATTAAGAAAAATGCTCCCGATGCTGAAATAGTTGAAGCTTAGAGTAAAACTTTTTTTTTGCGGGCGGTAGCGATGTGAAGGGCGCAGCAACCTGCGCAGCTGAAAGATGCGTCAGGTTGCGTACGGCCACTGGACCGAGCGAAAAGTGGAATTACGGCTGTAAATGAACAAAATGTCCTGGTGCAGCATCTGGGTGAGATTCCAAGCGGCTGTGTTGTATGCACTTTGAGCGAGGGAAGCGGCTGGAGCGTATGCGGAACCCGGAACGTAGCGACCGGTGTTCGTTTTTGAACGAACACCGGAACCGCCCATATTATTATTACATTTCTTCATTTTCTGGAAAATCTAAATAAAAAAATATTTTCAACTGGCGTTGTATCATGTATACTTAATATATTATGGCAAAGTATTATACCCCAGATGATATAGATGCTGAAGAGCGATACAACATGCAAATGGTTCCTATCCGGCAGCGTCAATTTCTGCGTCCGCTCACTTGGCTTTTGAGCTTTCCTGTAACATGGATTCATCACACTAAAATCAAAAAAATCGGAATGAAGGGGCTTAAACCGCCGTTTCTTCTTCTTTGTAACCACAATGCTTTTTTTGATTTTCAGGTTACAACGCGCGCAATTTTCCCGCGACGTGCGAATTATATAATCTCTATTGATATTTTTCCGGGCTTGGACTGGATTATTCGCAACGTTGGCGGCATTTACAAGCGAAAATTCGTGACGGACACTTCTGTTGTGCGTCAGCTTATGAAAATCGTGAGTAATGGCGATGTAGCCGTCCTGTACCCGGAGGCGCGTTATTCCTTTGTGGGAACTCCTTGCGCTCTGCCAACTTCGCTTGGGAAACTCGTAAAACTTTTGAAAGTGCCCGTTGTGACGCTGATAATGAACGGTAACCACATAAATCAGCCTTTTTGGAACCTAAAGGAACGCGGTACGCGCACGGACGCGACGATAAAGCAGCTTTTGACTGTAGAGCAGGTTAAGGCGGCTTCTGTTGACGAAATAAACCAAGTAATCCGGGATGAGTTTGATTACAACGATTACAAATGGCAGTTTCAGCATAAAGTTCGCAACAAAAAGCCGTGGCGGGCAGAGCGCATGGAAAAAGTGCTTTACCAATGTCCGCATTGCAAAACTGAATTCAAGATGGAAACAAAAGGCACAGAGATTTTCTGCACTGAATGCGGAAAAGTCTGGCAGGTCACGGAGTATGGGCAGCTTCACGCTGTACGTATTGGCGACAAGGATATTAGCGGTGACGAGTCCGCGACAGAGTTTACGTATATTCCTGACTGGTTTGAATGGGAACGTGCCAATGTTCATGAAGAAGTGATGAGCGGCAAGTACCACAGCGAAGGCGATGTTAAGGTTGATAATTGCCCAAATAAGTACGGCTATGTTTATATTGGCGAGGGGCATCTTGTTCATGATTATTCGGGTTTTCATGTCGAAGGGACAGGGCGTTACGGCCACTTTGAGATGACGCGAAAAGTCGCGGACAATTACTCGTGCCATGTTGAGTTTGATTTTCATAACTCAGGGATGGATGTAGTTTCCATAAGTACGCCTAAAGATTCTTTCTTTATATATTGTAAGGAGAAAAGCTTAAGTCCGGTGAAGATGTATTTTGCTACGGAAGAGCTGTATTTCAATTATTTCAAGCTTGGAGAGAGCATAAATGGAAAGCCGGTTTCTCCGTATGTAAAGGATAATATGACACATCCGAAGACAGAGTACGGACTGTAATTTGAGTTGTGAATCCGGCTGTTGGTTTTGCACAATGAGAGCCGGAGTAAGCTGCGATCAGATTTTAGCGGACTGAATCCAAATCTGCAAAAAACTTTTTGCTGTTATTTGGATCAAAATAAATGTCTATTTTGTTGCCGGTACGATATTTGTATTCTCCTGGAGAAGCTTTTGCCTTGACAGTAAAGGTTTTGTCTTTATCTGAACACGTCAGTTTCACCGGGTTTTCTCCGTTTATTTCAACTGATGTATTTACGTTTACATCAATAATCAGACAAGTAGTTTTAATGCCAGTCTCTTTTAGGGAGTGTTTGCCGTGGCGAATTCTTGTTACGACACAGATGATTATGCCAAGAAGCAGCCAGAAAGCAATGAAGCTAATCCAAATGATAAGCCCGATACTCATATCGCCTGAATTTGTGCTCAATGCTTCAGTATTTATTTGAGTGTTGCTTTCGTTTGCCATGAAGCCGATTGAGCAAAACAAGATGCCGGCACATGTAAATATGACAAGCGCGATAATGCTGAAAACAAGCTCGCCTTTAGTAACAAGTTTATGTGGCTTTTTAGGGTTTATGCGTATCGGTATTTCAGAACCGATTGATGGCTGAGATGAGCTCCATGAGTCGAGCTGGATTGTATATGGCTGACCGTTGTATTCGTATTTTACGATCGGATAGTAAACATGACCGTATTTGTTTATTATGCTTTTGAAGTTTACAACTGATCCGGTTATTTTGACGGCATTGGCTGCTTGCCTGAATTTCGGAATAGTCATGCTCAGAATAAGGGCGATTGTCAGCAGACCTGCGTACATCGAAATTGAGATAATTACCCCTTTTGGGGACATTTTTATTATTCCGCTTGAAAGACATAGCGCGAATACAAGAGGAATCGCCAGCGCGACCGCTGCGATTATACAGGCAATGCCTATTATGTACGGATTATCCTGTCCGTACGAAATACCATAACTGTAATTTGCTTCTTTTATTTTCATAAGCTTTCTCCTAAATATCCTGTTTATGTTTAATCTGTAAGATAAGAGTCGTCTGTCTCCACTGGAATGTCCTGTTTTTTGACAGAATCCGCATCGTTTCTACTGCTTTTTTGAAATCATCGTCAGCCATGCTCTCTCGTATAGTTTTACCATAGCTTGAGCTTGTGTTAAACCACCTGTCGATGTCATCGTCGGAGAGCGAGCGTTTTTCGGTTAAGTCAGCTTCTTCAATTGTGAAGCATAAACCTGCTTTTTCGAGCGCGGCTTTCACATCGTCCGTTCCCCACGAAAAAATATCTTTCACGGAGTCGGGAGCAGTTTTTCCTGAATAAAAAACGTCCTCCGCTTCATTCATTTTTAAGAACAATGTCCTTTGTTCCGCAGTTATGTTCAGTGGCATGAAAAGTTGTGAAAGCCGCTGGCTTTTGCACGGTAGTTTTTGAAGTAAAATGCAGAAGCAGTCTTTTGCTGAGATAGAAGCGTCTGCGAGCAAGACGGAAAGCTTTTCTGCGAACGGCTCAATTTCTTGTTTTTTTACGAATGCGTCACGCATGAAAAAGCGGTCGAAAACGATGTCCGGAAACTGGGCTTTTAGGCTGTCGGGAGCGAACGTGGCTGTTATGTTCGCGGCAATTCCGCTCGTGCGCGTTGTGTCAGTTTTTCCGGTGGGTTTACTGGTGGCGTCAGCACTATTCGCGTCTTTTGATTCTGGCACGACTGTACATTTTACGTCTGGCGCGACGGCAAGAATCGGTTTTTCAAGTTCACCCAAGTTTTTCCCATATTGTTCCAGAACTTCGTAACCACGTTTCGTCCTGCACAAGCCGGCAGTGCAGCCTTCTGGTGTACGTCGCCAAATTTCCCACAGTAAAAGCCCGTCGTCTGCGCCGAACACAAGGCAGCAGTGATGACGATTTAACGCAGCGTTTTGTACTGCTTTATTACGTAATGCCAGCAGGAACTCAGGCCTGCCAGATTCAGTCCTCTTTTGCCAAGCATCGCGCTGCTTTTGCCCAGGACTGAATGTAAGGTTTTCTCCAGTTTTTACGGAGCCGTTTTTAAGGTGTTCGGCTTCCCACCAGTCTCCTATGGGGTTAGTCGCCACGTTCACCCCAGCAGCGCCGTCCACAACCGCACCGTCCGCAAGCACAGCCGTTCCAAGCGTTTCTTCGAGAAGCGCGGCTATTTGTATTTCGCGTCTTGAAAGCACATCGTCTTTTATCGTTTTTTCGTAGCCCTGGTCCTGCGGATTATAGAAAACGCGCCCGTTCAGGCTGTCCGGCAAATATTGTTGTGCTACCCAGTGATCTCTGTAGGCGTGCGGATACAAATAGCCTGCGCCGTGTCCAAATCCTTCTGCATCGCGGCTGTTATCCCGTAAGTGATTCGGCACTTCCGCATCTTCGGACTGGACGGCTTTCATCGCATCAAAATAAGCCATTGCGCTGTTTGATTTAGGAGCTGTTGCAAGATATAAAGCTGCCTGCGTGAGCATGTACTGCCCTTCTGGTAAGCCTATCCTGTCAAATGCGGCAGCGCAGCTTTGGACAACGCCGAGCGCGTATGGGTCAGCAAGACCGGTATCTTCGCACGCCGAAATAAGCATTCGCCGGAAAATAAAGTTCGGATCCTCACCTGCTGATATCATACGCGCCATCCAGTAAAGAGCCGCGTCCGGGTCTCTTCCCCTAAGGCTTTTTATGAACGCGCTTATTATGTCGTAATGGTAATCACCGTCGCGGTCATAGAGTACGACCTTTTTCTGAATGCTTTCTTCCGCTGTCTCTTTTGTTATGTAAATCTCGGTGTTTTCCGGCGGAACACATGGCGTTTCATCTGGTGCCCATTTTTCCGGGGTAGTCTCAACGGCAAGTTCCAGTGCGTTCAAAAGGCTTCTTGCATCTCCGTTCGCTGTGTCGATAAGATGTTCCAGAGCACCCGGTTCAAACGTCACTTTCCAGCGACCGTAACCGCGCTCTTTGTCTTTTAACGCCATTTCTGCGGCTTTTGTAAGGTCGTCTTTTGTAAGCGGCTTAAGCTGAAAAACTCGGCTCCTGCTTACGAGAGCCTTGTTCACTTCAAAAAACGGGTTTTCTGTTGTTGCGCCAACAAGGATTATCGTGCCGTTTTCGACCCATGGCAAAAGTGCGTCCTGCTGGCTTTTATTCCATCGGTGAACTTCATCAACAAAGAGAATTGTCCTGCGGTTGTAGAGCCGTTTTTGATCATCGGCATTTTTTATTGCGTCACGGATATTCTGAACGCCTGTAAGAACTGCGTTCAGTGTAAGAAAGTTGCTTTTTGTATGATTTGCTATTACTTTCGCCAGTGTTGTTTTGCCTGTTCCTGGCGGTCCGTAGAAAATGACGGATGTAAGCTGGTCTGCCGCTATTGCGCGCCGCAAGAGCCGTCCTTTGCCTACGATGTGATCTTGCCCGATATACTCGTCAAGGTTCCTAGGCCTCATTCTGGCTGCAAGCGGCTCTTCATGTTTGTTTCGAGGGGCATCAAATAAATCCATTAAAGGAATCCATTGTGGTTACCCCTAAAAAAACAAGAGGTAACTGGGGTTTTCCGAGTTTTTACTCGTAATTCCATTTTTTGTCATCGCTGTTGTTATAAAAGCCCCACAGCTTGTTGAACTGAGAGTGCTCCACGCCGATGACGGAGATATAAAGAGTTCCAGCATCACCATAGGCCCATATTCCTGTGACGTAACGTGTGCCAAAAGCAGATTCTGCGTTGTTGTTTTCACCTGACGGAGTAACGCCGTTTGCAGGTTTACCGTCGCTCGCAATGGCAGATGTCTCATATCCGGCCTGTGTACCTATTAGAAGCTCGTCGTTACCGTTCGCCGTCATCGCGGTGATTATTGAGTTCGTTGTACCGCCGTCGCTCCATGATGATGACGATGATAATTTATATTTTATTGTTTTTGCCGATGTTGTACTTTTGTTTTCGGAATTAACGTCGAAGGAAGAATAAAAATAAGTCCTGTCGCTTTTAGGGATAACGGCAAAAATTGCGTTGCTGCTGAAATAATCTTGTGTACCATCTGAACCTGCTGCACGGATATATGAATTTGAGTCTGTGTTGCCGATTACATCAGTTACAGTCTGCTGTTCCGGTACTCCTGCTCCGTTGAGTTTTTTTACTACCCTATTATTGGTGGTGAAATATGCGTTTCTTCCTGTTGTTGTGCCGTCGCTGTTAAAAACTTTGTTATCGTAGAGTTCTAGTACATCTGTGGCTACAGGTTCAGCAGTCCATTCTCCAATTCCTGTTGATGTTACCTGAGCCGCATATACAGAACCTGTTGTGTCATTGGAGTTATTTATAACAAGTGCATAAAGATATGATGCGTCAGAGGCAAGTCTCACAACCGGTTTCCCGGATTCTGGGAGAGATTCCAATTCTGTCCATTTTTTTGAGGAATTCCTGTTTGCGTTCCAAGCCTTTGAGAAAATGGAGTTGTTCTGAACAAAAAGCTGTCCTTCGCAAGGTACCATTGAAAAAATATTGCCCTGTACGATAGGATCTTCGTATTCTATCTCCTGTGCGATATCATAGAAAATGACATCTTGTTGACATGATCCGAGCAGGAAGATAATCGCTGTAATAATAAAAAAATTGTATATAATTCCGTTGTTTTTCATAAAAATCTCCATATCGTCAGAACAGGTATTTTGCGCCGATTTTGATATCTGTTATAAGGCTCGTATAGTTCTTGGAAGAATCTCTATACCATTGAGGCAGTATGAAAAGTCCTCCTGAGACACCGATTAACCAGTCTGCGAAGAACTTATAGTAAACACCTACTTCAGGTTTTATTGTAAGCCCGAAGTATGAGCGGTCAAGATAGTTTTCAAACGCACCGCCAAGAGAAAGTTTCGCTGAAATCTCGAAATTTCCTATGGTCGGATGGAATTCGACGGTGGCGAGAATCGGAATAAAATATAGAATATTGTTTCCTATCGTTGAATTGTATGAGAAACTGGCTTCACTGCCAACGCTTATCATATCTGTAAGCATATATGCGAAACCGATTGAGAGTTCTCCACCGATTTTGAGTTGTGGGGTAGGTCTGATAGGAAGCGATAGGGCTAAATTAAGATTAAGCAGGGTGTCGCCTTTTTTTAGAACGTGAAAGTCAAATGTAACTTCTGATTCATTAGATTCGTCTATCGCCACAGAATTGTCCTGTGGCAAAGTTTCTTCCTGCGCGAATATAAAAGTGCATGCCAAAAGAAGTAGTACTGTAATTGATAATATACGTTTCATTTTTCCTCGCTGTTTTCTTTAGACCTGTTCGGAAACTATTGTTTCCTCGCCGGACTTAGCAATTTTCAGGCTAAAGCCTTGCAAAATTACAGAATTCAAAGGTTTGTGTTCAGAAAACTGATGTTTATGAACACATCTTTTGTTGTCTCTATGGAAATTGATGATAAAATTCTGTAGAATTAATATATCTGTTTTATCAGCTAATGTCCACAATGGATACATCGTATAAAACAGACTAGAATTCAAACAGTTACAGAATTAAAGTGCGGAGGTTTTATGCCGGCAAAGATTATTGATGGAAAGCAGATTGCGCTTGATGTTAGGGCGGGTGTCGCCGAAAAAGTCGCGGAGTTAAAGAAAAAAGGCGTGACTCCATGCCTTGCGGTCATACTTGTTGGAGAAAACCCGGCTAGCGTAAGCTATGTCACAGGAAAACGCAAGGCACTTGCGGAAGCTGGAATGCTTGACAGAAGCGAAGTTTTGCCGGAGACGACGACGGAACAGGAGCTTCTTTCGCTTATAGACAAGTTGAACAAAGACTCTTCTGTTCATGGAATACTCGTGCAGCTTCCTCTTCCTAAGCATATAAATGAAGATAATGTGATAATGGCGATTTCTCCGGAGAAAGACGTGGACGGATTTCATCCTGTGAATGTCGGGAATCTTGTAATAGGAAAGAAGGCGTTTTTGCCATGTACTCCTCACGGAATTATAGTGCTTTTGGAGCGGATGGGCATTGAGACGAGCGGTAAGCACGCCGTGGTTATAGGTCGCAGCAATATCGTGGGAAAGCCGGTTTCGCTTCTTCTGGCGCGTAAGGAAACAAACTGCACTGTTACGATATGCCATACAGGTACAAAAAACATGGCGGAGATTACGCGCCAGGCTGATATTCTTGTTGCGGCTGCTGGCCGTCCTGGCACAGTAACAGCCGACATGGTAAAAGACGGTGCGGTCGTAATTGATGTAGGTGTGAATCGTATCCCTGACAGCACAAAAAAGAGCGGTTTCCGTCTTGTTGGTGACTGCTGTTTCGATGAAGTAAGCGAAAAAGCTTCTTTTATTACGCCTGTGCCGGGCGGTGTCGGGCCTATGACAATCGCAATGCTTATATACAACACTCTGGAGGCTGCTGAAAAAACGCTCGCGTAAGAAACTTGAGCGGAAATGCGACTTTTGTAAAATTCCGTGCGAGGTGCGGAATGTGCAAGTTGCGGTAAGGACTATATGAGAGATATCCAGAACGAGTTCGATTCAAGAAAGACACCGTTGCAAAAAGTCGGTGTTAAAGGCGTACGTTACCCGGTGACTGTGCTTGATAAAAATGAGCGTTTCCAACAGACAACTGCTGTGGCTGATCTTTTTGTCAATTTGCCGCACAATTTCAAAGGAACGCACATGAGCCGCTTTATTGAGACGTTCCACAAATATCATGAAGATTTGACGATGAACCGTTTCTTGGAGATGCTTGAGGAAATCCGTGAGAAGCTTTCTGCGGAACGTGCGTTCGGCTGTATTTCTTTTCCGTATTTTATGGAGAAAAAAGCTCCGGTTTCAGGCAGCAGCGGCATAATGGAGTATAATTGTTCTTATGAAGCGGAGGTTTCTGCGGAGTGCGGTGATTCGGGTGAGGAACATGGTTCCGCGGATATTGTACGAAACGTGAGCCGCAAGTTCTATATATCGATTGAAGTTCCTGTAACGACACTCTGTCCGTGCTCGAAAGCGATAAGTGAATACGGTGCGCATAACCAGCGCGGCACGGTAAAGGTAAAACTGCTCTATTCAGAATTCTTTTGGATAGAAGATATAATCGCAATGATAGAAAGTTGCGCTTCAAGTCCGCTTTATTCGGTGCTCAAACGACGCGATGAGAAATATGTTACGGAACATGCGTATGAAAATCCACGTTTTGTGGAGGATGTCGTGAGGGAAGTGTATATCGGGCTTAAGAAACTTGGCTTTGCATGGTTCAGCGTGGAATGTACGAATTTCGAAAGTATCCACTATCACAATGCGTATGCATACGCCGAATACGACGGGAATTGAGTAGACATAGGTCTACCAAAGAGTTTTATAGTAGTGTATTCATACGAAGCGTAGATAAGGTTCAGCACAGAGCCTATTTGTGCGAGCGAACGAGGGCGTAAGCACTCGTGAGTCTGATACTTTATCCGCACAACCTAGGCTCTATGTGCTGGTTCTTGTCGAGAGCTTCGTATGTAAAGGAATATATTTTTATGAAATATTTTTTTGAGACATATGGCTGTCAGATGAACAAGGCTGAGTCTGCCTCTGTGGAACAGCTTTTTATGAACCGAGGATGGCAGGACGCAGGCTGTGCGGAAGAAGCTGATTTTATAGTGATAAACACATGTTCTGTCCGCGCGACTGCTGAGTCACGAATTGCAGGAAGACTCGGATGGTACACTACGCTTCGCAGGGAGCGGCAGAAGTCAGGTACAGGCGATTTTACGCTTGTCGTGACGGGCTGTATGGCTGAGCGACTTAAGGAAGATCTGAAAAAACAATTCAAAGTTGTTGATTACGTTGTGGGTACATTCCAGCACCAGCATTTCGTGGAGTTGATTGAAGCAGCGGAGAAAAAGACAGCCGTTGAATATATGGACGAGGAGCCTGTGTACAGTTTCGCCCCGCTCTCGTATGAGAAAGGCGCATTCCAAGCTTATGTACCTATTATGCACGGATGCAATAATTTCTGTACATACTGCATAGTTCCTTATGTGAGGGGCAGGGAAGTTTCACGTAATCCTGACGATATTATGAAGGAACTTGATATGCTTTCCGAGCGTGGGGTCAAGGAAGTAACTCTTTTGGGGCAGAACGTCAATTCTTATATGTGGAAAAACACCGACAAAAGCGATGTTGCCGGTGTGGAAAACAGCTCTGCCATCGATTTTCCTGAACTTATGCAACGTATCGCTGATCATTTGCGTGAAACTTCTTCATCAATCGGGTGGGTGCGTTTTATGTCCAGTCACCCGAAGGATATTTCTGAGCGTCTCATCGATGTAATTGCGAAAGAGAGTGTTATGTGCCGCCATATCCATTTGCCTGTGCAGCATGGTTCGACACGTATTTTGCAGCTTATGAACCGCAAGTACACGCGCGAGGATTATCTTGCAAAAGTGCGCATGATTCGTTCCAAGCTGCCAGGTGTGTCGCTTACAACCGATATAATGCTGGGATTCCCTGGTGAGACGGACGAGGATTTTGAACAGGCTGTGTCGCTTTTGCAGGAAGTGAAGTACGAAGCTGCGTTCATGTATTACTATAATCCTAGGGAAGGAACGAAAGCATGTTCTATGCCGGACCAGATTCCTATGGAAGTAAAGAAAAATCGGCTGGCGAAGGTAATCGATATCCAGTTGGCGATAAACCGCGCGGAGATGTCAAAGCGTGTCGGTACAACGACTAAAGTACTTGTTGAGTGCGTCTCTAAAGACAACGAAAACGAGCTGCTAGGCAGAACTGAACAAGATGAGCATGTCGTTTTTGCCGCCGATAAATCTCTTATCGGTTCATTCGTTGACGTGAAACTTATTGAATTGACAGGTAACACCTTCAAAGGTACACTTTAAGAGATCAAATGAAAAATAGCCGGAAATGAACGGCTTTTAAGGAGTTTTGAAATGCCTTGGAAAATGATTTTATTTGTTATTGTAATTGTTCTAGTTGCGGTTTTTGTAGGAGCCAACCATGCGAATGCCTGCAACATATCTTTTATATTCACTGAGTTCCAAAATGTTCCTGTTTATTTTACCATCCTTTTTTCCTTTGTTGTCGGAATGCTCGTTATGCTGCCATTCACAATCGGCAAAAAACGTGGAAAAGCCCCTCGTCAAATGAAAGACGTTGATGATACGGAAGTATCCACAAGAGAAGAGTTTCCTGCAGAAAGCGCACGCAACCGCCGTAACCGGAGACGGCAAGAGGCAGCGGCACGTAAAGCAGAGCGTGCAGCGAAGAAAAATGGCAAGAATGTTGCGGCTCAGCCAGAGCCTGCTTTAGCTGTCGTGCCGGTGTCTGAAATACCGAATGATGCAGAAACTCCTGCAATTCAAGACGTTGCAAAATTACCGGAAGAAACAAAATAATGAAGGTCTTGCTTACTGCTTTATTCGCAAACTTTCGCACGAATGCTGGAATTCGTTCTTGCGTTCGTGTTAGGTTTTTCTCCGCTTTCGCGCTTTTCGTCGCAGTTTTTGGCTTTTCTGGCGGAATTTGCTGGGGAGCCGACCTTGCTGACTATGTTACGGTGAAAGACGGAATTGTTGAGGCTTCTGCCGCAGAGACAGTGCAAACTCTTAAAGACAAATACGCAAAAGCCTCTGGATCGAAAGAAAAACTTGATATATTAACACTGCTTGCACCGTTGCAGGAGCATTTGGGGCTTTATCAGGATGCCCAGATGAACTACAGCATTGCTGCTAATCTGTCAGCTTCTATAAAAGCGAGTTCTGGAGAGGGAGCTGCTGCCGACGAATCTTTGCTACTTGGTGCTGTTCGATGCGCGCTTTCTTGTGGTGACACACCTTCAGCTGACTACATACTCAGTACGGCTTTTTCTGCTCCTGTAAGTCAGGAAACTCAAGCATATAAAATTCTTTATGCAGTGTGGAGCTGGCTGTGTAAAGCAGAGGATGATGCTATTCCTGCCCAGCCTGTTGCTGTCCTAAAACAATCTATACAGCTTTCTACAATGAAGGTCGTTAAGCCTGCTATGCTTTTGACATTGTGGTATGTCACCGGTGACAGCACGTATGCGACTCAGCTTGGAAAAGAATATCCGCAGTCTCCAGAATACGCGGTGACTAAGGGCAATGCGTCTTTTATGCCGGTTCCGTTCTGGTTTTTTGTGCATCCCGCCCGGTAAAAACACATATAACACATAATATAGCTACGCAGCTGTAAGTATCAAATGTTGTGTGTTTACACAGTGGCTGTCACAAAAAACACACAACTTCAAAAAGACTTTCTATCGTTTACGTTCCAAGAAAAGTTGTTCTCCGGTTGGCACAAGACCAGATGTCGTTATTTCAGCCGATTGCAAAATCAGGATATCTCTGTCTTGCCGCGATGTTGTATCTTTTTTTGTGATATACAGTCCGTTTAGAATTGCATTCTCGTATTGCGATCGGCATTGAATCAGTTCTGTTCCGAATACGCTTGAAGTTACATATATTCCGGATGTATTGCCTTCTGTGCTTTCTGATGTCCATTCTGATTTGCTGAATTTTACAAAGTATTCGTCCTGAATGACCCACGGTTTGTCTGAATCGGCAAGATATTCGCCTATCGGTGTGTTGATGCTTTCATCTGTCTGTTTTTCAATCAGTTTCGTCTGCTTTTTGTAGTTGCCGCTCCACAGTGAACCTTCGCTTATGTTCATGCGTAGTTCGTCTGTGACGGTAACTTTTATCTCGTTTGTTGCTACGAGCGTTGTATCTATCTGGCGCGAAATTGCAGCCGTCGAAGTGTTTTTCGTCGTCATGGAAAGTCCGTATTTACGCATCCAGTCTGAATTCCAGCTGTAAACTTCTTGGTTTTCGTCCATGAAACAGACAATTTCCTTTTCTTCTGGATTGAAGAAAATATAGCGCTGTCCGTCTTCATCCTTTGTCGTTTTATACCAAACTCCGCTAAGGAATTTTGAGAATGTTTCAGTTGTGCCGTCAAGAATTTTTGCAAGTTCCTGGGAGTTTATTTGGTTTCCTGGTATTTTGCGTGATGAAATTCTTTCATATTTGTTTAAGTTCTGGTTCCAGCTGTATGTGCTCTGGATTTGATCAAGCGAATTACTGTTCTGGTCGGGGCTGTATTCCCAGATTTGAAAACTTTCACCTGTTGCTTTTCCCATCTGATAAGCATCGGAACGTTGAGGTGTTTGTATGGCGAAAGTTCCTTCTGTGCTCAGATCCGCAATGCATGATATAGAAAAGCGGTCGTCATTTTCTTCTGGTTGGTATGCTTTAAGGAGTGTCCTTTTGTTATCGGAGAATCCTGTATAGATTATAGAATTTATGTGGTTTCCGGTAAGATCGATAAACGAAAGTGAGAATGTGCTGAATTTTGTAATTTCTGTTTCGATTTCTGCAGAGCGGACATATGAGTTTGTGCTTGCGTCATAAATACCGATGATAAGGAAAACATTATCGTGACCGGTTTTCTTGACGGCTGAAATTTGGTCGTCCATCTGGTCTTGTTTGCTATGATTTGAAAGCACCGCTTCGTATGTCTGGAGCAGCGTTTCACCTGGTAGAAGCTGGATGTGCGAAATAAAAGCCGATTCTTCTGTCTGTACGGTGCTTATGTCGCTCTCATCACTAGAAAAATCGTAGTTTGTAGGTACAACGACTTTTGAGTATGTTATATTTTCTGTTTTTTCTTCTGCCGGTTCTTCGGTCGGCTTGTTGAAGTAAAAAAACGCAAGCACGCCCGCGACAATAAGGAAAATAACGATTGTAAGCTTTTTCATACTGTGATTATATCAGAAAAGTTGGTTAGATTCAATTTAACCGTACAATACTGTTAGAGCTTCCGCATTATAAAACGATTGAAGTAAATCGACGCGAAGGCGCGGAGCGTGGGGCAAAGACACTCTGTTTGTGGAGTGCCGCGAGAGCGGCATGCTTAATGGTTTCCATAACACAAACAGCGTGTAGCGCAATATTGCGCGGCTTTGAAACACGCCGCGCAACTGGGAGTCAATTTATTTCCGCAAAGCAAACTGTTGAGAGGGTAGCGGAAGACCCCGCAGACCGTCTTGGCAGACGGTCGAGGAGGCTGGAGCGAGGGGGAGACTTCCCCCTTTGTGCCTTTTTTAAGGTTGTTCTGTCCAACCTTTTTATGAATTTTATTGACGATTTGAATTCTTATTATTATTTTTTACTTGTTAAAGGTTACAGGTAGGATTGAGGCAATGAAAGAGGCTGAACAGAATACAACAGAAGAAAAAATCAACGAGGAAACAGTTCCTGAAACTGAGAAAACTGATACGGCTGCTGCAGAAGCAGAAGCTCAGGCAGAAACTGCGGAGTCGCAAGAAAATACGGCAGAACCAGCTGAAGAGACGGCTCAGGAACCAACTCCGGAGCAGAAAATAGAAGAGCTTCAGAAAGAGGTTTCAGAGCTTAAGGATCAGTATCTTCGCAAATGCGCTGATTTTGAGAATTATCGCAAGAGGATGTTCCGCGAAAAGCAGGAGGCGTTCGATTATGCGAATACAAACCTGCTTACGGATCTAATAGCAGTTCTTGATGATTTTGACCGTGCGCTCGCAGCCGGTGTTACTCCGGAAGGTGAGCAGGTTGCAGATTTGAAGCCGGTTGTTGACGGAATCAAAATCATCAACAAGCAGATGAGGGGATTGCTTGAGGCAAAGTACAATCTTTCCGTTTACGGAGAGAAAGGCGACCTCTTCAATCACGATCTGCATGAGGCTATCGCAACAAATCAGGGACCAGTTGCCGAACCGATTTGTGCGGAAGTATATTTAAAGGGATATAAACTGAAGGACAGGGTTATCCGTCCTGCAAAGGTTATGGTTCAAATGCCTGACGGTTCCGTTAATGCAGAAGAAACCGCCAGTACAGAGAAGTAGTTTTTTACGGGAGAGCATAGAGGAGTGTCGAAAATGGGAAAGATTATCGGTATTGACTTAGGAACAACCAATTCTTGTGTTGCCGTTATGGAAGGCGGCGAGCCGGTTGTTATACAGAATTCAGAGGGCGGACGCACAACTCCGTCTATCGTCGGTTTTACGGCTAAAGGCGAGCGCATCGTTGGTCAGCCTGCAAAGAACCAGATGATTACAAATCCGGAGAACACGGTATATTCAATCAAACGTTTTATCGGTCACAGATACAACGAGCTTACTGGTGAAGCTAAGATGGTTCCGTATCATGTTACGGACCACGGAGAGGATGTCCGCATCGACATAAGCGGAAAGCCTTATTCTCCACAGGAAATAAGCGCATTCATCCTTCAGAAGATGAAGAAAACAGCTGAGGATTACCTTGGCGAGACAGTTACAGAAGCTGTTATTACAGTTCCTGCATATTTCAATGACGCACAGCGTCAGGCTACAAAAGATGCTGGTAAAATTGCCGGCCTTGATGTAAAGCGTATCATCAACGAACCTACAGCAGCTTCTTTGGCTTACGGTTTCAACAAAGACCAGAAGAACGAGAAGACAATCGCTGTTTACGACCTTGGTGGTGGTACATTCGATATTTCAATTCTTGAGCTTGGTGACGGCGTTTTCGAAGTTAAGTCAACAAACGGTGATACACACCTTGGT
>JAEEGL010843023.1_pt1 | contig 21962 bp, 19 predicted proteins | sample 9134231 | NCBI WGS metagenome assembly JAEEGL01 (sample SAMN16246548, study PRJNA631951) | gut metagenome | biome: gut microbiome; feature: rumen; material: fiber-attached | host: Bos | place: Iran: Karaj | collected 2018-10 | reverse complement strand
TGACCTACGTGAAGCGAATCTGCTGTAGGGGCGAATCCTATATAGAATGTAGCTGTGCCGTTGTTGACAAGCTCCGTTAGCTCATTGTCGTCGGTAAACTGTGCAAGAAGCGGTGTCGGCTGCAGCTCTTCAAAAATACCCATCTTAAAAATCTCCTTTAAATATTTTATCTTGTTTCCATGAGCTTGGTCATCGCCTGATCAAGACCTTTCACGGATAATTTATACATAGGAAACATCTGCTTTACGGCAGTCTCGACTTCTCTCCAGGGAGCATTTCCGGGAGCCATCTTGGGATTGAGCCAGACGACCTTTTTATAATGTCTCTTTAATGACTTGAGCCACTCCTCACCGCTGAGACCGTCATTGGGACCGCGGTAGTTACCGGTATCGGAATAAAGCTCCTCGGGTGCCATGGCTGCGTCCCCGACTATTATAACCTTATAATCGGAATCCGTGTTGCGGAAAAGCCATTTTGTTTCAACCCAGTCACCGTTTTCGCATTCCGGTGTCTTATATACATGGGAGTATATGCAGTTATGAAAATAATAACATTTTACTTCTTTATAGTGGTTACTTTTATTTACTGCCTGGAAAAGATCGTTCAAAAGCTCCGAATAAGGGATCATGGTACCGCCCGAATCCATCAAAAGAAGAAGCTTTACGGAATTCTTCCTGGGCTTTCTCATCTCTATCTTCAGAACTCCGCCCTGATTACAGGTCTCATCGACCGTCTTGTCGATATCAAGTTCCCGTTCGGGGGTATCGAGCCTTGAAGAGAACTGTCTGAGTCTTCTGAACGCCAGCTGGAACTGACGGTTTGTCATGACCCTGTCATCACGGAAGTCGCGGTACTTCTTGGCACCGATGACGGCAAATGCAGACTGATATCCTGTCGCACCTCCGACTCTCACGCCTCCGATATTACCTCCGGTATTACCGAAGGAGGTCTTACCCATTGTTCCTATCCAAAAAGATCCGCCGTTATGCTCCGAATCCTGATCCTTGAGCCTTTGCTTGAACTTCTGCTCGACATCCTCTTTATCTATGATGATGCCTTCGCCTTCCATCTTGTTCAGATGATCCTTGGCTTCCATCTCGGCAAGCTGCATCATATCGGACTTATCGAGCCAGCGGAGCATTTCCTTACCGACTTCGGGGTCACTCTTGATCTTGCCGAAGCATTCCTCAAACGCTTCATCATACTTGTCGTAATCGGTCTCGGACTTGACCAGGATCATTCTCGCACAATGATAAAACCTTGAGAGCTGTCCACCGATCAGGGACGCATCAAGCGCATTCTCCAGATCGAGCCACTCTCCCAAAGTGACATTGATACCGTGCTTTCTTAAACTTTCAAAGAAATTCAAAAACATTTTTAAACTACTCCGCGATTGACACGGAATGTATGAGTCTTCTCGCTTTTCGGCGTCAAGCGCGAAACTTATTCGACGAATACTTCAGCTCATGCCGCAGGCCATTCACTTCGTTCAGGCCAAGCGTCCGTTTCTAACGCAGACGCCGAAGCTCGAATCCTCATACATTTCGCGTCACCCTCTAATTTACTTCTATAAATTTTTTATTCGAAATTGTGGTGTGTGGTCTGCTCGAGATCTTCGTCCTTCTTGACCACAACTCCGATGAAAGGAAGTCTCGTCTTGATCTGTCCGTAAGGAATACCGCCTATCTGAAGCGCATTGATCCAGTCGATGAGCTCGGAGGTCGAAGGCTTCTTACGGATATCCCTGATGTCACGGATCTGATAGAACACATCCATTGCCTCTGCAAGAAGATGCTCCTCAACATCCGGGAAGTGAACCCTAATGATCTCCTCCATGAGTTCCTTTCCGGGGAATTCAATGTAATGGAAAATACATCTTCTGAGGAATGCGTCGGGAAGCTCCTTTTCGGCATTTGAAGTGATGATAACGATTGGTCTGTTCTTAGCCTTGACAGTTCTCTTTGTCTCGTTGATATAGAACTCCATCTGATCGAGCTCCCAGAGAAGGTCATTGGGAAATTCAAGGTCAGCCTTATCGATCTCGTCGATAAGAAGGACGACCTGGTCTTCACTCTCGAATGCTTCGCCGAGTTTTCCGAGCTTGATGTAGTGGGCTATATCATCTACTCCGCCCTCACCGAACTGTCCGTCATAAAGCCTCTGGATGGTGTCGTACATATAAAGACCGTCCTGGGCCTTGGTTGTTGACTTAATGTTCCAGATGATGAGTTTCTTGCCGAGAGCATCGGCAACGGACTGAGCGAGCATGGTCTTGCCCGTTCCGGGTTCTCCTTTGATGAGGAGGGGCTTTTTCAGTGCTATCGCAATATTAACGGAATCCATCAGTTCCGGGCTTGCAACATATCCGCTTGTTCCTTCAAACTTTTCCATTTATATATCTCCGTTAAAAAATTTTTCAAGCTCGGTCCTGAGAACTTCTTTACTGATCGATTTCAAAAGATATCCCTGAGGATTAAGCTTCATTACATTTTTGACACTGTCCTTGTCCGACTTGCTGGTAAGGAATATTACGGGAATATCCCTCGAAAACTCTTCACTCCTGATCATCTCAAGGATCTCGGGGCCGGAAGCTACGGGCATCATGTAATCAAGGAGCACAAGGTCCGCATGATTCTTGGCAAGCCATGTAAGTGCCTGAATACCCGAGTTGGCCATATAGACCTTATATGTATCCTTGAGCCAGTCTCTTACGGTTCGAAGATAAGTCGTGTCATCATCGACGATAAGAACACTCTTTTTATCGCTCTCTTCACGGGCTGTTGTCTGAACTCCCCTGAGAAGTGCGATGAGTACCTGCATATCAATCGGTCTTTCGAGCTTACCCGCAAGGAAGTTATCCGAGATGTATTCGTTAACAACCGCAAAGTCTGCAGGCGAACCGATAAGTATCAGCTTCTTTTCATCGTCGTTGCATTTATCTTTCAGATATATGAGAAGATCCGGCCTTTCCAGAATGGATTCATCCATATAAAGGATTATGATCCTCTTTTCATCAATCGAATTCTTTATGTAAGGTGACTCGGTTGATGAAAAGGAACAAAGGAAGCCTTCGGCTTCGAGCTTATACTTTATGGCATTGACCATAAAGCTGTCGACCTTGCTCACCATAAGAACGGATTCACTCATAATGCCTCCTTTGCGCAGCTGAGAACGGAATCCCAGTCAAGCGCTTCCATGGATCTTTTTATCTTTTCAAGTCTCTCTGCATCAGCCTTTTCAAATTCATACTGACGCAGTGATTCGAATATGATCTCTATGCTGTCATAGTCCATCATAAGACCGAGTTCATATATGGTCCTGTATGCATCGGTAACAACCTCGGGAGATGCGGGAACCTTTTCAAACTGTTCACCGGAAGACATCTTCTCCGAAAGCACCTGTTTCAAAGCCCTGTATTCCTTAAGCAGGTCATCGGTCTTCTCATTGATGAAATCGGTATTATGATCCTTACCTGCAGCTTCCAGTGCCCTTGCAAGCTCCGAAAGTTCCATTGCACCGATTATTCTGGCAGAGCTCTTTAAAGCATGGACTCTGATGGTATATCCGTCAATATCACCCGTGGTATAAAGCTCGGATATCTCATCGGCCTTGGCATCCGCGGTGCTTATAAAGATCTCCACGGCTTTCTTGAGACCTTCCTCCGAACCGCAGTTATATATTCCCTGTTCGAAATCAATGCCCTTTATACCGATAAGGCAATCGGCTTCGCCTGTTCTTTCGATGCCCTGTGTTTCTTCCCTGACCTGGGTATTTGTTTTTACCTTTTCGGTACCGTCCGCAAGATCATAGGATGAGGTGATATCGAGCGTGAATTTCTTCTTTTCCTCTCCGGTTCCGACAACGCTTACTTTATCCTTGGGCAGATACAGAAGAAGCATTGCATCTATCACATCGGAATCGTCATCGATACTGATGTAGTCGGTATAGCTGTCGAAGATGACTGTGGGATCGATAACGGAATTCTTCTTGGTGATGAGTATTACCGGAATGTCCACGCTGTTCCAGATATATGTCTTGATCGAACGGTTATCGTCAGAACGGAGTCCGTCTTCGACAAATACGATGTCATAATCGCCGCCGGAAAGTCTCTCGATACATTCGTCGCATCCGTATACGACATCTATCCTTGCCATCGTGGTAAGGAAAAGTCTCGAAAGCCTGTTGATGCTTTCCCTGTCCTGACCCGCGATGAGGATCTTGGTTCCCGGAGCGATAAGAGGTCTTGAGAAAGTCGAGGCGAGCATAAATCCCGAAATACCGGATCTGCTGCCAGCCTTGATGAGCGTTTCCATCGTTGCGAGAGGAAGGAATTTACCGACTGCCCTGAGAAGCGATCCGCCGGTGAAGGGTTTGGGAAGGAATGAGTCAAAGCCTTCCGACATATATTTTTCCTTTTCTCCCCTGACAGCATTTGCGGTGACAACGATTATGGGAGTCAGATCACAGAGGGAATTATCCCTGATGTAGTGCATGGCTTCAACACCGTCCATGACGGGCATCATGTGATCCATCAGGATAAGGTCGTAATCATTCTTGGAGACCATCTCGATAGCGGTCTTGCCGTCTTCAGCTCCTTCAACGGTAAAACCGAACTGCTTTACTGTACGGACCAAAAGCTCCATGTTCAGTTCGTTGTCGTCGACACAGAGAATCCTGTACATTGACGAATCGGGATATGAACCTGTATCGGAAAATGCGAGTCCTTCAAAACCGGATTTGGATACAAAGTCCTTGGCGTTCTTCTTTTCCTCGATATCAAAGCCGACATTCAGATAAAGCTCTTTTTCGATATCTTCGAGTGAAATGAGAGCACTGTTTCCGTACTCGTTGATATCGGACATATTATCGACGATATCGGTAAAGAACTGGTCGAGTCTTCTTGCACCCTTGAACGCACTTGCCGCGTTTTCCTTTACATCATCGGATACATTAGCCTTAAGAATTTCTTCGGTATAACCCATTATCGCATTAATGGGAGTTTTGATCTCATGTGAAAGATGAGAAAGGAATGTGCTCTTTGCTTCATCGGATCTTTTGATCCTTTCAAGTGCCCTTTTTTCATCCTTTCTTACGCGGTCAAGTTCATCAAGCGTATTGACCAGTTCGGTATACTCGGGAGTTTCCAGCGTGAGAAACAGCATAAGAAGGCAGATGCCGCCGACAAAATATGCCATTTGCGCTCTTTCCTCGAGCTTTACCTGAACTATGAAGATAACGAGTACGATCAAAAATCCGCTCGAAAGAAATGTTCTCTGAACCTTTGTAAATCTTTTTTTCCTGAGAAAGGAAAGTGAAACACCGAGTGCTATATAGTAAAGCGGGAACAGATAACCAACCGTTCCGTAGAGAAGATTTCTTACAAGTCCGATACCGGGAACGTACGTAAATGCGATACCGGTGAAATAGTTTATGATAAGTATGATCACATATACCGTATTGATCGTATAAGCGATTATATTCAGCACACGCTCGTTCTTGGTAAGTCCCGAAAACGCAACCATGTAAAAATAGAATCCCATGGAGCTGCTCAGACCCATCAGGAAATTAAGTGAAAGGAAAACAACATGGAACCAGGCGGGAAGCGTATCACCCCACATAAAGGTTATACCGGTGACGATATCCAAAAGAGTTCCTACGGTTGTAAGCAGTGCATATATCTTGAACCTGTAGTTGGTAGCCTTGGTGTCACGGTCATCCTTGTAATTTCCGTACACGAAAATAAGCAGTATCAGCTCAATGGGCAATACCGAAAGTTCAAAGTATATGTTGTAGGTCTCATTGAAGATCAACTTATATTACCTTTAGCCTACCTGTAATTCTTGGCTCTCTTATAAAAACCTACGGCCGACTTATAAAGATCGTCATAACCTTCGGAATACTTCCTGATATCATGCTCCGATCTGATGCCGGGACATAAATACGAATCATCGGTGATATCAACTTTTTCGGAAGGAAGATACTTAATGATAAGATCTTCAAGGGTGGCGGGATTAACGGGTTTTGAAACCGAGTCCGTAAATCCTCCTCTTCCGATGTCATCTTCCGTAAGGGTATCCGATTCATCGACAATGGCAATACATGGTTTTCTTACATCGAGTATGTTGGGCTCACCGCTCCTTATATGGGATATCAGCTTGACGCCCTTATCATCCTTCATATCAAGATCGGCAAAGATCACATCATACTCATTGATCCTTATCAGTGTAAGGGCTTCATCACAGTCACACGCGACATCGATCGTAACACCCGAAGGCTCGAGAAGTGCTTTGATAACTGAAATGCTGCTGCGGTCCTTTTCAGCATAAAGTATCCTTGAACCGGGTGAATAAAACCTTACCGATTCACCGCTTTCAATAAAGGTTCTTTTTCTCAATACCTTTTTGATGTCGCCTATTCCGGCCGCATCGACGATCTCGGTTCTGAAGCTCATATCGAATGCAACCTCTTCGTCTACGGTTTCGAATACCTTGAAATCACCTCCGACAGCCTTGACGACATTACCTGCGACAAAGAATTCGAGAAGTCCCGTTTCTTTATTGGAAAACAGGAGCTTATTATCGGACAGACCGTTTAAGAGCAGATTCTCGAGATTGGATGCGGTGGAACGCAGAGACTCGCAGACGATCCTGAATGTGAGCTCGCACTCTCCTTCTTTCGTCTCTTTGTGCAAAGAAGAAAACTTAACGTAACCTTTTGTGGAATTCTTGCAGATAAAAGAAAAGAGATTGATCAGACAACGTCTTGATTTCTCATAATCTCCCTTGATAATGCCGGGAGTATCTTTATCAAGTAAAAGATCAAGGATGATTCCCTTGTTTCGAAGCGAAGGACCGGAAACACTAATAACATCAATAAGCAGCGATGCAAGATCGATATTTTCCCTGTAGACTTCAACCAGACCTCTTTCCAGCTTGGTATAATCGAGCGTACCCTGCATAAGCGCAATGACATCCTCACCGGATGTCTTGATATGATAAGCATGATCCCTGATATTGTCATCATGGCTTTCACGAATGATCAACTCATTCATTCCGAGGACATTTATCATTCCGCTCTTTACTTCGCGGGTAAGATTGTTCAGGAGGATATTCCTGTCATCACCGATCTGTCTTATTTTTTCCTTTAATCTTATGTTCTCAAGGACATATTTTTTCTTGATTTTGACGTAAAAAGTACCGGATGCCGTCAGAAACAGCACCGCGATGATCAAAACCGTGGAAAATATTAACATTTCAAAAGATGCATCACCACTGAGTATCGGATACTTCATCCTTCTTTTCCCTGACCATAAGCTCTTTGACTGCTACTCCGGCATCCTTTCCTTCGAAGAGGATCAGATTTACCTGTTCTATGATGGGAAGACTAACTTCATACTTTCTTCCAAGTTCGATCGCAGCTTTTGCGGAATAGATTCCTTCTACAACCATTCCTACTTCTTCCTGGGCTTCCTTAAGGCTCTTTCCTTCACCGAGAAGAATTCCGCATCTTCTGTTACGGGAATGCATGCTGGCACAGGTTACGATAAGGTCGCCCATTCCGGTAAGTCCGCTGAATGTCTCGGGTCTGCAGCCCATCTTGACTCCGAGTCTGGAGATCTCAGCGATTCCTCTTGTGATAAGAGCAGCTTTTGCATTATCTCCGTAGCCGAGTCCGTCTGCGATACCTGCGGCTAAAGCGACGACATTCTTGAGAGATCCGCCGAGCTCAACGCCCTTTACATCGGAGCTTGTATAAACCCTGAATGTTTCGGTCATGAATACGTCCTGTACAAACAGAGCCGTTTCCTTGTTATGCGAAGCCACAACGATCGTTGTGGGCATAAGTCTCGAAACCTCTTCGGCATGTGTAGGGCCGGAAAGAACACATACATCCGCGTTAGGGATCTCATCGCTTATCTGCTCGGAAAGAGTCTTGAGAGTTCCCTCTTCGATTCCCTTTGCAACGTCAACAATAATCTGTCCGTCCCTTATGAGCGGAGCAAGCCTCTTTGCGGTCTTTCTGGTAAAGGAAGACGCAACCGCCATTACAAGGATATCCCTGTCGGTCACAGCCTCCTTATCATCGAGTGTATATCTGACACTTTCGGGGATCGTTGCTCCGGGAAGCATCTTATGAGCATGAGTTGTGGAAAGCATTTCAATCTCGGATTCAACCGCAGACCATACCATTACATCATGTCCCGCAGTTGCGAGAAGAATGGTAAGACCTATACCCCATGTACCTCCGCCGAGAACCGTTACCTTTGCCATATCTGACTCCTTTCGGGAATGTTATACTTCGTTCTTTTTCTTAAGATAAGTCTTTCTCTCTTCGCCTTTGATAAGTCTGACTATGTTGGATCTGTGCTGCCAGTAAGCAAGTGCCGTAAGGAAGAAAGCTATGATATACATCTCTGTTTTAACAGCCTGGGGAACACCGTCATAAATGCCGAAAAGATTTAACTGACAGGTTACCACAAGCTGAATAAAGAATCCCGCATAAAGAATGAGGGATCCGAGACTTACAAAGTGGGTGAGAAGGTACGGAACGAAAAAGTATGCGAGTCCGGGGAAAAAGAAGGATCCGTGAAAAGCGAGGATCATTCCTCCGGTAGCGGCAATACCCTTTCCTCCTTTGAAATGCATATAGAAAGGAAAATCATGGGCAAGAATGCATCCCGCTCCGCCGTAGAGAATGAGAAGGAATCTGAGGTCGGGATACATATGTCCGAATGTACATCTGATGATAACGGTGGTGATAATGGCCTTGAGCATATCTCCGGCAAACACAATAAGTCCGGCTTTTGTGCCGAGCACCCTGAGTGCGTTGGTGGTACCGGAATTACCGCTTCCGTAATTCCTGATATCAACACCTTTGCATTTACCGACTATATATGCCGTCTGGATGAGACCCAGTGCGTATCCGATAAGAAAGCACCATAAACGAGCCATATCATTCACCTTTTCTTTCCCTGACAATGAATTTGAGAGGTGTGCCCTTAAATCCGAAATTCTCACGTACCTGATTCTCTATGTATCTGATATATGAGAAATGTGCCAGTTCCTTGTCATTCACGAATATAACGAACGTGGGAGGCCTGCTCGAGACCTGGGTCATGTAATACAGCTTAAGGAACTTACCCTTGTCGTTGGGAGGCTGCTGCATCGCAACGGCTTCCGCAAGTATCTCGTTCAGAGCACCGGTTCCGACTCTCTTATCCTGGCTCTCCCTGACCATATCGATGGTCTCAAAGAGTTTGCCGAGTCTCTGTCCGGTAAGTGCGGAAATGAAGATTATCTCCGCATAAGGCATGAATGAAAGTATATTCCTGACGTTTTCAGTGAATTTGTAGATCGTCTTGTCGTCCTTGGCTACGGCATCCCATTTATTGACGGCAATGATGACTGCTTTGCCGCGGTCATGGGCAATACCTGCGATCTTCGCATCCTGTTCGGTAACGCCCTCGGTCGCATCTATGACAAGAACTGCAATATCGGCTCTTTCGACCGCACTTACGGTTCTTACTATCATGTAATGCTCGAGATCGTCCTTGATCTTGTTCTTCCTGCGAAGTCCTGCGGTATCTATAAAGATATAATCCTTATCTCCGTACTGAACCCTGGTATCTACCGCATCACGGGTTGTACCGGCGATGTCCGAAACGATAAGCCTGTTCTCACCGAGAAGCTTATTGATAAGCGAGGACTTTCCGGTGTTGGGCTTTCCGATAACGGCAACCTTGGGAGTGTCCTCGTCATCTGCGGCCTCGGTATCCTCGTCGAAATAGCTCACGACTTTATCCAAAAGCTCACCGAAGCCGAGCATATTGGTAGCGGAAATGGGATAAGGCTCACCGATTCCGAGATTGTAGAACTCATAAACGTCGGACTGCTGCTTTTCGAAGGAATCGACCTTGTTTACGACAAGGATGACGGGCTTTCTTGACTTTCTGAGCATGGAGCATACGCCCGAATCGGCATCCTGAAGTCCGGTCTTGGCATCGGTGACGAAAAGAATGACATCCGCGGTATCAATGGCGATCTGAGCCTGGTCCCTCATGGATGATAAAATAAGATCCTTGGACTCGGGCTCTATTCCGCCTGTATCGATCATCGTGAAATTGTAATTAAGCCATGAAACATCGGCATAGATCCTGTCCCTGGTGATTCCGGGGGTATCCTTAACAATGGATATCCTCTCACCGGCAAGGGCATTAAAAAGTGTCGATTTTCCGACATTCGGTCTTCCGACGACGGCAACTATGGGTCTGCTACTCATAACTGAAAAAATACCTGTTTAAACACAAAAATATCAGCTGATCCCTAGGCAGGAATCAACAAAGTCGTAACCATTTGATTTTATCGTATATACGCGTACTTGTAAAGCATCCGAGACCTGTGAAACCGTGTAATCATCAAGGAAAACGTCGGTTCCGGCCCTCACGACGGACTCGGGCAAACGAACTTCTGTTCCCAGGTCTTTACCCTTTAACTGGGCGATGATATCCTGCCCGGTCAAAAGTCCTGAAACGGTGATCCTCTCACCGAAAAAATCATTCCTTACCGGGAACACGTTCAGGTTAAGACCGGGCACTTTGGCTTCAAGCTTTTCGGCGGTCGATTTTATGATCGGATAAGCAAGCATTCCCGTCACAAGGGTAATATGTCTTGAAGGGTCAACCGTATTAAAGCTTCCGTCCTTTTCCCTCTTTTCGATCTGTTCGGCGGTCTCGTCCATGAAGGATCTCATCATACCGACGCCGTTTTCAATCTGGAGATAACCGTCATAACGGTCAGCTTCGGGCATTTCTGTCTCTGCGGTTAAGTACCACTCGTCACTTGCATGGACGAAATGAATTCCGTACTTTTCCATTGCGATCTTCTGGTACTTTTCGATGATGCCTATGACCTCGATGCTGTCCTCCTTTTCAAAGGGTTCAAGGTGGAACAGACCGTCACGGTACTTGGAAAGACCGACGGGGACGACCGATAGACTCCTGAAGGAAGGAATGAACTTCATAAGCTCGGAAATGGAATATTCGAGTTCCTTTCCGTCATTGATGCCCTTACAGAGAACTATCTGGCCGTTCATCTCTATGCCTGCTTCCGCAAGAACATTAAGCTTTGACAGGGATGAACCCGCAAAACGGTTACCCAGCAACTTGCATCTGAGCTCGGGGTTCATTGTATGAACGGATACGTTTACGGGGGAAAGATTGTATCTGACGATCCTGTTTAAGTCCTTTTCGGACAGATTGGTAAGGGTAATATAGTTACCCTGAAGGAAAGACAGACGGGAATCGTCGTCCTTGAAATACAGAGTGTCCCTCATTCCGGGAGGCATCTGGTCTATGAAGCAGAAAATACAGTTATTCGAGCATCTCCTGTATGTGTCCATAAGACCGTTTTCGAACACTATTCCGAGATCCTCGTTCTCACCCTTTTCTATGTCATATTCCCATTCTTCACCGTCCCTGAGGACCGTGAGAACAAGACTGTCAGACATGGTGAAAAACTGATAATCGAAGATATCCTCTATCTCCTGATCATCTATCCTGATTACAATATCGCCGGGCAAAATGCCCAGCGAATCAGCAATCGAACCTTTATTGACGCTTTTGATGATATGGCTTTTACTCAAGTCTTACTCCGGATCAGATCTCTATGTTCAGACGAGCATTGTAGTTCTCGAGAACGGCATGCATCTTCTGTGTATTGTCCATAACATTGGACATTGAGGAATCATGGTTCATGAAGTCGATGATTGATGCAATAAACTTGCACATATCGGCTTCGATGAAATAAGGTCTGTCATAGATCTCGGGAGGCAGGTAGGTCAGGTTTGTGGTGATGACCCTGTCGAAATATCCCTTCTCGTAAGCCTTATCGAAATTATCGAGCCCCTCGGTAAAGAGACCGAAGGTGGTACAGATGAATACTCTTCTTGCATTCATCTCCTTGAGCTGTCTTGCGGTATCTACCATCGATCCACCCGAAGAGATCATGTCATCGATTATTACGACATCCTTGCTGTCTATATTGTCGCCGAGGAATTCATGGGCTACGATAGGGTTCTTGCCGTTAACGATCCTGGAATAATCACGTCTCTTATAGAACGTACCGGTATTGAGACCGAGAACGTTTGCAAAATAGATGGCTCTTTCGAGAGCACCTTCATCGGGCGCGATGACAACCATATGGTCCTCATCAACGATAAGATCATCCTCATTGGTTAGGAGTGCCTTGATGAACTGATAGGGAGGCATGAAATTATCGAATCCGATAAGGGGAATGGAATTCTGTACCCTGGGATCGTGTGCGTCGAAGGTGATGAAATTGGCCATGCCCATATCACTGAGTTCCTTGAGCATATAAGCACAGTCCATTGATTCACGGCCGTGTCTTCTGTGCTGTCTTCCTTCATAGAGGAAGGGCATGATGACATTGATACGGTATGCTTTGCCGTCGATGGCGGCGATCATTCTCTTAAGATCCTGATAGATATCATCGGGAGACATGTGGTTCTCAAATCCGTTCATCTTATAGGTGAGCGAATGATTGGTGACATCCACGAGTATGAAGAGGTCCTTACCTCTGGTGGACTGCTGGATATGGCATTTTCCTTCTCCGCTTCCGAATCTCGGGATTGAAAAGGGAACCCTGTAATCGTCCATCTGATATCCCTGGAAAGCTGGATCGTTCTTGACAAGATCGTTATGAATGTCTTTGCGGAATGACGCAAGATACGAATTCACACGGTCACCCTTCATTCCGAAAGAAGGATGGACCAAAAGTCCAAGCTGCCCTACGGGCATTGAGTTTTCAAGTTCCAGTACGTTAGGCATAATTTGATTCCTGTTCTTAATTCATTTTCGATACAGATTATAACACAAACAGCGGGTATGCTTTATTGCTCTTCGCTGCGGTTTGTACTTTTTTCTTCAAGCTCCGAGCTGAATTCGGGTATGGAGATGTCGGTAACGAACATATCGCCGTCAACTATGACCTTGAAGGTACCGCCCTGTGCGGCGGTAAGGCTCTTTGCGATAAAGAGTCCGAGACCGCTTCCTTCTCCGCTCCTGCTCTCATCTCCCCTTATGAACCTTTCCGTAAGTTCATCACCCTGGAATCTGGGTCTTATCTTGGAGACATTCTTGATCTTGATATAAGCGACTCCTTCGGATGCCGAGTAATCGACATAGATCCTTGTTCCGCTCATCGCATATTTGCAGATATTCTCGAAAATATTATCGAATATCCTCCATGTACATCCGGGATCAGCATAGATAAATGCCCTGGGGAAATCGTTGGTCACAAGCTCAAGCTTCGAATTCTTGAATCGTCCCGCATATTCTCCGAGTGCCTGGTTCAGAAGCTCGGTAAGATCCGTCTTTTCCCTGTTGAGCTCAACCTGTCCGGACGAAAGCTTGGATGCTTCGAGAAGGTCTTCAAGGAGTTTCTTAAGCTTGATGGATTTTTCGCCGATGACGGAAAGGTATTCTTTCTTCTTTTCCTCGGAAAGGTTATCCCTCTTAAGGAGATCCGAGTAGTTGATTATCGAGGTAAGAGGTGTCTTAAGGTCGTGTGAGACATTGGTTATAAGCTCGGACCTGAGCTGCTCTTCCATAAGAGAGGATTCAACCGCTGTCTTGATACCGTCTCCGATATTGTTGATGCTGTCCGCAAGTTTCCTGTTCTCGTAGCGGAGATTGGATACATCGATCTTGTAATCGACTTCACCCGCCCTTATCTTCGCAATACCGTCAAGCAGTTCCTTCTTTTCGGCCGTTACGAGGAAAAGGGTAATTCCTACGAATATATCAACAAGAATAAGCACGGAGAATACGATCGCAGATATCGCAACATTATCAAGGTTCAGCATACCGTAGATAGCACCGCCGACATTTACGATAAGGAAAGCACCGTAAGGAATGAGGATGTACCATGATGCAGACGAACCGCCCGAATAGATCAATGCGAACCAGTCGAAGAACATCTTGATCCTCTTGAGGAACGAATACTCGAAGAGAACGCCCGCCCTTATCCTTCTGACAAAGGAGAAAATGATAAAAGCTCCGGTGAGGGAAAGCAGGAATCCGAACATACCGAAAATAAGGTAGGATGATATTCCGGCATTTTTGAAGGGACCGCCGTTTTCAAAAGTCACCCTGCAGTAATTGACATTGATGAGCTGTTTCAGATATTCGAAATAGAACCTTGCGATGAAAAATGCACCTACAGAGAATGCGATCATCACCTCTATCCAGATCTTATCCTGAGGGAATACCCTGAACTCTTCTCCCTCGTCAGTATATTCGACGCCCGTGATAAAGAGCAGGTATACGAAAAGCGCAAGATAAATAAATGTAAGAAAGGCTATAACGATCGTAAATATTCCGGAGATCTGTTTTACGGAATCATATCTGTAGAGAAGATCGTAATAGATATCGTTTGCCCTGGATGTCGTATCGTCGATATACATCCAGACATGGGTATTGTCGGGATAGACATCGGGATAGATCATTATCGCATCGGTTATGACATTCTCAGGTATATCCGACAGAGTGGAATACTCCAGATCGTCATAATAACAGATGATGTAATGCAGATGGCTTGAGTAGATATCAGCAAGCGAAGCATCATCATATTTTTTGGAATCGGGATAATTCGTATATACCCTGGTATTACCCTCGGCATCCTTGGTCCTTATGGTATATACAAGATTCGATTCTTCGTTATCATAGAGCTTCTCTCCTTCCCTATATACATCGTAAGCTGCCGAAAAGAGAGAGGAAGTCACCTTGAGCTCATCGATCGCGGTAAAGTATCCGTCCCAGTTACGGATCGATTCCTTATAGCTCATAAACGAATTAAAACCGGCTTCATCAATTATCGGCTCCTTGAAGGTGACATAGATCATGCCGTCTTCCCAGCTGGAGATCGTAACAAGCTCGGGATATTCCCTTGCGCAGTACTGGGCAACAAGGTTGATAAGATCGGAAGGAGAAGTGTTACGGATGGCCCTTACGACATTTTCATCGGCATCTGCCGTATCTTCCTCGGTCACATTGGTCGTATACTTCTCGGAAAGCTTATATCTGTTCAGAGTTTCGAATCCGACAAAGTAAAGATTACCATAAGGATCGAGTGCGAAATTCTCCGCGTAGAGGGGATCTCCGAAATAATAGACAAAGTCCTGAACGGTAAGACTTCTTTCGGTATATTCTATGCCTCTTCTTCCGAGGTTGATCAGATCGGACAGATAAAGCTTTATACTTACCTTATATGCACCGTGATAATAATCGGACAGTTCGACTATACGGTTATCCTTGATACCGTTCTGCGCTCCGAGGATCTCCTTAGCAGCCGTAAACTTCATAATATCCGAAGCCTGACGTGAGAATATATCAGTGATGATACCGTCTATCTCTTCGGTCTCTTCGGAAGGGAATGGATTGAGCGCATATCTCGAATCACCTCCGAGATAGCTTACGGAAATATAACTGCAGAAAAAGATGTCAGCCAAAAAGAGTACGGAAATAAATGCACACAAGTGCATTCCGAGATGGAACATCAATTTTTTGGCTCTGTTCTTCTTCATAGATCTTCTATCTTATATCCTACTCCCCATACAACTTTAAGGAACTGGGGCTGACCGGGATCGATCTCGATCTTCTCCCTGATATGTCTGATGTGAACCGCAACGGTATTGTCCGTGGCGATGGGGGCCTCATTCCAGATGGATTCGTAGATCTTGTCCGTTGAAAATACTGTTCCCTTGTTCTTCAGAAGAAGAAGGAGGATGTTGTATTCAATGGGAGTAAGCTTAACGGGCTGTGAATCGACCGTGACCGTCTTGGTCTCATCATTGATGCTTAAGCCGCCACAATTATAGATATGGGTATTGCCCTCGTTGATGCTTCCGAGAAGAGTATATCTCCTAAGATTGGATCTTACTCTTGCGGTAAGCTCGGCGGGAGAAAAAGGCTTGGTGATATAATCGTCCGCACCCGCATTGAGTCCGGTCACCTTATCGTTTTCCTCCGATTTTGCGGAAAGGAAAATGATGGGAAGCGTGCTGGACTCCCTGATCTTCTCCGCAACCTCGATGCCGTTCATGACGGGCATCATAATGTCGAGTATCACAAGCTGAATGTCTTCTTTTCCGAGGATCTCAAGAGCATCGGCACCGTTATATGCCTTGTAAATAAAGTGTCCGTCATCCTTGAGATAAACTTCGATAGCCTCGACAATGTCTTTATCATCATCACAAACAAGAATATTTGCCATAGTCACCCCACGTAGTAAAATGCGTTTTCTATATGTTTTATTTCATCACCAATGATACCGATACAATCATATCTGACCTGATGGTTCATGTATTCACGGTGTGAGTTCAGATAGTATGCGGAAGCCCTGCTTATCTTCCGCTGTTTGGCCGCATCCACAGCCTCAAGCGGATATCCGCTCTTTTCGCTCTTTCTGTATTTTACTTCCGTAAAAACAATCTTCCGGTCCGGTGTTACGGATATGATATCTATCTCACCGAACTTATTGAGCTCATTTCTCGCGATTATCCGATGTCCTTTCTTTTTGAGATATTCAATTGCAATGGTCTCATGAAAAGAACCCTTTTTCCTGTTATCCGTCACTTAAGCTTACTCTTGATCTTATCCATTGAATCAACGAAGATCAGGATCTCGGCAACAACCTCATAAAGCTCGGGAGGTATAAGATCGCCGATCTCAAGTTTTGAAAGCGTGTTCGCAAGTTTATCGTCCTCGTGAACGGGAACATCGCTTTCCTTCGCCTTTTCGATTATCTTCTCGGCCAGTGCTCCCTTACCGGAAGCTATGACCCTGGGCGCCTCATCGCTGGGATCGTATTCGAGGGCGACCGCTGTTTTTATCTTCTTCTTTTCTTCAGCCATTATGCCCTCACATCAAACGATCTCATTCCCGCAGGGAAAGATCCGCCCATTCCGCCCGCATGAAGCAGAAGAAGGTTTACACCGCCGCCTGCGAGTGCATCCTCTTCGGGAGTCTCTTCCTCGCCCTTAAGGGACATCTTGCAGGATAGATCGTATCCTCTTTTATTCAGCCTTTCGTTGAGGATATGCATATTCTCCTCAAGGAAAGTAAGTATCTCACCATCGGCTACGGTAAAGTTGGTCTGAACCTTTCCGCCTGATTTAAGATCCATTGCGACATAGACATCAACGGGTCCGAGATGATCCATATCAAGATGCATGAATGCCGTCACGGTCGAATCATCGGATGTCATGTTCTTTCTGTTCGAATAGACATAGAGATCGCCGTGTGCATTGTCCCCGCCCGAAAGCTTGAGCGGAAGCTGGATATATGCATACATCTGATTTATCTGGTTAAGGAAATCCAGGTTGGAGCTCATATTCTCGGCCGCCTGGAAAGCGGGAGTATTCTGAGCGTTAACGCTTGAAAGTCCTTCTTTTAATATATTTATCTGATCGCCGAGTCTCTTATACAAGGCTTCGACCTTATCCTTGTCGGCAACCTCCGAAGGCGATATCCTCCACTGATCCTTGAGTGCATCGAAAACAAGGTTTCTGACAGACTTTGAAGAAACGAGTTCCTTTAATCCGTTTGTATTACCCTCGGCAAAAGCTTTTGCCTGAAATGCGGAAATGTCCTTAAGGAAGGTCTGAAGGTCCGCAGGCTTATAATCGGCATCCCCTGTGATCTGCCTGAAGACTTCAACCGCTTTACCGAAATCCTCGGTGATCGGGGTAGCTTGTGCAGTATTATCACTTACGACTGCATTATCGGAAACCTGCTTTTGTACGGCTGCATTCGCATCACTGCTTTCCGGCTGAGCTGACTGAAGTGATTTCAAAAGCTCAAGTGCCCTGGATGCCGGATCCTGACTCTCCGTTACAGCTGAAGATGCGGCATCTGCATTAGTGTTTGCAGTGGGTGCGCTTTCAGCTTCCGAAGTGACAGTCTCCTTACCTGCGGCAACCTGTGAAGTACCTGCATCTGAGGTTACGGTCTCAGGATTTACATTCAGAGTATTTGCGGCAGGTTCTCCGTTTTCCGCTGATACGATCCCGGCTTCGGTCACTGCAACTGCATCGGCATTTTGGAGTGCATTTTCGGCAGCGATGGGATCACCTGTTTCGGACATGTATGAAGTAACCGACTGAAGAAGTGAAGCCATTACCTTGGAAGCACCCTCGGTATCGCCTCCCGAGACAAGATCAAGCAAAGCCTGATCGGTCTTTTCCGCAATGGTCTGCATACCCTGATCTATCTGGTAAGAAAGATTCTTATAGCTTTCGATATTGGCAAGGTTGGACTCGTTTATCGGAAGTCCGAGCTTTGCAAGATCGACGGCATCGCCTATCTTAGCACCGGGATTGTTCAGAATGCTTTCGTACATTCCGGAAAGAGACTGCCTGTCTATGGAAAGCCCTGCTTTCATCATCTCGGTGGTCATTGCAACAGTTGTATCGTCAACAGGCAGTGAAGCCTGGTTAAGAGCTTTCAGCACGCTGACATCGGCCGATGTATTGGTAAGCAGGGGCGATATCTTTATCGCACTGCCGGAATTCCTGACTTCAAAAGAAACAGTCTGGCCTAACGAGATATTCATATCCGATGAAAGCTTAGCATTTACAAGATTACCGTTCTGAAGCCTCAGGGTTACATTATCACCCGAAGTGTTTACAACCTTTGCGGAGAACGTATCTCCGTTCTTCATTTTGGACAGAGTGGCAACGCCTTCCCCCGAAACATCGGTGGCAGGCTTATCAGTGACATTCCTTATCGGGTTTAAAAAGATGTCGCTAATCGCACTCATACGTAATCATGTATAAAGCTTTTTCTGTGTATCGGAGTAGGTCCGAATTTTTTAAGTGCCGTGATATGCTCGGCGGTTCCGTATCCGACATTCTTGGCAAAGCCGTACTCGGGATACTGTTTGTCATATTCGAGCATCAGACGGTCTCTTGTTACCTTTGCAAATATACTTGCGGCTCCGATGGAAATGCTCTTTGCATCACCCTTTATGATGGGAACCTGCATGATATCCACACCCGGTATCGTGACCGCATCGTTTAAAAGAAGGTCGGGCTTAGGATCAAGCTTGGATATCGCGATCCTCATTGCTTCATATGTTGCCTGAAGGATATTGATCTCATCGATCCTTGAAGGTTCAACGATACCGACTGCGGCAGATACCGCTTTTTCCTTTATCTCATCATAAAGTCTTTCTCTTACTTTTTCGGAGAGTTTCTTGGAATCGTTTATATAGAGGATATCGCAGTCCTTGGGAAGGATTACCGCTCCCGCAACAACGGGACCTGCGAAGGGTCCTCTTCCGACCTCATCGATACCGCAGATATAAAGGTGATCGGAGTACTGTCTTTCGTAAGCACCGAGATCATAGATCCTCTTTTTCTCCGCAAGGAACTTATCGTATCTTTTCTGTGCTCCTTCGAGCGCTTTCTTTACACCCGCTCTGTCATCGCCTGCATATAGGCTCATTACGAGAGGCAGGGATTCATCCTCGGTTTCGGCAAGCCTGTTTTTGATATCGGAAATACTCTCCATCAATCTATACCGCCAATCTTGCTTATGGGGAAAAGTCTGAATACGGCTTTTCCTATCATTTCATCCTTGGTTATGGGACCTACATTGGGATACCTGGAATCCATGGAATCATTCCTGTTGTCACCCATAACGAAATACTCGTTCTCACCCAGAAGAATCGGTTCCGCTGCCGTTCCGCGCCTGTCTTCGCGGATGACTTCCTTACCGTAGTTTTCTTCGAGGACCTCACCGTTTATAAGTATGCTTCCGTCTTCAAGTATCTGGACGGTCTCACCGGGAAGACCTATGACTCTTTTGATGAAGTATGTATCCTCTGCATACTTGTAAGGAAACACGATTATATCGAATCTTTCGGGATCGTTGAATCTGTAAGTGAACTTATTGACCCATACACTCTCTTTGTCAAAAAGAGTGTCATTCATCGAGCTTCCGTCAACAACGGATCTTTGTCCAACAAACTTAAGTACAAATGCCGCAAGAAGGAATACTACAAGAAAATATAAACCTGTACTGAATGCTTCCTTCAGGAATTTATTGGTCTTTGCTTTACTGCTCATTGCTTAAGGCTCCTCCAAAGTCATACGTCCGAGCTTGCCGCTTCTGAGTTCGGAAAGCAGGGTTTCGGCAGCTCTTCTGATATCCGGATCGGCACCCTTTAAAATGAGTCCGTTTCTTTCGGCTACTGCCTTGAGAACATCCTCGGGCTTTTCGTTACAGGATATCCCATATTTTGAAACTGTTGCATCGGGATATATGTCCCTGAGCAAGAGTATGGTTTCCGACGCAAGAAGTATAGTGTTAAGGATCTGGTCATTGATGCTTCCGATCGCGGCAAGCTTAAGTCCTACACTCCTGTCTTCGAATCTGGGCCAAAGGAGACCCGGAGTATCGAGAAGCTCAATCCCCGCTCCCGTCTTGACCCATTGGTTGCTTCTGGTCACACCGGGTTTGTTTCCGGTCTTGGCCGGTGCTTTTCCGGTGATTGAATTGATGAGAGTTGATTTGCCGACATTGGGAATGCCGCAGACCATAGCCCTGATTGGGCGTCCCACGATACCTCTTTTACGGTCACGTTCAATCTTCTCGGCGCAAACGGTCATTGCAAGCTTTTTGACAGCATCCGAGGCTTTCTTTTCCTTCGCATTTAGAACAAGGCTCTCTATACCCTTCTCCTTAAAATACGAAGTCCAAAGAGCGGTCTTCCTCTCATCAGAAAGATCCGCCTTGTTAAGAACGACCATTCTGAACTTGCCCTTTGCGAGCTCGTCTATATCGGGATTTCTGCTTGATAAAGGAATCCTTGAATCCAGAACCTCTATGCACAGATCCACCAGTTTTAATTCTTCCCTGATAGCCCTTACGGACTTTGTCATATGTCCGGGGTACCAGCCGTAATCGTTTCCTGCCATTTAATCCACCACATGCATCTTGGAATCACCCTCGGGAAAAGCCAGCCAGACTTTGCCGAGTATAAACCTGCTCTCGACGGGGCCTATATTGGCGCTCCTGGAATCATCCGAATCACTCAAATCATCACAAAGGACAAAATAATTGCCCTGTTCAAGCGTAAGTTCGTTAGAAGCAAGTCCCGCTTCATTTATCCTTCCCGTAACAACATCGGAAGGCGTGCCGTTTACATACAGGACTCCGTCCTCTATAAGCACCTTGTCACCGGGAACGGCAACAACCCTTCTCATATAGTAATGGGTATTCTCGTTACCGTTCGGAAGAAATATGACGACATCGCCGGGCTTTGGCTGCGATAGCTTATATACAAAGCGGTTAACAAGCACCTTCTGGTCACTTACAAGTACGGGATTCATGGAATCTCCCGATACCGTTGTGCTCATTCCCAGGAAATATACAAGTATGAACGCAAAAAGAAGACTGATCAGGATCCCTATGACAAGGTGAACCGTATCTCGTAAAAATTCCTCGCTGAAGCGGCGTCTTTTTTTGTAAAAATAATATCCGTCCTGTCTCACTTTAAAAGTCTGAAAATATAGCTAAATCCCGTTTGCACAATCTCTAATATTATACCATAAAACCGTGGTTTCTTGAACCAAAAAGGACATAAAAAAAGCCGGTGCATAAGCACCGGCTTCACTATCGGAAAACAGATTATTTAACAGCTTCCTTAACTTTTGCAGCCTTACCGACTCTGTCTCTGAGGTAGTTAAGTCTTGCTCTGCGGACTTTACCCTTTCTGACTACTTCGATCTTCTCTACATTGGGAGAATGAAGGGGCCAGGTCTTCTCAACGCCTACGCCGTTGGAGATCTTACGTACGGTGAAAGTCTCACGGTTAGATCCGTTCTGTCTCTAGATAACGGTTCCCTCTAAGATCTGAATTCTGGACTTCTCGCCCTCTACG
>JAEEGL014109894.1_pt1 | contig 21963 bp, 16 predicted proteins | sample 9134231 | NCBI WGS metagenome assembly JAEEGL01 (sample SAMN16246548, study PRJNA631951) | gut metagenome | biome: gut microbiome; feature: rumen; material: fiber-attached | host: Bos | place: Iran: Karaj | collected 2018-10 | reverse complement strand
GACTACCTTTGCAACGCGACACCAATTGCGGCTACACTTTAGACTGTCATCAATGTCTGTGGGTGCATTTAGCTCTCTTCATTCTTTTGTGACAATAATGACGGCTCAACATTACCCGTCATCTGTCAAATGAGAGTATAAATCTGTAAACTTTTTTCAGGACGATACAGGAAAATCCAAATTTATGTGTTATTTTTGCATCGAATATCACAAACAACCTTTAGTCCAACTCATAAATTATTATCATGAAAGAGTTTAAAAAATTAATTACCAAGTGTTTAGCCCACACTTTTGAGCAAAACACATTATTGATTTTGGTCGCATCTCTTTCGATGTGCTGCTTTACGGCTCAGTCGAGAGAAATCACTTTGAATGAACTGCTGGATAGTGTTAAAACGCACTACCCCGACACAAATGCTGTAGTATTCCATCAATACACAATCAATGAGATTTTGTATGCTGACAGCGCATCTACACAAATTCCATCCCAGTTCCTAACAAACGAGGAAAAACTGCTAATATTTGTTGACGAAGAACCTAATAAAAATTGGGTACACAACTGCAGTTATTATTATTGCCCAAAATACATAACAGACAATGAATCTTTACCGATTTTCTCAATATCCTGCAACCATTACCCACAATTATTATTTAAACAAAATGCCAATCAATCAAATCCATATTACTCTCCTCAAAATACTGTTTTTGAAGATCATATGTGCCCTGGCTATAATAATAAGATCTGGGCTGCTATCATTTGTGGTGGTGATGAAGGTGAATTAGACGATTATTATAACGAAAGCAGTCCAGTTCGCTTTTGGAATGACTGCGTTTACGCTGCAACAGTTCTTCATGATAAGTACAATTTGTGTTATAATAACAACTGGCTTTTTTATTGTGGGATAAAACACTCACAATACGACTATGATTACGACCGATACCCTGTAATTCCTCAAGATGCATACCAACAGACAACAAACCATAAATACTCCATTCAAAGTTGGTTTGAAGATATCAAAAACAATGAAGACATCACCCCAGATATGCAGCTTTTCATTTTTATTGTCGCTCACGGAGATATAAATAATAATGGAGACCCATTTATCTACGTTTGGCCGGATAAGTCATTACCTTCTTATCAACAAGATGAGTCAACTCGTTTTTATGCATATGAACTTAAACAGTACCTTGACAGTTGTAAAATTCAGAATGTAACAATTGTGCTTGGTCAATGTTATTCAGGAGCTTTTGCACAAGTATTACGAGCACCTGGACGAGTTATATTATCAGCATGCAATGAGAACGAGTCTGCCACTTGTTTCACCCACTACAATGATGGAGAGCCACACCCTAATGATTATGACTACAGTTACTTCGTTCATTATTTCATAGATGCCATAAACGAAAAGACCTGGTATAACGAACCAGTGGTTTCCGACTTTAATAATGATGGAAAAATAACTATGGAAGAAGCATTTTCTTATGCGCATAGAATGGACTCAATAGCTGGACAATTGTATTCTAATGTAGAACACCCAATGTATTTTTCAGACCCCACAACGCTTGGCGAAGATTACTCATTGAGTTTAAATCCTGATTCTTGCTATTTATTTATCCGCGATAATGCTTTAGACACTGGAAAGAGATTAAACAACACAACCGACATAACTTGGGACAGCCCGGATATATGGGTCAGAAAGCAAGCTGATGGTTTAACGCAGCAGACATCAGAAGATTGCAGAATTACCGCAAACTCTCGCGAAGTGAACATTTACACCAAGATTCACAACCGTGGCTACCGAAACTATCAAGGCGCAGGAAAGAAAATCAATTATTACTGGATACCCAATCAGTTAAAAGACACGTGCTTTACCTTGAATGACAGCACAGAATTGATTGCTTCCGTTGCCTTGTCAACGCATATACCACGAGACACGTGCGCCATCGTTCACTATGCTTGGGAGTTACCATCAAATTATGCCAAATACTGTGATAGTGATGGTCGATTCTTAACTGGCAGCATTTTATGCAAAATAGTATGTGATTCCGATACATCTGTACTACACCTTACGCCTGATGTTTTAATCAGCAGAAATATCGCCATCAAAAAGTTAAACGTCATCTATCCATACAAGGGGTTGGTGAAAACAACGTATGGAAATGGTCTAATGACCAGAAAGCAAGGCATTACCATACCGATATGCATACAGCCGTGCGCAAGCAACGCTAAGTATGATTTAAGAGTAATTTCCGAGCCGCATTTGGCAGTTAACGACGCATTCAAGAATGCTTCTGTATCACTTGAATTATCTCCTGCGATTTACGCGTCATGGATAACCAATGGCTCAGAAAGTGTGTCTGTTGTTAGCCCAAATAGCAATCCGCGTCGTTTGATATTAAAGAGCGACACAAGTGCAATAAAGAAGATTCAATTGCCAATTCTACAAAAAGACACCATTAGTCTTTCGGTCGATGTGACAAATGGTTTGGAGACTGATCATAAGTTTCATATCGCATTAATCAATGAAAATGGCGACATCATTGATGGTTTAACTGTAAATGTGAAAATTGAAGACAACAATGGACCTATTGGCCCCCCAATTATCAACTTAAGCATTATTGACACAACGATGTGTTTGTCGACCGTCAATACTGAAGACACCGACTTCATACAGTGGATTAATCCCGAACAGAGAATAATAGGCGAAGGACGCTCCATCAATTTGCGCAACGACGCAATTAGCGGAGAGTACACCGCCATGGTTGAGTCGTCGGCCGACGGCATGGTGTCAACAGCTTCAATCAACATAAACAATCAGCCGATGATAGAATCTGTCTATCCTACGCCATTCAATGATTATTTGGTTGTGTCGTTCAATAAAACCACGACCAGCAATTCCTCGATTCGCATTACATCGCTTACCACCGGTGAAACACATGATTATCCTGCTTCGGGAATAGATTCTTTGCAAATTTCGACCTCATGCTATCCTGCTGGGGCTTACGCTGTGACATTATATTCAAATGGACAAAACATCAATAGTATACAAATCATTAAATAACAACAATATGGAAACGTTTTTCAAAAGATTGACAGGAACGCTGTTGTTGCTTACCATGTTTGTGGGGCATTTTTCAGCGACAGCCCAAGATGCGACAGAGGGTGTGCCCCTGGTGCGCGAGGGCGTGAAGTGGATTTATAACTATCATGACTTTTCAATTTATCCCGGCAACTGGACGTTTTTTACAGTGGAGTTTCACGGCACTACTGAAATCGAAGGAAAAACCTACAGTAATTGCTATTATTATTTGGGCGATGAAGCCAACTATAGCGAGACATCGCTGATGGGGTGGGCAAGGGAAGACGCAGGCAAGGTGTATGCTCGTTATAATCCCAACTGCACCTTTGATGACTATTTCTACACGGTGTTAAAGCCTACACTCTTTACTCTTGACGACGAAGTACTGATTTATGACTTTAACGATATGGTCAACTGCTTGAACAACACTTATATTTCTTTTAACACACAAGATAGTGCCGACTATTTCACGGAATACACGACCGAGATAGGTGGTATTACACGTCGCGTTTACGAAAAGACCGAATCTCCCGAAACCTACGGGTACAGCTACATTGAAGGGGTTGGCGTAGACGACTATAGCCTCTTGGGCAGCCGAAACTTATTGGTGCCGCATGTGAAAGGCATGACTTATGGCCACAGAAAAAACAAGTGCTGCGGCTTGAGTCACGTGATTGGCTCCGATGGCGAAATTGAATACAAAGGACACCTGTATCTATACTATCAGACAGCACAAGAGAATCAGGACAATAACACTCCCGATCCCAATGCACCTTACGTTTATGTGCCACTTGTGCGACAGGGTGTAAAATTCGTCTACAACTGCAACCATTCTGACGGCGAGAATTGGTTTTATACCATGACATTCAAGGGCTCCACGACTATCAACGGGGTTGATTATGCCAACCTCTACTGGTACGACGGCTACACCATGGACCGCAACGCTGTGCCGTGCGCTTGGATGCGCGAGGTGGACAAGCGGGTTTACATCATCTACAACGATGCCTTCGACCGCGACGACCCATTGGTGAGGACAGAACCTGTCCTGCAAATACCTGGCGAATACGAGAACGAGTTTGCGCTCTACGACTTTAACGATATGGGAGCATTGTGGAGTCAAGCCACTTTGGGAGGTAATTCTTATAGTGCATTCTCCAATTATAAAGTGCGACAAGAGTATGTAGGCACCGACACCAAGCGAAATCTGCATTACAACACGATGCTTGGAGTCTATCTGCTTGAAGGCGTTGGGCCCAACGGCTTGGGCATGGCATTCAACAATATCGCCTATCCCTTCACAATTTATCGGGAGAACTCATATTACCACAATAGCGCACGTCTTAGCCATGTGATTGATGAGAATGGGAATATCGAGTACAAAAGCGACTTCTTTAAATCGCAATTCACTGGCATTGACGGGGTGAGGGAGAGTGGGCCGACGCCGCAACTGCGCACGGGCTTCGGCGGCATCGACATCGACGGTGATTACCGCGGACCAGTCGACGTGATTGACCTCAGCGGCCGCGTGGTCGCTCACCAAACCATCGACGGCACGGCACACATCGCCGTGGAGCCAGGAATTTACGTCGTGCGCCTGGCCGGCCACAGCCACAAAATAGTCGTTAGATAACTTCGTTAATGCACAATTTCTTCAATGCAAAATGCATAATGCACAATGCATATTGGGGGGCCTTCGCGGCCCTCTTTTTTTGTGACTTTCTTAATGCGAATTTCGTGAATTTATCCGTATTTCGCGAAAAAAACTTATTTTTTGTTTGAAATATTTGGAAAACCCAAATTTATGTGTTATTTTTGCATCGAATATCACAAACCATCTTTAGTCTAACTTATAAATTATTATCATGAAGGAGTTTAAAAAATTAATTACCAAGCATTTAGCCCCCCCCCCACGCTTTGGGGCGATACTTGTTAAATGAAAACGTCATGGAAACATTTTTCAAAAGATTGACAGGAACGCTGTTGTTGCTTACCATGTTTGTGGGGCATTTTTCAGCGACAGCCCAGGACGCGACTGAGGGTGTGCCCCTGGTGCGCGAGGGCGTGAAGTGGATTTATAACTACAATGACTACTCTTTAGAGTACACTGCGTGCACATGGACATTCTGTACCGTCGAGTTTCATGGAACCACTGAAATCGACGGCAAGACTTACGCAAACTGCTACTACTACATTGGCGACGAGCCCGACTACAGCGACGAAGCCCTGATGGGTTGGGCACGCCAGGAAGGCAGCAAGGTTTTCGCCCGCTACAACGAGAGTTGCACGTTTGTCGAGCATCGCTATCACGATTTGTTGAGTTTCAGCATATTGCCATTCGATAAGGAAGTTACAATTTACGACTTTGACAATTTTGCCGACGGTGAAAGCAACAGTTACATGCAATCACGTTACACTGTTCCAGATGACACCTACACACTCTCAACAATCGAGGTCAACGGCCACACCCGCCGTGTGTGGACTGCAACTTGGGGCTATGATGACGTGGTTTTAGGCATGGACTTTGTCGAGGGTGTAGGGCCTGATGACTTCTATAATACTGCCTCAAACCGAAGCCTGCTTTTGCCCTATTTGCTTGGCTCTGAAAGCAATTTGCGAATGAACTACATCAGCGGGTTGAGCCACGTGGTGGGCGAGGATGGTGAGATTGAGTATGAGGGACACAACTATCTTTACTACAAGACCAAGCAGGACGAGTGGGAAGACACGCATGGGCCTGCCGACTACATATATGTGCCATTAGTGCGGCAGGGTGTGAAGTGGATTTATAACTGCAACCACCCCAACGGTGAGAATGGTTTTTACACCATGACCTTCAAAGGCACCACAACCATCAACGGGGTTGAATATGCCAACCTCTACTGGTATGAGGGCTACACACCAGAGCCAGACGCTGTGCCGTTCGCCTGGATGCGCGAGGTCGACAAGCGCGTGTACATCATCTACAACGACGCCTTTGACCGCGATGAGGAACTGGTGCGCACCGAGCCCTGGGTGCAAATCCCGGGCGAATACCCTGGTGAGTGGGCGCTCTACGACTTCAACAACATGGGCGCACTGTGGGCCCAAGGCACATTGAGGGGCTCGTCATATAACGGCTTGAAAAACTGGCGCACCTCGTTGACCCGCTTAGGGCGCAACAGCACCAACAACATGCATTACCGAAACACTCACATCAATTCAACCATGGGGATCCAATTGCTCGAAGGCGTGGGACCTGACGGCACGATGTACAGCAAATATGGTACAAACATTGCATATCCCTATACCATCATCCGCGATACCTATGCACATAATACCGCTCGCTTGAGCCACGTTATTGACGGAAATGATGAGATTGAATACAAGACTCAAGACTTCAATCCTGATTTCACGGGCATCGACGGGGTGAAGGAGTGTGAGTCCACGCCACAACTGCGCACGGGCTTCGGCGGCATCGACATCGACGGTGATTACCGCGGACCGGTCAACGTGATTGACCTCAGCGGCCGCGTGGTCGTCCGCCAAACCATCGACGGCACGGCCCATATCGCCGTGGAGCCGGGCATCTATATCGTGCGCCTGGCCGGACAGAGCCACAAGATTGTCGTTAGATAACTTCGTTAATGCACAATTTCTTCAATGCAAAATGCATAATGCACAATGCATATTGGGGGGCCTTCGCGGCCCTCTTTTTTTGTGACTTTCTTAATGCGAATTTCGCGAATTTATCCGTATTTCGCGAAAAGAATTTTCCACTTGCGTGATGCACAATCTCAGTTTTGTGCATTATGCATTGTGCATTGATTAAGCATTGTGCATTAAAGAATTTGGCAATTGATATACTAATGGGGCATTTTTTTGCGTTATATTCTTGTATAAGAATATTTTTTTGTAAATTTGCTTGCTAAAATATATACCTATGCGCAAAATTTTACTTACACTGCTGACTATATGGCTGTTTGCCCCAAGCGCAAGCGCCCTTACTGTTACAATACAACCTGGCCAACTGAGTGGCAAAGTGACCAACGGCGAGACCAACCTCGTGGTGAAAGGCACGATGGACGCCCGCGACTTTGCCTTCATCGCCGACTCGCTGAACTCGCTGGTGACGCTCGACCTGTCGGGCGCGGCGATAGCAGCCTACTCGACGCAGGACGTGCTGTTTCTTAACATCCACGACTACGAGGCTGGCGTGGTGCCCGCTACGTCGCTTGCCGGCAAACAGACGCTGACCACGCTGAAGTTGCCCACCAGCGCCACGGGCATCGGCACAGCGGCTGTGGCCGGATGTACCAACCTTAGCAGCCTGACGCTGCCCACCGGCCTGGTGACCATTGGCGACATGGCGTTCACGGCATGCAACAAACTCACCACCCTCGCGCTGCCCGCCACGGTGACCAGCATCGGCGAGCGCGCCTTTGCGCACTGCGTAGCGCTGACCGGCGTGAGCATCAATGGCGGCAACACCGCCGGCGCCCTCACCGTGGGCGACGCGGCATTCCTGGGCTGCACAAAACTCGCCACCGCCGCGCTGGGCAACAAACTTGCCAGCATCGGCAACGAGGCCTTTGTGGGCACCGTAATCAAGCAGGCCAACCTGAGCGCCACACAGTTGAGCCACGTGGGCGACTGGGCCTGGGCGTCGACAAAGTTGCAGAGCGCCAGCCTGCCCGGCACGGTAACAGAGTTAGGCCAGGGAGCGTTCCTCTATCTGACCACGCTCACCAGTGTGGCCATCCCCTCGACACTGAACAGCATTCCTGACTTCCTCTTCACCGGCGACAACGCGCTGCAGGTGGCCGAGACCTTCATCCCCGAGGGTGTCGACAGCATCGGCGACTACGCCTTCTACAACTGGAACCAAGTGGCCGTGCTCACTATCCCCGCCAGCGTGGAATATATCGGCACACAGGCTATGGCCGGCATGACGGGCCTGACGACGCTCAACGCGCTGCCCACGGCAGTGCCCGCCCTGGGCGACGATGTGTGGCTGGGCGTGAACCAGCCCGCCGTGCACCTGGTGGTGCCCAACGCCTCATTTGATGCTTACAAAGAGGCCGCACAATGGAAGGAATTCAACGTGATGGTTAACGGCCGCAAGGGCGACATCAACAACGACGGCGCCGTCAACGCCACCGACCTGAACATGATTATCAACTACCTGCTGGGCAAGAACCCGCAGCCGTTTAACTTCTGGGCCGCCGATATCGACGACAACAACAACGTCGACGGCAGCGACATGAACTCGATCATCAACATCATCCTGGGCAAGGCATCGTATGCTCCGGCATTGCTCAACCCGAACACCGGCGACGTGATTACCGCCGAGCCATTGGCCATCAAGCCTGGCGAGACGCGCCAACTGCGCCTGCTGCTTGACAACAGCCTGCTGTACACGGCCCTGCAAGCCGACATCACCCTGCCCACAGGCCTGACGATGGTATCGGGCAGCGCGAGCGCCACCGAGCGCACCAGCGCCCACACCGTGGTCACCAGCGACGACGAGAGCAACGTGCGACTGCTGGTTTACTCGGCCACCGGCAACGAAATCCGCAATAGCGACAACCACACCATCGTCACCATCACCGTGCAGGCCGACGCCTCGCTGCCTGTGGAGTCGTTCATCACCATCGATGGCGTGGTGCTGGCCACCGCCGACGGCGACACCTATCTTGCCGAGACTACCGAGTCGCCCGTGAGCAACGTCACCGGCGTCGACGACCTGACGGCCGCCACCTACCGCGTATATACCGCCGGCTCAGTGCTCCACATCGAGGCTGCCGAGGCCACCACGGCACAACTCGTGGCTGTGAACGGCATGACAACGCCGCTGCAAGTCGAGGCTGGCGACAACACCTACAGCGACTTGAACGCCGGCGTGTACATCGTGCGCATCGGCGGACAGAGCCACAAGGTGCTTATCAGGTAACACATCTTTTGGGGCACTTGGCAGTGCCCCAAAAGATTAGAGATTATAGATTAGAGATTATAGGTTTTAGGTACAGATTTGTGACTTAACATTTCTCTTGGAGCGAGTTTAGCACTTGCCGCACACAACTAATGGGAAAGAATAAACTGAAGAAATTTGCCGAAATGGAAACTATGGACTGCGTGTTCCAGTTTCCATTTTCGACTTTAATGGCCGGGGAGAACGAGATGCGCGGCCACTGGCGTGAGCGCTTTTTCCACAACGACAACCCCATCGTGCTGGAGTTGGGCTGTGGCAAGGGCGAGTATGCCGTTGGGCTGGGCCAGCGTTTCCCCAAAAAGAACTATATAGGCATCGACATCAAGGGCGCCCGCATGTGGACCGGGGCCAAGATGGTGACGCAACTGGGGCTGCACAACGTGGCCTTTGTGCGCACCAACATCGAGTTGATTGACCGCATCTTCGCCCCCGGCGAGGTAAGCGAGATCTGGATCACCTTCCCCGACCCGCAGATGAAGAAGGTGAACAAGCGGCTCACGGGCACACGCTTCCTGAGTTCCTACCGCCACGTGCTCGAGGACGGCGGCACGGTGCACCTGAAGACCGACAGCCCCTTCCTCTACACCTACACCGCCGCGCTGCTGCGCGAGAACGCGTTGCCCACGCTGGTCGACACCGACGACCTCTACGCCAGCGGCATGGCCGACGACATCCTGGAAATCAAGACGCACTACGAGTGCCAGTGGCTGCAGCGCGGATTGACAATCAAATACCTAAAGTTCAGGCTGCCACACAACATCGAATTGCGTGAGCCCGACATCGACATCGAGCCCGACACCTACCGCAGTTACAACCGCGGCTTCATACAGATGCCGCAACTCATGGCTGCCGATAATGACGAAAAAACCGAATAACACTAACCATAAAAAAACACAACATCAATGACTATCTATCCTAATCTCATACTCGACGCGCTGCGCACCGTGCGCTACCCGGGCACCGGCAAAGACCTGGTGACCATGGGCATGGTCGAGGACGACATCCGCATCGACGGCAACCGCGTGAGTTTTTCACTGATTTTCCCCCGTGCCACCGACCCCTTTATCAAGAGCGTGGTTCGTGCCTCGGAGGTGGCCATCAACACTTACGTTGGCGCCGAGGTGGAGATTCGAGGCAACATCGCCGTGAAGACGCCGCAAGGCGACCCGGCAGCCAAAGAGCCTGAGAAGCCGCTGCCCGGTGTCAAGAACATAATAGGCGTGTCGAGCGGCAAGGGCGGCGTGGGCAAGTCGACCATCGCCTGCAACCTGGCCGTCGCCCTGGCACAGGAAGGCTACCGCGTGGGCCTGCTCGACGCCGACATCTTCGGCCCGTCAGTGCCCAAGATGTTTGGCATCGAGGACACCCAACTCTACACCCACGAGGTCGACGGCAAGGTGCTGATTATCCCCGCCGAGCGCTATGGCGTGAAAATCCTCTCGATAGGCTTTGTGGTCGACAAGGACAAGGCCGTGCTGTGGCGCGGAGCCATGGCGAGCAACGCCCTGAAGCAACTCATCAACGAGGCCGACTGGGGCGAACTCGACTACTTCATCATCGACATGCCGCCGGGCACCAGCGATATCCACCTGACCCTGGTGCAGACGCTGGGCATCACCGGCGCCATCGTGGTGACCACGCCGCAGGAGGTGGCACTGGCCGACGCGCGCAAGGGCGTGTCGATGTTCCTGGGCGAGCACGTGAATGTGCCTGTGCTGGGCATTGTGGAGAACATGTCGTGGTTCACGCCCGCCAGCCATCCCGACGAGAAGTATTACATCTTCGGTCGCGACGGCGGCAAGCATCTGGCCGAGACGCTGCAGGTGAGCCTGTTGGGCCAGATCCCGCTGGTGGCGTCAATCTGCCAGAGCGGCGACGAGGGCAAGCCGGTGACGCTGCAAAACAGCATCTCGGGCCGGGCGTTCACCAGCCTGGCCACCGCCGTGGTCGACGCCGTGTCACGCCGCAACGCCACGCTGCCCCCCACCGAGCGAGTCCACACTCATGACTGAAATTACTAACTAAAAATAACACCGAGTATTATGAAAAGATTTCTTCCATTTTTAATGACGATGGCGTTGCTGCTCACCAGTTGTGGCAGCGTGCCCATCACCGGTCGCAAGCAACTCAACTTGGTTAGCGACAGCGAGGTGCTTCAATCGAGTCTCGCCAGTTACACATCGTTTATGCAAACAGCCACCATTTCGACTCAAAAGACTCAGAGCGCTCAGGTTACCCGTGTGGGACAGCGCATCGCCGCCGCCACCGAGGCTTATCTGAAGGCAGTGGGCCTGGAGAGCGAGATTCAGAACTTTGCCTGGGAGTTTAACCTGGTGAAGAGCGACGAGATGAACGCCTGGTGTATGCCTGGCGGCAAAATCGTTGTGTACGAGGGCATTATGAAGATTATTAGCAGCGACGACGAGTTGGCCGTGGTGCTTGGTCACGAGGTGGCTCACGCCGTTGCCAAGCATGCCAACGAGCGCATGAGTCAGCAGGTGGCCGCACAAGCCGGTGCACAGGTGCTGGCTGGCGTGCTCACAGGCCAGAGTTATCAGACGCAGGCCATCGCGCAGCAGGTCTACGGCCTGGGCGCACAGTATGGCGTTATGCAGCCGTTCTCGCGCAAGCATGAGAGCGAGGCCGACGAGATGGGCCTGGTGCTGATGACCATCGCGGGCTACAACCCCGATGTGGCCATCACCTTCTGGCAGAAGATGGACGCTTCGTCGTCGAGTTCGGTGCCTGAGTTCTTGAGTTCTCACCCGAGCCACCAGACTCGCATCAGCGACATCCAGAAGAAGTTGCCGGAAATCAAGGCCAAGTACGCCCGCAGGTAATAGGCCGATGAGCGTGCATCTGCGCAGCAAAATCAACAACGAGGGCTTGCCATTTTGTTGGCAAGCCCTCGCTGATGTATCATTGCGGGAGTTTAATTAGCGGCAGATCTTGGTGGTCGACTGAGTGCCGTCGGCACGGCTGGTGACCACGATGTTCACGCCGTCGAAGGGAGCGTCGCTGGCAACACCGGCCAGGTTGTAGTACTTCACGCCAGTGATGTCGGCATTGCTGATTTCGCTCACGCCAGTGTTTTCCGGCTCGGCCACGGTCATGTGACTCAGTGCGAAATAGGTCGAGGTGTTAGTACCCCAGTCGCCCACGTCGGTCGACGTCATGGTGAAATAGATGCTCTCGACGAGGCCCAGCGAACTCAGATCCCAGTAGGTCCAGTCGGTAAGCGCGGTAAACGTGCCGTCGTGGAATCCGGCGAGTTCGATGCTGGCGGTCGACTCATTGCCCTCGGGACTTACGCCATGAGCAATCAGCACAAACGAGTCGCCCTCATGATTAAATGCGCGTGCGGCACCACTGCCAGCCGTCACGTCGGTATAACTCTGAGCGTTCATGTTGACATACACACCAACGGCCTCGTAGGCGTTTCCGTCGTTGAAAATCATCTGGGTTGTGTGGTACTCGGGACCCTCCATAAATTCAGCCCAGTAACCCACGAGGTAAGGCGAGGCAGCGTCGACAACAGCATTGTCGCCGTCGAGTTTCATACCGCCACCGGCTCTGTTGGCTTCCCAACCCGATTTAGCGGCGCTGCGGCTCACGGTGAAGCCGTCCCAGTAGTATCCGCCCCACGATGCGCCCTCGCCGCCAATGAGGTGCGAGAAAGCGAATGGCGTGCACTCGATAAAGGTGTAGTCGACATCGTTGTAAGTCTCGGTCCACACGCCATTGTCGTTAAAGGTGAACGACTCGGGGTTTGTGGGAGCGGTAAGGTCGAGGCAGTAAACCTCCTGGGCGCTCATTGCGCCCACAGTTGCCAAAGCGGCAAACAGAAAAGTAAAGATTTTTTTCATAAGCACAATTCTATAAGGTTAAACTTAAATGCGTTATGCCACGCCCCGGCAAGCAAAGCGTGGTAATATCATGACTGCAAAGTTACAAATAATTTGTGAGATGGATGAGAGGAAACTATGAAAACTAATACTTGAAGAACTCCGTGCCGCCCCAGGCTTTGGGGGAGTTAGGCTTTGGGGGGTGTGTCGGCGGGTTGGGCCTCCTGCTTTTTGCGTAGGCGCTGCAGGTAGGCCATCTCGCTGATGGCGAAGTCGCGGTTCTCGCCGTCGTCATTGTTGTCGAGGATGGCTTTCAAGGCCTCTTCGGCCTCGTCGAGCATACCGAACTCGATGAGCGAGAAGATGCGGCGGCGACGCATAAAGTCGAAGAAGTCCTGCACCGTCTCGGGCATGTCGTCGGAGTTTCTATATTGCTCGCGAATGGCCTGGGCGATGTCGTCAGTGAGCGAGAACAGGCGCACATCGTTGCTCGTGGTGAGTGTGTTGACGAACTCCATTTGGTGCTTTATGCTGCCATCATCGCGCAAGAACGAGAGGAAGTAGTAAGCGTCGCGATAGTTGTGCAACTCGCTGTGCGAGAAGCCGATGAGGTAGCACAGTTCGCGAAACTTCTTGCTCTGGTCGCTGTTGAACTTGAGCGTGTCCATCTTCAACAGGTCGAAGGCGTGCTCGAGGTGGCGCAAGGCCTGCAGGTACATCCCGCTGTCGAAGTAGCGGCGTCCCCAATACATGTTGTAAGCCACATTGCCATTGGCAACGTCGACGATAAACTTCTGCTCGTCGCTGAGTGCCTCGTTGTTCTTGGATTTGTCGATGGCATCGAGCCACATAAAGTTGAATTCTTGCTGTTGTTGCGACTGTCCGCGCTTGTCGTAGGCAATGAGAAACGAACTGCTCAACGGCTTACGCCCCTCGACATGAATGGCATTTATGCGACTGTGCTCACCCTCGGCGAGCATGGTCGTGACGCGAACATACAGCGTGTTGTTGTCGCCCCCCTCGGGCGTTATCGTGATGGCAAAGGTGCGCACCCGGTTGTCGGTCACTGTGAAATATTGCAGCGTGAGGGTGGCAAAGTCGTGGGCCACGTGTGCCTCCTCACCTTCTCCCTCCAGAATGGCGCGCGTCACGTCGTAGTCATGGATTTGTCCTCCGTCGGTAATGGTGGTGCTACTCTGAGCGGTGGCAATGGTAAGGCTCTTGTAAATGGCATTGTCGAGCCGCAGCAACGTGCGCACCAAGTCGTGGATGGTCACAACCTGGCTTGCGTAGGCCGATGCGCGCTCCACGCCGTACTCTTTGCTATCGTGATACACCTCCTGCTCACGAAGCAAGAAGTGCTCGCGCTCATTAGCCACATAGGCGCGCTCAACGTCGTCGCTATTGAGCGACTCGGCATTGCTTTTTGCTCCGTCATATTCCTTGGTAAACTCGCGCTGGAAATAGAAGCACGAGTTGAGAAGTTCCGACATCTGCTCGTTGTCGATACTGTTGACAAAAAACGACATGCTTACGCGCAAGCGGTAGTCCTCGGTGCTGTGGTTGTAATAGAACTTCATCACCGTGTTGGTGTTGTTAAAGCGGTTGCACAGCGCGCGCACCAGGTTGATTTGGTCGAGTTCAATGTCTTCAATCGAGGGCATAATCACCTCGATTCCGTAAGGCTTCACGTCGGCGACAAAATGTCCGCCCTGAAAGTCGAAGAAAAGTCGCTCATAGTCATCACCCTTTTCCTCGGTATACTTGCAGTTGTAAGCCCTGAGGAAATTCCTCATGGCCACGTCGTGGGGCAACTTCTTCGCTGTTTTTTTCTTTAAAAAATTGAGTATATCCATGAATATATATGTTTAGATAAAAAGTGAAAGCAACTATTGTGCCAACACGGGGCGTTGTGACGCATTAATGCTTGAAATATCGCTGCCTCAGGGCGCTGTATTCGGCGCTGTGCTGCTTCACGCGGCCCACCCAGGCGTTCAGACTGTCGCGCAGTGCCACATTGTCGTGTCGCAGGGTCCACGACTGAAATTGTGACAAACTGATGCTGACACTGCAGTCGATATTTCCCAATTTCTCGGCCATGTGCCGCGCGATGAACTCGTTGATGACGGCCATCTTTATTTCGCCGGTCGACACCAGCATGGCCAGTTGCTCGGGCCCGTAGGTGTCCTCGGTGATGACGTAGATAGTGTCGCCGATTTCGCGGCCCAGGCTGGCGATGCGCTCCTCCATCGACGATCCTCGCACCACGTGCACCGTGTCGTGCGCCAACTGCAGTTGCGACTTCACGCGGCGAGCGTCGGCCCGCTGCACGAGCACCTGTCGGTCGATGTAAATCGAGTCGGTAAACAGGTAGTGCGCCCGGCTCGACGCCGTGATGGGAAACTGCGCCACCAGCACATCGTAGAGGCCCGTATCCAAGCCCTCGAGGCCCTTCTCGAGCGTGACAATGGGGTGAAACTTCATGGGACGCCCAGCCTCTCGCGACACCAGGCGAAGCATGTCGTAGTTGAAGCCGCCGAGCGTGTCGTCGTAGGTGTAATAGGTCATGGGCGAATACTCGATGGCAATGTCGAGCGTGTCACCACCACTGTGCGTGGCAGCGACGGCGCCCACCGGCTTGTCGCAGTAACTCAGAGCCACCATGCAGGCAATCACCACAGCCAGCAGCAACACATAAAAGGCCATCTGCCTCCGATATTGTTTTCGCTCAATCAGTTTCATAATGCAAAGATAATAAGAAATTTCTCAATCTCCAAAAAATGACGCCCTCACCCCCATCGCTCACCCTCAATCTCACTCAATCTCACCCAATCTCTCGTCCTCCCCCACCCTCAAAAATCCCCCAAAATGAATAAAAAAGAACCGTCCCCTTTTGTTCATTTTTGATTTTGATGAAATTTTAAAGCACTAAATTACAGTGAATTATCGCCAAAAGTGAATAAAAAAGAACCGTCCCCTTTTGTTCATTTTGGGGTGGTTGAGGGGGTGGGCCGAGGTGGGTTGGCGAGGGGGCTGGCGAGGTGGGGTGGCGAGGGGGAGCGGGCATAATTATTGCAGAAAACTTGACTGGTTGGGCAATAATTGCTAATTTTGCCACGACAAAAAAATAGGAATGTGATTATGAACAAAATACTGCGTTGGATTCGTAACGCGCTGATATTCTTTTTTACTTCGACCATCATCTCGGTGATTGTGCTCAAATGGGTTCCGGCCTACATCACGCCGCTGATGCTGATACGGTGCTGTGAGCAGATGGCGCACGGCGAGTTTCCCCGCATGAGTCACCAGTGGGTGCCAATTGAGCGCATCAACCACAACCTGCCCCAGGCTGTGATTGCGAGCGAGGACAACTTGTTCTTGCGTCACAACGGGTTTGACTTCGAGGAGATTTACCGCGCCCGCCTGGAGGCGTTGGAGGGCAAGCGCGAGCGTGGTGCAAGCACCATCACACAACAGACTGCAAAAAACATCTTTTTGTGGCCCGGTCACAGTTGGACTCGCAAGGGCTTCGAGGCCTATTTCACCGTTTTGATTGAGCACATCTGGGGCAAGGAGCGCATCATGGAGATGTATCTCAACTCGATCGAGATGGGCGATGGCATCTACGGTGCCGAGGCGGTTGCCCAAAAGCACTTCAACACCAGCGCCGAGCACCTCACCAAGAAACAGGCGGCGCTGATTGCCGCGTCGCTGCCCAACCCGCTCAAGCGCAACTCGGCCGACCCCACAAAATACATGCTTAAGCGTCAGCGACAAATCATCGACTTGATGGGAAAGGTTGACAATTTCCCAGAGTATAACGAAGAATAGCCTAACATATTGAAATACCGATTATTATTGGCGTTATAAGGCAAATATAGCAACATTCGTGTGAAAGATTATTTAGGATATTATAGAATTTTCACAAAAAAAATTACTGATTAATCACTCTTTATTCGTATCTTTGCACAGAATGAATAATAGCCAATTAAGTAATTACATACTATGGACACTAACAGACGCAAAAGATTACAACACATTATTGAGATTGTGACTAACGACAGTATCAGCAACCAAAACCAACTTGCTGAGAGACTTGCCAAGCGTGGCATCAATGTCACGCAAGCCACCTTATCACGCGACATTAAGACCCTGCGCATCACCAAGATACCTATCTCGCAGGGCGAATATATGTATATTATCCCCGACAACAATCACCTTCACGACACGTTGCTGAAGAAAGGCCGCACCACGGGCAATTCGCAACAAAACATGGTGTTGTCGATCGACTTTTCGGGCAACATCATGGTGTTGAAGACCCGCAACGGCTACGCCCCCGGTTTGGCCTACGACATCGACGTGAGCGACCGCGACGTGTTTATGGGCTCGATTGCCGGTGCCAACACCGTGTTTGTGGTGCTGCGTGAGGGCGTGACCCACGAGCAGGCGGCCCGTGAGGTGGAGCATTTCATCAATCCCCCCACAAACCTGCCCTTGTATTGATCGTGCAAGTGGCGGCGCGCTGTGAATGGAGCGTTGTGAATGCGCCCACGAGCCATCAGACCTGCAAAATCATCATGCGAAATTCAAGTAATTTAAAACATAAATACCTCTCCAACAATGATTAAAGCTGGAATATTGGGCGGGGCTGGCTATACAGCCGGTGAATTAATCCGCCTGCTAATCAATCACCCCGACGTGTCGGTGCAATGGGTTCAGAGCAATAGCCACGCCGGCGAGCCGGTGGTGCAGGTGCACCAAGGCTTGGTGGGTGATACCGACATTGTGTTTACCGACGCCATCTCGCTCAGCGACATCGACGTGCTCTTTGTGTGCACTCAGCACGGGCACAGCAAGCCCATCCTCGATGCGCTCGATGTTCCAGAAGACCTACGCATCATCGACCTCTCGCCCGACTATCGTCTGGCCTCTGAGGACCACACATTCTTATACGGCTTACCGGAGTTGAACCGCCGCCGCATCGTCGCTGCCGACACACGCCGCGTGGCGTGCCCCGGCAGTTACGCCATGGCCGTGTCGCTGGCGCTGTTGCCACTGGCCAAGAACCTGATGGTGAACAGCGACATCCACGTGACTGCCGTGAAGGGTTCGACGGCAATCGGCAGCAGCGACCGCGAGCGCTGGGACTACTCGTGGCATAACAACAACCTGAGCGTTTACAAGCCGTTTGTCCACGAGGAGGTTGACGAGATGCGCCAGTCGCTGCTTCAGTTGCAAAACAGTTTCAAGAGCAACATCGCCATGCTGCCCATGCGCGGCCCGTTCCCTCGCGGCCTGCTTGCCGCGGTGTATCTCGACTGCCCTGTGGACGTGGCAATGCTTCGCGAACTCTATGAGAGTTACTACGACGACCACAACTTCACCTTCGTGATTGACCGCCAGCCCGACCTGAAGGACGTCCAGGGCACCAACAAGTGCCTGCTGCACTTGCAGCGCGTAGGCAACAAGTTGTTGATAACCAGTGTTATCGACAATCTACTGAAGGGTGCCAGCGGCACAGCCGTGCACAATATGAACCTGCTCTTCGGGCTGCACGAGCGTGTGGGCCTGCAACTCAAGGCGAGCGCCTTCTGACGTAAAAATCACAGTATTATCAACAATAAAAGCAAGAGAAAATGAGCGTTAACAAAGTTATTCTGCTGGGACATGTCGGGAAAGACCCCGACGTGCGATATGTAGCCCAAAACCAGCCCGTGGCCTCGTTTACCCTGGCCACCACCGAGCGCGCCCGCACCACGGCCAATGGCGTGCAGGTGCCCGAGCGCACCGAGTGGCACAACATAGTGATGTGGGGCCGCAATGCCGAGGTGGCCGAGAAATATGTGCGCAAGGGCACTCAACTGTACATCGAGGGCAAGTTGCGCACGCGTGTGTGGGAAGACCGCAACCAGATTAAGCGCTACGTGACCGAGGTCTACGTCGACAACTTCGAGTTGCTGGGCCGTCCGCGCGGCGCCGAAAGTCCCGCACCAGCACCTCCTGCCGCCGCACAGCAATAAGCCAGAGAGTAAAAGGCCTCGCGACACACCGCGTTAAAACATTGCGTGCCAAACGCTTGGCGCGCCATGCGCAATATTGCGTCACCACGGCGCAGTTTAAGTTTAACCCGTGAATTATCAACAAAAGCATAATCAGAATGAAAAGATTTTTATGCATTGCTATGACCTTGGGGCTGCTGCTGCCGGCAAGCGCCCAAGCGCAGATGCAGCGTAGCGAAAAACGCGGCATGTGCGACAACGGAGAATTTTACAGCGAGCATGCCATCGCGGAATTGGCGCCTGGCGTGACGTGGACCTACAACTGGGCTCCGACACCGGGCCGCCAGCCGGCCAACCTGGGTGGCGCCGGCTGCGACGTCAACTTCTCGCCCATGTGCTGGAACGGCTATTGGAACGACGGGATGCTGACGCAGTATCTTAACAACAACCCCGGCGTGCGCTATCTGCTGGGCTTCAACGAGCCAAACTTCTCGTCGCAAGCCAAGATGACACCGGCAGAAGCCGCCGAGAAGTGGCCGCAGTTAGAGGCCTACGCCGAGCAATACAACCTGAAATTGGTGTCGCCAGCACTCAACTTCACCGGCGAGCGCGTGGGCGGACAGGTTCTGCAGCCCGCCGAATGGTTCGACGCCTTTATCGCCGAGTATAACAGTCAGCATGGCACCGACCCGCGCATGGACTACCTCGCCCTGCACTGCTACATGGACTATCCCGGTGCTGTCGACTGGTATGTAAACCAATACCTCTACGTCGACAACAACAACAGCAGCCATCCCAACCTTAAGCGTTATTTCGAGGAGCACGGCCAGACGCAACTGCTGCTCACCGAGTTCTGCGCATGGGAAAACAACAACGGCAACCTTAACGCCGACTTCCAGGTGCAGTCGATGGTCGAAAAACTGCAAGTGCTTGAACTGAGCGAGCATGTGGCTGGCTACTGCTGGTTTATGGCTCACGGCAACAACAATTACGGCTATCCCTATTACCGCATCTTCGAGAGCAACAACGACGACAGTCCGCTCACCCGCTTAGGCACCATCTACGTCTACAGTTCGGCCTTCGACAGCAACTGCTATTTTGCTGCCGGGCAGCGCGTTCAGGCCAAGGACTACATGCATATGTCGGGCGGCAAAATCGACCTTAACACCGACCCCGACTCCGAGGCGAAGATTGAGTTCAGCGCATTCAATGCATCCGACGGCAATCCGGCATCAGCGCGTTATCAGGTGGAATTGGGCGATAATGGCGTGTACACGTTGTCGTTGCGCCTGAAGTTGCTGCAGGGCCAACAAGCGGCCTTCAGCATCAAGAGCGACGACAACTTGGTGGCCGAGACGACTCTCATCGCCGCCACCAGCGGCTGGCAGACGCACACCATTCAGTTGGAACTGCCTGCCGGACGCCACATGCTGCAATTTACCAACACCAGCAATAACGTGTGCGGCTTCAACTGGTTTCAACTTGACCAAGAGAACGCATCGTCAGCACCAGGCATCAAGAGCGAAGCCCAACCGGCAAGTGTTGACTACATCAACCTGCAAGGCCAGCGCACCGCTGAGCCACAGCCGGGCGTGGGCATCGTCGTGACCAATATGAGCGACGGCACCCGCCAGGTAAGCAAGCGCATCAACAAGTAAGCCGCCACGCGCGACAAACAACCCATCGGGGCGACAGAGAGCAACGAAATGACGTTCTCTGTCGCCCCGATGAGGCTTTATATTAAGAGCCTCTTGACGGCACTAATCAGCATATACGTAAAACTCCAACTTGGCGCCCTTGACGCTATGGAAATTCCCTCTGTAACCCGAGAGATAGTGATGCCCTCCATAGTCATCGACCGCATCATCGTTGTAGTACTTACCATCGAAATAGCCAATGTATCTCTCGCCCAGATAGGCATCCAAGTCTCCGACTTGCCCAACTCTAACACATGCCCATCTAATACATGATGTCCATGAACAACGAGACAAGCGCCGATAGCCAGCACATATTCCAAACCTAAAAATTTGGTGGAAAGTGCCAAATCGGCAGAATTTTGGGGGGTGGAAATGCGCTATGGAGCGTTGTGGAAGTGATTTTTGTGATTCGGAGCACTTCTCACAACGCGCCATAGCGTATCAAAGCAAACAGCGGTTATTTCTTGGCTGGGGCCTTGCGGGGGCGGGCTGTTTTGCGGGCCGGGCGCAGACGCAGAATCTGTACCGAGCGAGCCGGCAAGTACAACTTGAGCCAGCCCAGGTGTGCGCCGTGATAGAGCGGGTCGTCCTGCGTGAAGTGGCGCACCGCACTGTCGATGTTGCCGTAGCCGCCATAGCGGGCGTTGTCGCTGTCAATCACGCCGTCGTAGTCGCCCTCGGGAGCCAGGATGCCATAGTCGGCAAACGACTTCACGGGGTTGAAGTTGAAGACGAACACCAAGTCGCCGCGCATGTAGGCCAGCACCTGGTCGTCGTCCTTGTCCCACAGTTTGCGTATGGGCAGTGCCTGGAAGTTGTGGGTGCCGCCGATGAGGTGCATAATGTCGCTATCCCAGTTGTTGAGATACTGATACTTGAGGTCGTCGCGGTCGACGAGGTCCCACTGTCGGCGGGCATACTTGTAACTCCATCCGTTGCCCTCGCGGGGGAAGTCGATCCACTCGGGATGTCCCCACTCATTACCCATGAAGTTGAGGTAGCCGCCGTTGATGGTCGAGGCGGTGACGAGCCTAATCATCTTGTGCAGCGCAATGCCTCGGCTCACCACGCCATTGTCGTCGCCCACCATCATGTGCCAATACATCTCCTTGTCGATGAGGCGGAAAATGATGGTCTTGTCGCCCACCAGCGCCTGGTCGTGGCTCTCGGCGTAAGAGATGGTCTTCTCGTCGGCGCGCCGGTTGGTGAGTTCCCAGAATATCGATGTGGGTTTCCAATCCTCGTCTTTGCGCTCCTTAATGGTCTTGATCCAGTAGTCGGGGATGCCCATCGCCATGCGGTAGTCGAAGCCGATGCCGCCATCCTTGAATGGGCGCGCCAGGCCGGGCATCCCGCTCACCTCCTCGGCGATGG
>JAEEGL014899302.1_pt1 | contig 21964 bp, 7 predicted proteins | sample 9134231 | NCBI WGS metagenome assembly JAEEGL01 (sample SAMN16246548, study PRJNA631951) | gut metagenome | biome: gut microbiome; feature: rumen; material: fiber-attached | host: Bos | place: Iran: Karaj | collected 2018-10 | reverse complement strand
GGCGCCTCTTGATAAATCAGCCGGCAGGACTGTTCTTCTGGCGCCTTCATGGGGAGCCAGCAGCATACTTTCAAGATATGGTAAAAAGATCATAAAAAGCCTGATTGAGACAGGCTACAGGATTATCATTCGTCCACATCCTCAGTCCATGACATCGGAGAAGGACATGATGGATGAACTGATGGGGATGTTTCCTGAGACTGAGAACCTGTCCTGGGATTTTTCCAATGACAATTTTGATTCCCTGTACAGCGCAGACATCATGATCTCAGATTTTTCAGGAGTTATCTGGGACTATACATTTGTTTTTGACAAGCCTGTTATTTATGCCGATATTTCTTTTGACCCTGCTCCCTATGACCTGGCGTGGATTGATGATGAGAGATGGGAGCTGAAAGTTCTGCCAAGCGTTGGACTTTGCCTTAAGGAAGAAGATATTCCGGCGATAAAAGAGCTGATAGACAGAGGATTGGAATCGGATGAGCTAAAGGCCGGCAGGAGAGCGCTGAAAGAAACTGCATGGGCATATCAGGGCAGGAGCGCAGAGAAAGTCGTTGATTACGTTGTTAACAAGTATAACAGTTTCACTAATGAGGCTAAGGAGATAGATTAGACGTGTCAGTTATTATTGATATACTGTATAACTTTTTCATAATGCCGATTCAGATACTCATCTATATTATATTTACCTCGATGAACAGAGTACTTGGTAACAGTGGGGGTGCGGTAATTGCGGTAAGCCTTGTCGTTCAGACGCTGGTACTGCCGCTGTATGAGCGGGCGGATGCGCTTCAGGAGGAAGAGCGCAGGCAGCAGGAAAAGATGGCGCACTGGGTGGAGCACATCAAAAAGACGTTCAAGGGTGAAGAACGTTTTATGATGCTGTCGTATTATTACAAAAAAATGGATTATAAGCCATGGTATGCGCTTAAGAGTTCAGTGTCCGTGCTGCTTCAGATTCCGTTTTTTATTGCGGCTTATCGATACCTTTCCGCGACACCTCTTCTGGCCGGACAGAGCTTTCTTTTTATAAAAGATCTGGGAAAGCCGGATTCGATAGTGACACTGGGCGGCTTTGCGGTCAATATCATGCCCATTCTGATGACAGTATTAAATATCTTGTCATGTGAAGTATATACCAGAGGTATGTCTTTTAAAGACAAGATACAGCCTTATGCGCTGGCTCTTTTTTTTCTTGTGCTTCTTTATAACAGCCCGTCGGGACTTGTTCTGTATTGGACTGTCAACCAGCTATACTCTCTCCTGAAAAACATTGTCGAAAAGAATTTAAAGAATAAGTCCGGCGATATCTTTGGGCAAACGGAAAAAACACAGTCGCAGATTGGAACATATCTGACAATAGCTGCTTTTTTTGCCCTGTTTACGGGAGGGGTTATTCCGCTTAACATCGTCCATTCGTCTGTCATGGAATTTGCCGAGACGGGAAATAATCCCATTCATATTCTGTTACTGGTTCTGTCACTGTGGGTAGGCGCGCTTGTCTTCTGGGGAGGAATATTCTATAGCCTCTTTTCCGATGAACTGAGGAAAATGATGATCATCACGGTGGCCTGCATTTCCATTGGGGGAGTAGTAAACTATCTGTTCTGGGGAAATGACAGTGGAGTAATGTCTACACTGCTGACTTATGAGTTTGCTCCGTATTATACATTGCCAGAGAATCTGGTGAATTTGTGTATATATCTGGCAGTGATCTGCCCGGTTGCTTATATAACCATAAAGCGCATGGATTGGGCGAAGATGGTATTCCGGGTTTTGATGTTATCTGTGGTCCTGTTTTGTGCTGTCAGATTTGTATCTATTGCGGGGCAGCTGGTTGACTACTATGAGAATAAGAATGCGACGGTTGAAGAAGGAGACAAGATCTTAAGTCTTAGCAAAAACGGCCGGAATGTGGTCTTTATAATGCTGGACAGGGCGATAGGCGGATACGTTCCTTTTATGTTCGAAGAAAAGCCGGAGCTTAAGGAAGCGTTTGCGGGATTCACATGGTATTCGAACACCATTTCTCACGGCTGCTATACAAATTTTGGCGTGCCTGAGCTATATGGAGGGTATGAATATACTCCCGAGGAGATGAACAGAAGAAGCGACGAGTTGATGTCTGATAAGCACAACGAGGCACTGCTGGTGCTGCCAAGGCTCTTTTCCCAAAACGGGTATGACGTTACAGTATGCGACCCGCCCTATGCAGGATATGAATGGACTCCTGACCTTACCATATATGACGGGTATGACGGGATAAAGAGCTATATTACCAAGGGAGCTTTTGTGGAGAAGTCGGGAGCTATTTCGCCTCAGTTCTATAAAGCAAAGCAGGAGCATGCATTCTTTTTCCACTGCGTAATGAGGATTTCTCCGTTATTCTTCCAGCCCTATTATTATATGGCCGTAGATGGTGCGACAATGTATGGTGACGAATTGCCATCAGAATATGGGTCATTTCTTAGTGATTATTCAACGCTCTTATGCCTGGAGGATATGACGCAGATAAAAGAGGATGGAGGAGATAGTTTCATACAACTGCAGAATGAGACGACTCACCACTCGGCAATCCTTAAGAAGCCGGAATATATGCCGGATCTGAAGCTGACGGATGAAATGGTACAAGGCTACATGGACGATGAAAGCAATGTCAGAACTCTGAACGGAGTGACTCTCACGATGGGGGATAAACAGGGACTCGGGCATTATCATGACAACATGGCTGCCCTGATGGCACTGGCACATTGGTTTGACTATCTTAAGGAAAACGAATGCTGGGATAACACCAGGATCATAGTTTCTGCGGACCATGGCCGCGGGATGGGGCAGTTTGACAATATGACGCTGCAGGATGAGCTGGATGTTGAGTGGGTCAATCCGCTTTTGCTGGTGAAGGATTTTGGTGATTCGCAGTACCGGGAGTCGGATGAATTCATGACGATCGCTGATGTTCCAAGCCTCCTTACGGAAGGCGTGATAGACGATCCGGTCAATCCCTTTACGGGAAATGCCATCAATACGGAGGCTAAGAATGATGTACAGATGGTGACAATGTCGCAGAACTGGATGATATTTCCGGGCAGTGGCACGGCTTTTGATACAAGCGACGCGCCTTGGTTTGAGCTTACGCCCGGGGATATTTTTTCGGAAGAGAACTGGAAGATGGTGGATTGAGATTGAGGGAGGACTTTGGCTGAGGTAGGATGTGACTGCGGCAGGACTTGGTCGCGAGAGGATGTGAGTGCGGTAGGATTTTGATTGCGAGAGAGGACTTGAGTGCGACAGGACCTTGGTTGCGAGGGAGGACCTGAGTGCGACAGGACCAGAATGGGCACGAAATACGAAGGAGAGAGAAAATAGGCACGAGACACGAAGGAGAGCCTCTGAGCTCGTGTACTTTTTGGCGGCTTTAGAGGTGGGTGAGCACGAAATAGCAGATTAGTTCTCTGAGCTCGTGTACTTTTTGGTGGCTTTAGAGATGGAAGAGCACGAAATAGCAGATTGGTTCCTTGAGCTCGTGTCTTTTTTAGAGAATTTTCAAGCAAAGTAGCACGAAATAAGAGATTCGTTTCATGCTGTCGTGCTTTTCTGGGAAATATGTAAGGAAAAAGAGCACGAAGAGAACAAGGAAAGCAAATCCTTCGTGTACAATTAGTGTAAGCATCAAAAAGACCGCTGAAGATGGTTCTTATACTGCAAGTATTTCGATTGATAAGGACCTTGGCATAGCAATACTGAGTTTTGATTAATTGTTGACTGAATCACCCCTGAGCGGCCTTTTCTAAGGGCTGTCTCAGGGGGATTTTTGTGGGAGAATAGTTCATAAAACTTTTATTAGTCGATAAGTGATTTCTAACATTAAAAGTAGTAAAATGTTATTTAGGTATTACTATACGTACAAGTCAAGGAGAGACAGGCTATGAGTAGTATGACAGCAAATCTTAAGAGAGTCGGTGCAGCAGCTCTTGCTGCAACATTCATCATTGGACAGTTTCCGCTAAGTGCGGTGGCCTCGGGCGTTAGAGCCAAAGGGGCGGATAATGACACTGAAAGCGTTACGATAACTGAGTTCGAGAGTCTATCTGATTCGATCAAAACCCAGTAGCTTTTTGTTGGTGATAAGGAGACCGATATTTCTTTTCCCGATGCGTTGAATGCTACTGTATTGGTTCCTTCAGAAAATAAGGATGACCAGCAGGGCGGCGATAAAGAGCAGCAGGAGCCTGCGGGACAGGATGAGCAGGAGCCCGGAACCGGCGGTGGAGAATCAGGCGGTGGCACTGAAGGCACCGGAACCACGGATAATGCCCCTTCCGACAGCACTTCACAGGGCGAAGGCGGGACAGAACAGAATAATGATACTGCCGGCGGAGCTGCAGGCCTTGAGAGCGCAAACCCTGAGGAGAGCGGCGAGCAGACTGCACCTGCACCTGAAGGCAGCGCCGTAAATGAGGCTGTGGAAGGCGAATCTGACAGCGCATTTATCGGAAGTTTCAGGGATATCATTGATGCTTATATGATTCCTTCAACTGTTTATGCTCAGGAAGAGACCGGTGGTGGTTCAGAAACTACGCCTGAGACAAAGAAGGTTAAGATTGAGGGAATCACCTGGAAGATCGATCCTGCAAAGAGCAGCAAAGAGGTCTTTTCCTCAGAAAAGGCAGACTACAGCTTTGAGTATGTTGCGGTTCTGCCGGCCGGTTATACAACAAAGGCTGCACTTCCTGTAATTAAGGTTACGATCGAGAAGAAGAATGAGGAAGAAGTTCCTTCAAGAAATAAGTACGGTATTGTAGAGTATAAGGATGACAAGGGTCTTAGCTATACCATCGAAGACTACGCAGCTGTAGTTGACAGCAGCGAGCCTGTTACCTGGAAAGATGACTGGTATGTAGTTGGTGAGGATGCTGAGATCACAGGACAGATCGATGTTGATGGCATCGTAAACATTATCCTTACAGATGGACATACACTTAAGGTTACAGACGCAAGACTGGTTGTTGAAGACGAAGCTGTTATCAACATCTTCGGACAGGAAGAAGGAACCGGAAAGCTTGCGATGGAGTACAAGAAGGACGACGAGCTGGCGGTCCTGAGCATCAGTGACGGTGATTTCACTATCAGCGGCGGTGTCGTTGAAGTAAGCAGCGAGAAGGGTACTGCGATTGATGCTGATTGTGTTGTGATCAACGCAGGAGCAGTTAAGGCCACCGGTAAGGTTGGTATCGTGACCAAGGATAAGCTCACAGTGCTGGGCGGACAGTCAGAGTTTTCATCCATCGGATCAGAGAAAGCTAAGAGCGGCGATGTGATTCTGGATTATGCAGACGAAGAGGATTCTGTTCTGGTTACCGAAGGTATTTACCTGAAGGACTTAGGAAAGGTTTCTATCGTTAAGGATAAGGCGCTCACTGATGGCGATGTAGCATATGAAGGCGATTATACTTCAGCTTCCGAGCCTGCTTATACTGTTTTTGTAAAGAAGAAACTTGTTCACGCTGTATTTGAGGAGACTCCTAAGGCTACATTTACTGCATCTGGTACGCAGAGCGCTAAGCTTAAAGGCCTTGTAAAGGAAGCAGAGTATGAGATTTCCGGTGCGGGCTTTGTGAAGACTCAGTTCACAGCAGGAGCAGATGGAACATACAAGATCGCTTCAGGACTGAAGGTTGGCACACTTGAGCTGATCAAGAAGAAGACTGATAAGACTGTAGACAGTAAGCCTCAGACATTTACTATCACAAAGGCTGAGAATCCTTCCAAGCTTACAGCCAAGGCTTGTACCACAGAAGAGAACACAGATGGATCAATAACCGGACTTGATACTTCCAAGAAGTATGAGTACAGAGCTCTGAGCGATTCAGTATATACTGCAGTTTCAACCGGAGCAAGCTCCATCACAGGACTTAAGAACGGCACATACTATGTTCGTCTGAAACCGGTAGGAACCATGCTTGCTTCAGCAAGTCTTAAGCTTGAGATTAAGCCTTATGCAGCTAAGAAGGTTACAACACCTACTTTCAGCAAGAAGAGCGGAAGCTACACAGGTACTCAGACAGTTACAATTTCTTCGACCACAGCAGATGCCAAGATCTACTATACGATTGATGGCACCGTTCCTTCAACGAACAGCATCCTTTACACGGGAGCAATCACTGTGGACAAGAGCATGACCATCAAGGCATTTGCCGTTAAGGAGGGCATGACAAACAGTTCTCTGGCAAGTGCAACATATAGCATTACAACTACAACAACCAGGAGTTCAACTAGCGGAAGTTCACTGTATAAGAGCTCAGGATCTTCATCCAAGAGTTCCAGAACAACGACTTCCAAGAGCTCTTCATCAAAGAGTTCTGCATCAAAGAGCTCGACAACCGGAACAGGAAGGATCTCCAGCAGCCTGTCAGACAGCTACAGCTCCTCAAAATCATCAGACAGCTATAGCTCCGGCAAGAGCAGCTCAAGAGGATCAGCCCGTTCATTAAGTGATACATACGCTGAAGACGAGTATGATGATGAGAACGAGTATCCGGTTGACACAGATGACATCTCAAGGTACGTCTCACATGATACTGATGATGCACTTGATGATGTCGATCCTTCATCACTGTATGAGGTACCGGATGTAACATCTAATGAATCCGATTACTACTATGCTGATGGTGACCTGGATGATATGGAGATGAACGACATCTACAATGAAGATGCCTTCGATCTTGAAGATGTTGGCTTTGGTCTGGATGAGTACAGTCTTCCGACTTACATCGCGATCTTCGTATCCGTGGCAGCCTTCGCTGGAGTGCTGATCGTGTGCCTGAAGAATAAGAAGAGTATTTCAGTACAGGGATGAGATGCTAAGCGGCGATGAGGATTCATCTATTGATGAGATTTAATCTGATGATGGGCGTGCATCTGGTGATGAGCATGAAGCCGATGACTAGTATGAAAACGGTGAATGAGCTTGCATCCAATAATGATTGATATGAAGTGATATTTCAGGGGGGTGTGCCTTACGGCGCACCTCTTTTTTATCTTGCCACTTTTCATTAGGATCTTTTTACAGTGGTGTGGCTGAAAATGGATAAATCCCATTATTAGCGGGTTGGCAGATACATCAGCACAACTAACCGACGCATTTCGCGAAAAGATTGAGTTGCGTCGGTAAGCATCTCAAACGGACATGAAAAAAGACCGACGCAAAAACGATTATAGAGATAATGCGTCGGGTGAATAAACAATCTGAAGGCTTTTATGTCCGACGCAAAGGCATCAATGCTTGCAGTGCGTCGGAGCTGGTGCATGGATAAATCCGACGCATTTCGCGAAATGATTGAGATGCGTCGGAGAGAATCTCAAACGGATATAAAAAAATACCGACGCAAAAACGATTATAGAGATAATGCGTCGGATGAATAAACGATCTGAAGGCTTTTATGTCCGACGCAAAGGCATCATTGTTCGAAATGTGTCGGAGTTGGTGCATGGATAGGTCCGACGCATTACATAAAAAGATTGAGATGCGTCGGAGAGAATAATAGAGACAGAGAGACCATCAGTGTTTTTTTAGATCCAGAGGCAGTAAAACCATAGAGGTACCGATGAAAACCCTAAAAACGAGGAAAACATCGGTACCTTTCAAAAATCAGAAGTTGAAAAACCGCAAGAGGTACCGATGAAAACCTCAAAAACGAGGAAAACATCGGTACCTTTCAAAAATCAGAAGTTGAAAAATCGCAAGAGGTACCGATGAAAACCTTAAAAACGAGAAAAACATCGGTACCTTTCAAAAATCAGAAGCTGAAAAAACGCAAGAGGTACCGATGAAAACCTCAAAAACGAGGAAAACATCGGTACCTTTCAAAAATAAGAAGCTGAAAAATCGCAAGAGGTACCGATGAAAACCTCAAAAAACGGAAAAACATCCGTACCTTCGCAAAAGAATGAATTGTCGAGACGGTGTATCAGTTCTGCCCGGGGCAGGAACCAGAGATGCATTTATTCACCGGTATAGGAACCATAGATGCATCTATCCTCCCCGGGGCAGATCCAGTGATGCATATACTTTTCCAGGGCAGGCATCAGTCATTCATTTACTTGTTGGACAGTAGCGAAAATGATATATTTTACTTTGTGGAATAATTACTTACCTGATTGATCAGGTTAAGAATACAAGGGGGTTAAGCATGTTTAAAAGACTACTTGCCATTATGCTATCCGCGAGCCTTGTGATCAGTACTCCGGTCACGACAATCGCGGCTTCTGGCAATGCGACGGATGTCGTGGCAGATAATTCTGAGGGCGATACTGCGCAAAAAAGCAGTAATGAACTCTTGATGAAGAAGGAAAACGCGAAGGGGACTTCATCAGTTAAAAATGCAACATCTGTCTCTGCCACTAATGGCTCAGGAGTAGACAATTCAGTTAATGGTGGATCAGCGACAGATGCTGATAACACAGGCAGCTCAACGAACAATAACGATTCTACTAATGACCCATCGAAAAACGCTGAGCCAGCTATCGGCCCTGCCACAAATAACACAACCATAGACGGCCCTGCCACAAATAACACAACCATCGACGGCACTGCCACAGAAGATTCAACCATCGACGGCTCAACAACAGAAGATTCAACCATCGATGGTTCTACAACAGATGACTCAGCCATGGACGGCACTGTTACAGATGCACCGACATCAGACGCCGCAGAAGGCGAAGTTATCGACGACGCCACAGAGTCTGAGGACCCGTTATCTGACGAGGACGCCGAATCTGAATCAGAAGCTGACGCCGCATCCTTAGACGAAGAGGCATCCCTTCTGCCCGCAGAAGAGAACACAATCCTCCTCGGCGACGGAACATCAATCCCTGCCGACTACATCTACGACGACATAAACATATATCCAATCGACAATTTTGGCGTCATCTATCTTACAGATTTCTCGGCAGATACAAAGGAAGAATATGACCTTGCGCTTGCATATGGCAGCGATATATATGTAGTCGACAGTGTCGAGCGCCTTTCTGATTACCTTGGCGAAGACGTCAGCGAAACTGCACTCAAAAACTACAGAGTAGAGACCTGCCTTTACTCAGACGGAACCTACACTGTTGTAACGGGAGATGAGAGCCCCTTAAACATCAGTTTCGGAACAGAAGACCACGATCTCAACGCATATGCGACTGCCAACAGCACTTTCCCGGATGGAAAGTACTATCTGAGATTCACATTTGATTTCCCGGACCATATCAAGAGCGGCAAGAAGATCGAGAAACTCTACCCGATCATAAAGGCTCCCAAGAACGAGACGTTGTACGATTCGAAGGATGCTGCATACGCTGCGGTTCGCGATATCATCAGGAACCGCACAAACAATCTGGAGTACTTCGACGATACTTCAAACCACTTCGATTATGACAATTTTGTCTACGACAGAATCTATGTTGAATCAACTGTCTTCCCTGAAGGCAGCATCCTGCTTAAGGATATCTGCGACTTTGAGGCCGAAAGAGATGGCATGGCGCCAGACGAGGGCGATTACATGTTCAACCTTCTTGGCAACAGGATCAAGAGGACCTTCTATTACGAAGCGCCTTCGTTTGCAGACCAGGAAGGCAATATCTTTGGCATAAAGCATGTTGACGGCAAGTCCTATTATGTCTACGAAGTCTATCTTCCCGTGATCACGACAAAAGCGGAAGAAGAAGCTGTGGACGCTGCCGTAGAAAACCTTATGGCATCAACTTTTTCTGATGTCAAAGATGGCACCAATAAGGATAAGATCAAGAAAGTATACGACTATGTAACCAAGCATGTAAGCGGAACCGTTAGCGGAGCCGGTGGCTCTGACAGGACATATCCTCCGTACCACACCGCCTATCACGCGCTGATAAAGGGCAACGGAACCTGTGAGTCCTACGCACAGCTCTTCACCAGACTGACCAGGGAACTGGGAGTTCCCAGCAAAGTCATCATGGGAATGGACTCCGCCAACCACACCTACAACATCGTAGACGCAGGCGACGGTTACTGGTATTACATCGACTGTTCTGCCGGCATCTACCTCACTGACAGTAAGAATTTTAAAAGAGCTCCTGAACAGGAGAGGTTTACTACCCCCAAGTTCGTGGAGAATTATCTGAAAAAGCTCAAAGGTGGAACGACCATAGATGTCGATACCGTAAAGGTCCTTGATAAGAACGGTACTGAAGTGTTCGAATCAGTGGAGCTTGCTGAGGTCAACGATTATGTTGAGAACATGCTTAAGTACTCTGAAGACGGGCAGTGGACTATTCGCCTTGACAGCAACTGGACTATAGAATTAGATTACAGTTTTTCGTTCAGCAAACCCGACAACGTTATTCTTGATCTGAATTCACACACATTGATATGCAAGAATGTCTGCTGCTTTGACATTGGTGCAATCAAAAACGGCACGATCCAGGCAGGATACAAGGACAACATCTTCCTGCATTCCGGAAATCTTTACTTTGACAAAGTTGCTCTGGAAAACGTGACAGTGAAGGGCATCTCAGGCTCCGATCAGCTGGTGATCTCTCCCCGCGGCGAGGAAGTTGTCTTCAGAAACGCTACCCTCAAAAAGCTGGACGTTCTTATCAATTATGATTATGATGACTATTATTTTGATTCGTCAGATGTCGTTGTCGACGGAACGCTCACAGTTGACAGCTGCTACTTCTTTGCAAACACTGTGCCGGAAGAGGACCACCCGATCATCATGCTCACGCAAAACTCGCATCTTGAGTTTGCGGGAACTACGATCTTTGGTGGCTGGGACTACGGCGAACCGCCTTATGACAATTTCCAGGGAAGTGTGCCAAACCGGTATTTCCAGGGCAAACCCATCGAGTTTGTTCCGGCTGAAGATAGATTCTTTGCGAGCGGAGAGGTGATCGCGACTTACTCCGGAACCCTCAAGAAGATCACCAACAGCAAAGGAACCCAGGCCACCGCTGCGCTCACTGACTATGTCGATTTGGAAAAGACATCTTCCCATAAGGATCCATCCGACACAACGCTTGGTCTTACCATGATGGAAAAGAGCCTTCTCTTCATTAAGACTTGGTTGACAGTAGGCGTACTCAGTGATGCCGAGGAAGAATCAATGCATCTTATCGGACAGTTCGTGAAATGGTCCGATGCAATCAGCGCAATTGATAAGGATGCAGCAGGACTCAAGGCGGCAGATTATAAAGATTACATCATCGAGCTTACATCAAACGGCGATATCATGCAGAAGATGACCTTCCCCAAGAAGGCGAAAACTCTTTCCATCTACAGTGAGGAAGGGCAGTTCTACACACTGACACATCGTGGGGATCTTGCACCTACACTGCCTGTGATGTTTGCAGATATGGCACTTACCACGCCGGCAAGCATGAATGCAAAGCTGACGCTGGGTGGCAACACCGTAATCTTTGATGAAGCATATTCACTCAACACTTACAGTCAGGTTTCAGGTAGTGCCAAGTCGAAGCTTTACCTTCTTGCAGCAGGTGAAGGCGACCGATATGTCTTTTCCTCAAAAGGCGCTGTAAGCGTAGGAAATCTGGTAACAAATAATTACAGGATAGAGTCGCTGACCGGCGGAATCACTGTTCAGGCAGATGCAGTGCTCGAAGAGACAGCGCTTGATGCGGAGACTAATGTTGCAATTAAAAATCTCCGTTCGTATGGCGGAAACAACAGTATTGCCTATGGCGCAGCCGCTAAGAACACCTTTAAGATAACCGGGACTGTCAGTGCGGACGGCTCGGAAATCAGGGACGTTACGGCGACGGATGACAGCGGCAGAAAGAGTGTTATCAATAGCTGTGCCGTGAGCGTCACTAATAAGTACATGGAGAAAACGGGTTATCTGGATACAAAAGACCTTGTGACCACGGCCAAGGCTCCGGCATGCTTCTTTGTTGTTGATAAGCACGGCGAGGATGATGGCTGGAACGTAAAATACACTACGCGGAAGGTTAAGACAGGCATCAGGATTAACACAGGATCTTCTGCAGGAACAGACGGCGCCGTAATTCTCAGTGAGTGTAACAGTGATGGTGAGAAGCTTTATACATTAGGATATTTCGCGAATCTTGCAGGCGCGTTTGCAGAGATCAAGGCTATCGGTTCCGCGAATGCAAGATATCTTGTCACTATCGATGGAACGAAGGACTATGGCAAAAAGAACAGTGCTCTGGATACCGGAAACATAAGCACTCCGACCCAGGCGGCAGCTCTTTTCATAACAAGTCTTGATGGCGAGAACCCGGCATATCTGCATGTGGGCGGAGGATTCACGATCGGAAGCCCTGTGACACTTAAAGGCGTTCGGATCGCTGGCCTTACAGACAAGAAGGGCAATGCTGTTAAGCTCAATATCAATCTTGGAAAGCACAGGCTGACGCTTGATGATGTGGATTTGCTTGATGGAGCCAAGGATTGGGTATCCGGCAGAATCGGAAAGATTACCGGTAGTGGTGTGAATGGAACATCTGCTTTGGAGATCAGAGCCTGCGCGGCTGCATATGACTTTGTGCTTGGAGTGAACGGCAATCTGGCAAATGTCGGGGAGCTGTGCATCAGAAGTTCCGAGGCTGCTCCTCAGAGCATTCTTGTTAGAGGAAAAACCAATATCGGAAAGGTTTCACTGGACGGAAGCAGCAATATTATTGCTTACGCAACAGTTAAAAGAGATAAGACAGGAGCCGTTACTTCTGTGACATCACCCATTGCGATAGGCGGCAAAGTCGAAGCAGCTTCAAAGGATGATACTTTGAATGTTGTTCTTCTGGAGAAAACAGCTACAGGTGGTAAGGAAATCGATCTGGCTGTTGATGGTGAGGGCAATCTCGCCTACACAGAACCCGCGTTCAATATCAATAAGCCGGGATTCCAGGTTGTTAAGGCACCTAAAGCGGGAAGCAAACATATTACATTTGATTTCCCCGGAAGACTGATGGAAAAGAAAGGATCTCTCTATCTGGTAAGTGATAATGCCATGTATGAGCATGGTGCTTACAGGCTTTACAATGTCCTGGAAGACCCGAGCTATGACTTCTTTGGTGAGTATGCGACCTTCGCTGATGTTGTCTGGGATATAAACAACATGAAGAATAAAGAAGCGGCTTATGTGGTCAGCTTTGACGGAGGCGAGGGTACAGATGGAGAAGGAAGGCCCGCAGGCATGGCTACTGCAGAGAAGTTCGTGATGCCTAAGGCCACTGCACTCAGAGGGCTTGTGATTGAGGCCCAATACCCGTATTTGCTTAAGTGTCCGGCGGGAACCAAGATTTCTTTTACCTGCGACACGACGATTCATAACATACAGTTTGTAACTGAAGGGACTGGCACCAAGAAAATCAGCCTGAACCTGGGCGGAAACAAGGTCAGGTTTGTGGATACCAACTGCGCTGAAGGATTCGGGGACATCACAGGAAACGGAACGGGTAAGAACTCCGAGCTTGATGTGGCGTTCACGATTTCTGACAGGATGCTAGTTACAGGCAATCTGAACAACGTCTGCAAGGTATTCATTTCAGGCGGCGAGAAAGACAACGTTGCGACGGTCGTTCCGGAGCTTGTGGTTTATGGCAAGACCAATGTAGGCAGCCTGTTCAAGGGCGCGCACTCTGTATTTAAGGGATCTGCGGCTGTGAAGCTCAATAAGACAAAGACCGCTGTGGCGAGTGTAACCTCGAATGTTACCATCGTTAAGGAGGCTGGAAGCTTTACATCTGACGAGGCCGGATCAAGGGCGTTTGAGCCTGAGTTTGACCTGAGCCTGCTGTACAAGAATGGCAATGCGTATGTTCCCGTGCTGGGAACCGAGGAGGGAAGCTTCAGCCCGGCCGATGTGGCGGCGCTTGACGGCGACTTGTTTAAGCTCATGAACAGCACTTATATCACGCCGGGACGTAAGGGCGAAGCCGGCAAGACGGTAGTTGGTTATACGGGATATACGGACGGATATAGCGTTGTTAAGAGTAAGAATGTGATACTGCTTAAGCGTGCGAAGTAAAGGTATTTGATTTATATTTGTGAAATACAGTAATGCTTGTTGATGTGGATTATGCAATGTGAAATATGCAAGTCAAGGCAATGCTAAATTGTGTGGAACAGAGTAGAAGGGGACGGTTAGCCGTCCTCTTTTTTTCTTTTTAGGGCTTCAGCTGACTGGGATGGGGATTGTGGCTTGGAGTGAGCGGCTATAAAGGACAAGGGGAGTGCCTGGAATGAAGAGTAATATATTGGTTTAATGGCAATTAGGGCTTCAAGTTGCATGGAAATAAGTGATAATAATTAGTGCCGATAACATATAAACGATATAACGAATAAAAATTACGCCTGTATCTGGAGTTTTTAAAATATACTCGTAATACGAAATTTCGTTTACCCCTGTTTTGGGAAAATGGCGATTTAAGCGGAAAATTTAGAGGGAATCAGAGGTGGTCAAAAAACTGAACTACCTCTGAGACAAGAGACTCTGGATATCACAGGTAAAATGGAGGGTTAATTGTCAGAATAACTTGGAAATTGTATCTCAATTCCATACAATAAGAAATTTGGCTTACTATCAAATCCGAGAAAAGAAGATTACAGAGGTAACTAAAAATTTGCCTTACCTATATTTTCTAGAACTACTCAAAATACAGGTAAAAATTATACGTATAACTAGTAATAAGCTATCGATATTACAAATGCACCTGAAACGTCCGATTGACTTACTTTTTGCATACCGACAAATGTATGCCAGTTCATAAAAATATAATAATTTAAACAAAAAATCCACTAGAAACGCATTATAGGAAAGAACGAGAAAAGCGTGTTCCTCTGCGAAGTACAGGAAACCGAAAATATTATTTTGCTTGTGTGAGAAAAACATTGAAATGAAGTTTCAGAATAGTTGTTTTTTCGGTATGTTTCGTGTTTTTTATGTTCTTTTCTTCTGTATACTATGTGATAACCAAAACACATGTTGTTATGTGAAAAAACAGGAGATCATGATGAAGAAAAGATACGTATCAAGAATTCTTGCAGTCGTTTTAGCAATTTCTCTTTCTTTTGGTTCATTTGGCCTTGATGTACTCGCTGCTGAGAATGAGGTAAGAGAAGAACTGACAGAAGAATTAACGGAAAAGTTTAACGAAGATGATGATTCAAGCGATCTGGCGGATGAGGCAGGTATAGATGATGATTTATCAAGCGATAGTGCTTCAGAGGAAGCGGGCTTCGAAGATGATGTTGTTGAGAGCGATGAGTTTATTGATGAAGATGAACAAGATGGTGAGTTTGAAGAAGATGACGAAAAGGATTCTGACGAGACTGACCCTTTTTCTGACATTGAAATTGAAGAGATTGCAGATGAGACTGATGCGGAGTTGATGGGGCTTACATACGAGGAATATGTAGTTCAGGATATCATAAATTATGTTGTGGCTAATTATGATAGTAAGTCGGGTGATAACTACACAATAAGATATACTGATGAAAAAGGAATAGTGCATAGCATAAATACTGCGCCTGACCCTGACAATATAGTTTTTTATTCGGAATTAAAATCCCGAGACTATACATATTATTCGAGAATGTATTATAACGTTAAGACATTAAAGACCAGTTCTATTGATTTTGACATCTTAGCGGCTACTGCACCTGTTATGAGTGTAGGTGCACGTGCTGCTCTTGATCAGGAAAACTATAGATATGGTGATATTTTGGACTTTAGAGTTACATCCGGAGTTAATTTCAATTCCTTGGTTTATGATTTGCAGTATGTTGCTAATATGTATTCTACGGTATGTATAGGCGGTTGGAATAAACTGTTATATGACAGATGCAATTACACACTTTATTCATTGGGCTTTACAAGTATTGTGGATAAATCGGATGATAATATTAATGACTTGAAAAGAGATGATAGTATTGAACACTTTTCAGCTGTTCAGGAAGGGGAGCAGAGTATAATAAATGGCAGTACGACAAGTCCGCTTTCTGCATGGAAGAGAACTAATGTTGAATATGAGTCTTCGGATAAAGCGACCCAAGTTAACTGTGATATCAGGTTAGAAGACGTTTACATCGGTAACGAAGCCTGGGAAATAGTAAAAGAAGAGGATTCTACTGCTGCAATTCCGGTTGACGAACAACAATGGTTTGTATTTAGATATTATGTTAAAAATAACAGTGACAGAGATCTTGATGTTAATTCAATCTTTTCAGAGAGCCATTACTGCAATGAGCATTCACAATCGATAACACCGGTTTCATATGCTTCTTTTAACGGTGAAAGAAAAGATATACAGCTAAGTACTAAAGTACTTGCTCCCGGTGAGAGTAGTTATGTCTGGGAAGGAGCTCTTTTTAATGGCAACGTTTTCCGTTTAATAAACATTCAAAAGGGTTTTGATAACAGAAGAAAAGCTGAATATGCCATACTTTCGACAAATCCATATTATGTCAGAGAAACTTACAGGGTGTATTTTGATCCCCAGGGCGGAACAGTTAATGATGTATACAAAGAACTGGGATATGGTGATTTATACGGAACACTTCCGGTTCCAAGTAGAGAAGGTCGCAGGTTTAAAGGTTGGTCTATTACCCAGAACAGCGAAGATATAATTACAGAAGAATCAGAATTTAAGCAACTTTCTGATCAGACCCTATATGCAATCTGGAACGATACGACTCGGACCGATATTGAAGACAATGACTACTATAACTGTGTAAGAGAAGGCGTTCAGGCAGGGGTTACCGGAACTTATCAAAACCCACAAAGCTTATGGCAAAAGACAACGTACGATAAAATCGCAATTAGATTAGACGAATTGTACATAGGTGAAAAAGCGTATGAGATTATAAAACGCGAAAACCAATATAATATTGAACCATCAGAAACGAGACATTGGCTACTTTTTAAGTTTTACGTAGAAAATAACGGTACAACAACTGCTGATGTATCTAAAATTGTAAGTGGTGCACGATTATTTGATCGAAATGGTGAGCATATATCTAATCATAGTATAGCTGTCTTTTCTAAAGACCTTAAGAGCGTAGGTTATTCCAACGTTAAAGTAAGTCCGGGCAAATCATCTGAAGCCTGGATAGGATTATTGATTGATAAAAAATATGGTTTTCCATATTATCGCGTTATTGAATCGTCTAGGTATGGATCAATATGGTTTGACATGGATCCATACTATGGAATACTGAATGCTACGTTTGACCCTCAGGGTGGGGAGATTTCAATGACAGAAAAGACTGTATACTTAAACAGTCAATATGGAACTCTCCCTACACCAATCAAGGAGGGCTATACATTTGTTGGTTGGTCATTAGATAAAGATAATAAGAGAACAGTAACGAGTTCTACAAAGGTTTCTACAAAGACAGACCACACATTATATGCGTTTTGGGAAACAAAAAAAGTGAATATCAGCTTTGACTATAATGCTGGGACTGGCGACAAAGAGAACATCATAGCTGAATATAAGAGTTGGAATAACAAATTTCCTACTGCAACCCGTCTGGGCTATGAATTTCTCGGATGGTTTGATCAAAAGGAAGGTGGAAATGAATTCCCTGAGTCTACCATCATTGACTCCGAGGAGGATTTTACACTGTATGCCCATTGGAAGGCTAAGAATTATACTGTTTCGCTAAATTATAATGATGGAAGCGATAGAACCAATACTTTCAGCGTGACTTATGACAGTGCTTATGATCAGCTCCCGGAATCTGCTGAAAAGGATGGATACACGTTTACTGGCTGGTTCACCAAAGCGGACAACGGAGACAATATAAAGAATGGTGACATAGTTTCGATTGCAGATGATCACACGTTGTATGCTCATTGGACTCCTAATACTTATACTGTGACTCTGGATGCAAATGGTGGTGCAGTTTATGAGGATAGTATACAGGTGGTATTCAACAGTGAGTATGGCACGTTGCCTGGACCCTCCTTCGACGATATGGTATTTATGGGATGGTATACCGAACCTGAAGGAGGAACCAGAATCGTTTCAAGCACAGTGGTTAATACTCCGGGGGACCATACCATCTATGCTCAATGGAGACAGCCGGGGGCTACGGCTGTCAGGCTGAATTATAATAATCTTACAATCGGTGTTGGAGAGAAAAAGCAACTGACAGCAATAGTTATGCCTTTAGATTATCTGCAGGATGTAAAGTGGGAGTCTTCAGATACAAATACCGTTACAGTTACTGACGGAAATCTTACTGCTGTATCTTTTGGAAGAGCAACTATTACTGCAACATCCATGGATAACAGAGCGAAAGCAGTTTGTGAAGTTATCGTGGCTGAGTCGGATATGGTGGTTGATGAAGGATTTGAAGTTCCTAATGGCCTCTGGGTCAAGGGCCTAGATGAAGGGTATTCATATACAGGGAAAAAGATTACTCCTGAGTTCGAAGTGTATTATGGATCCACTCTTTTGCGTAAAGGCTCTGAGTACACAGTAGCCTTCAAAAACAATATCAATGCAGGTAATGCTATTGCAACGATAACTGGAAAGGGTAATTTTTCAGGAAATTGTACTGCAACGTTCAAAATATTACCTCAGACTCTAAATTATTCTGATGTTGATATTGTTTCAAAGAATGAAAATGGTGGTAACGAGGTAAAACCTACCGTTATAGTAATACACGATGGAGTGACACTAAAAGTAAACAAGGATTACACTTTCACCCATAATCCCATTAGAGCTGAGGGCTCTACGACAGTGTATGTGACTGGAAAAGGGAACTATATAGGAACAGTAAGCGGGACATTCTATGTTGAAAGTTATTACACAACCACGTTAGATTCACTATATGTTGAAGGCGTAAAAAAGAGTTATACCCTCAGCGAGATCGAAGAACTTAAAAACGATCATTGGAGCATTTTTCTACGCACCAGGCATCGTGTAATTGACAGAAGGCACTATGTAGTGAATTTTGACAATTGCGACAGAGTAGGAAAAGGAACAATCGTAATAAAGCCATCAGAAACAAGGTGGTATTCGGGAGAGAAGAGAATACCTGTAACCATAACCGGAAAAAAACTTGGAAGTGTGGTTTTACAGGGAAATCTCACATACACTGGTTATGAACAGAAACCTCAGGTAAGAGTTTATTCTGGCTCAAAGGGCTCAGGCAGTCTAATCCCGGAAAGTGCATACACTGTCACATATAGCAGTGGATCTGTGAATGCAGGAACTGTAACTGTTACGGTTACTGCCAATCCTACAGAGGGCTATTCGGGAAAGCTTACGGCAAAGTACAAGATCTACCAACGCGCAATTACAGACAGGAATGTAAACATCTTATTGCCCGATACAGTATACTACACCAAAAATGGCACAGCACCGACTATCATGGTGAACTATACAAGTGGTGACAGAATATGGACTCTTAGAGAGGGCGTGGATTATAACGTTTCTTTTGCAAACAACAATGCAGTAAATGGCGCCAAGATTCCCACAATTACTGTCACCGGAATGGGGAACTTTACCGGAAAGATTTCAAAGAGTTTTAAGATTTCCAAGCAGGACATTAACTCACTTCAGATTACTTGTGCTGACATACAATATAACGCTAAGAAGATGGGAGCATATTTTTATTCTAAACCGGTGATCTATGACAACAATGGTAAGCTTCTCAAAGAAAAAACAGATTATACAGTTACATATAGTATCTTAGATACAGGTGCAAACATCGGTAAAAGGGATTATGTCAATAATAACACCACAATATGTGCTCACATAGTAGCCAGTGAAGTGAACTACACCGGAACAGTGGATGTTACATATAAGGTGATCGGTCAGGCTAAGAATATCAGCTCTGCAAAGACTGGAAAGATAAGTGACCGATATTATACAGGCAAGCCTGTAGAACTTGATAGTCTTAGTGTATATTACCCGACAGTTGTTGCAGGCAGGAAGACTGATAAGTTATTACAAGAAGGTACAGATTACGTTGTTACGGGATATTACAACAATATCAAAAAGGGAACTGCTTCTCTTCGAATCGAAGGAAGAGGAGAATACTCCGGATCAAAGACTATTACATTCAAGATTGTAACTGCCAAAAACAATGCTCTATGGAAAGGCATATATATTGGAGGCAAACTTGTTAATTAAGTAGTAGGTAGTGGAAAAACTCCAAATTTCATTAGAAAAAAAGATTCTGATTAAAGATCTCTATGCTGGAATTGTATGGAGATCTTTTTTGTACAAATAAAAGAAACATAAAACCCCTTAATTATGCCATGATTGCATATTTTTTCGAATAAAATTATAAGGAAGGCCTGTATGGAAGCGGTTTTTATCACGGTGACCTCCATTCGGGAAATATCCTTATAAACGATGAGAATGTAACTGCCATGGCGGAGAAGTTTTTGAAGTGAGGTCTTCTATATATGAACATAAAAAATCCCTGCAGATAAGCCTGCAGGGAATTTTTTTATCTTCTCTTGTCAGGATAAGCATCATAGAACTTATCCTTGTCTACATACATCGCCTCGTCCGCGTATCTCATGGCGAGCCTTAAGTTGCCATCGTCCTCGTCGTGGTAGTAGCCTATCGCGAAGTACAGCCACTCGGGATCGCAGGCCTTCTCGCGAAGGATCTTGATCTTCTCCTCGAAATCAAATTTGGAGCAGAAGGAGATGATGGCGAACTCGTCGCCGCCGGCTCTGAAGATCTTGTCTTCCCGGTCGTGGAAGACTTCCTTCAGAACATCGGCTGCATAAACCAGAAGCTTGTCGCCGCGGTCGTGGCCGCCGTTGTCGTTGACGGTCTTAAGTCCGTTCAGGTCGCAGAAGGCAACGTTGAACGGCCTCGGATTAAACTCAAGCTTTAGTGACAGCTCATCAACGTTTACGTTCATGCAGTTTCTGTTGTATACGCCGGTCAGCATATCAACGTTGCTCAGGTACTCGAGTCTCTCAAGGAACAGGTGGTTCGCAACTTCCGCTGTCAGGAAGAAGGAGATGAGCTCGATGGTCTCCTGAAGTCTTGTGATATCAGCTACGTCAAAGTTTGTGATGTAGAGGTAACCTATGATTCCGCCGTGATGGATGAGAGGGTAGAGCACAAGGCTCTCAACCTTGTTGTCCCTTAAAGTCTGCACCCACTCCGGAGCGAGATTTCCATAATGATCCATGTCGTGGGAATCTTTAATGATAATGCAGTTGGTATCTGCCACCAGCCGCTCCCAGGACTCCACGATATCGTACGGAATGTGGGAAAAGACCTCTTTGATGTTCAGAGCGTTGTCCCTTACGCATTCACTGATGACATCGAACATGCGCTGATCCTGCTCGACGGTCATTACGCAGGCTGCGAAAGAATCTGTATATTCTCTGAGACCCCTGACAACAGCATTCATGCTGGTAAGGAAGTCATCTTCATTACGGAGTTCAACACAGGACTTGATAACAAAACTTGAGATATCAGGAGATAAAGCTGAGAATTTACCTGTGTCCATCTCTTTGTTGAGGGTGTACATGAACAGGCAGTAGGCTACGTCGCCGCTTCTGTCGCAGTCGATGGGGAGAAGAATGTCCTCAGTCCAGAAGCCATACATCTTGGTGGTATCAACGTAGGTGTGCACGGGCTCGCCGTTAAAGGCACATCTGAAGCAGATGTCCTCAAACTTAGGCTCCTTGGGCATGTTGGCGTAGTAGGGAAGTCCCTCTACCCGGAAATCTGCGTCATCACCGGAAAACATGGCACGTGACTGGTCTTCCAGTACCTTGTTTATGGCAAACATTATTACATCGCCGCAGCTGCCGTCAGGATTCTTATGAACTTCCATGACACTGGCGGGGATGTTATAGAAATTTACCATGTTCTTCAAGCTTTGATAGGACGTATCAGCCATAAAAGTCTCCTTTATTTTGATAACAAGTCATATATAATATCATTTTATAACCAACCATGGAACATT
>JAEEGL017217272.1_pt1 | contig 21965 bp, 16 predicted proteins | sample 9134231 | NCBI WGS metagenome assembly JAEEGL01 (sample SAMN16246548, study PRJNA631951) | gut metagenome | biome: gut microbiome; feature: rumen; material: fiber-attached | host: Bos | place: Iran: Karaj | collected 2018-10 | reverse complement strand
TTGTTCTCTTGGGCATTAACATTATCGATCGCCCCCTTCCGTATTCTTATCCTTGACGGGCAGTACCTCGCCCTTGTAGATCCATACCTTGACGCCGACCTTACCATAGGTGGTATCCGCTTCCGCAAAGCCGTAGTCGATGTTGGCTCTGAGGGTCTGCAGCGGGATGGTGCCCTCGCTGTAGAACTCCTTGCGGGCGATATCCGCTCCGCCCAGACGTCCGCTCACGCAGGCCTTGATGCCCAGCGCATCCGTCTTCATTGTCCGGCTCATGCAGGACTTCATGGCGCGGCGGAAGGAGGTACGGTTCTCGAGCTGCTGCGCGATGTTCTCGGCGACGAGCTGCGCGTCCTTATCCGGCTTCTTGATCTCCTTGATCTCCAGCATGATCTTCTTGTCGGTGAGCTTGGAGAGCGCCTTCTTGGTCACTTCGATCTCCGTGCCGCCCTTGCCGATGACGATACCGGGCTTGGCCGTAAAGACGATGACCTTAACACGGTCGCTGGCACGCTCGATCTCCACCTTGGAGATCCCGGCGTCCTTTAACTTCTTCTTCAGAAACTCGCGGATCTTGTGATCCTCGATCAGATTGTCCGCAAACTCTCCCTGTTCCGCATACCATCTCGAATCCCAGTCAGAGATGATACCGACGCGTAAGCCGTGAGGATTGACCTTCTGTCCCATTCTAGACTCCTTTACTTCCCGTTAACTGTTCTTCTCATCAAGGACGATGCGCAGATTGCTCATCCGTTTGTTGATCCTGTACGCTCTGCCCTGCGCTCTGGGCTGGATCCTCTTCATGATCGGCCCGTTGGAGGCATTGCACTCCGCGACGACGAGATTCTCTCTGTTCATTCCCTTTACCTCGGCATTCGCAACAGCCGAAGCAAGCAGCTTATAGATGACGCTCGACGCGTAACGCGGATTGTACTGCAGGATCGCCAGGGCGCTCACCGCATCCTTGCCGCGGATGGCGTCCATCACGAAGCACGCCTTCTGCACCGGGATCCTCGCATAGCGAAGCACTGCCCTCGGGCGCGCGTCCTTCTTTGCATTTCTCTCCCTCTTTACCTGGGATCTATGCTGAATAGCCATGAAATACTCCTTTCAATCGCACCGCGCCTTATTTCGCGCCGGTCTTCTTGTCATTATTGCCGGCATGACCGCGGTAGGTCCGGGTCGCCACGAATTCTCCGAGCTTGTGACCGACCATATCCTCCGTCACATACACCGGGATGTGCTTTCTGCCGTCGTGGACCGCGATCGTGTGTCCCACAAAGGACGGGAAGATCGTGGAGCGGCGGGACCAGGTCTTGATGATCTGCTTATCCCCCGAGGTGTTCATCGCGTCGATCTTCTTTAACAGACTCTCATCCGCGAAAGGTCCCTTCTTTAATGATCTGGACATATCTTTCCTCTCCTCCCCTTACTTGATCGCTCTGCCGTCGCGTCTTCTGACGATCAGCTTGTTGGACTGCTTCTTCTTCTTCCTGGTCTTGTAACCAAGAGCAGGCTTACCCCAGGGGGTGCAGGGACCGGGACGTCCGATCGGGGCGCGTCCCTCACCGCCGCCGTGCGGGTGGTCGTTGGGGTTCATGACGCTGCCGCGGACCGTGGGACGGATGCCCATGTGGCGCTTGCGGCCGGCCTTGCCGTAGTTGATCAGGTTGTGGTCATTGTTGCCCACCACACCGATCGTGGCGCGGCACTCGACCGGTACCATACGCATCTCGCCGGAGGGAAGGCGGAGGGTCGCATATTTGCCCTCCTTGGCCATCAGCTGCGCGCTGTTGCCCGCGCTTCTCACCATCTGGCCGCCCTTGCCGGGATAGAGTTCCACGTTGTGAACGGATTCACCGATCGGGATCTCGGAAAGCGGGAGGCAGTTGCCGATACGCACTTCCGCGTGAGGGCCGTTCATGACGGTCATGCCGTCCTTTAAGCCCTGCGGCGCGATGATGTAGCTCTTCGTGCCGTCCTCGTACTCGATGAGCGCGATGTTGGCGGTGCGGTTGGGGTCATACTCGATCCCGATGACCTTGGCCGGCATATCGTCCTTGTTTCTCCTGAAATCGACGATGCGGTACTTCACGCGCCCGCCGCCGCCATGATGGCGCACGGTGATCTTACCCTGGTTGTTTCTGCCCGCCTTGCTGTTCTTGGATACCAGCAGGGACTTCTCCGGTGTCTTCTTGGTGATCTCGGAGAAATCCGAACCGGTCATGTGTCTTCTTGACGGGGTATACGGTCCGTACTTCTTGATTCCCATGATCTTAACTCCTTACCTGTGCGTCCGGTATATTGTTTTCACCGGACCTCCAATGCTACCTGTCTCTTACAGACCTGCGAAGAGCTCGATATCCTTGCTGTCTTCCGTGAGCTGGACGATCGCCTTCTTGGTCTTGGCGGTGAATCCGTAGGTCTGTCCGCGGCGCTTCTGCTTGCCGTCGCAGTTCATGGTGTTCACCTTCTTCACCTTGGTGCCCTCGAACATCTTCTCCACCGCGTCCTTGATCTGGATCTTGTTGGCTTCGGGGTGCACATAAAAGGTGTATTTCTTATCGCCCATGGAGGACATGCTCTTCTCCGTCACGACGGGCTTTAAGATCACGTCATAGTAATTGATCGCAGCCATTACGCATACACCTCCTCGATCTTGGCCACCGCATCCTTCGTCAGGATGAGGGTGTTGGCATTCATGATATCATACACGTTGATGGTGGAAGAGCTCTTGTTCGCCCCGTCGCTGGTGATGAAAGCCGTGCGCACCTGCGGCAGGTTGCGGGCGGAGAGGCGGACCTTGTCATCATTGCCTTCCGTGACGACGAGCGCCTTCTTCTCTACCTTGAGATTCTTTAAGATCTCGGCGAACTTCTTGGTCTTGACCTCCTCAAGGGTGAGATCCTCGAGAACGATGAGGTTGCTGTTCGCGACCTTGTCGGAGAGGGCACTGCGCAGGGCGGCTCTCTTCTCCTTCTTGTTCATCTTGAAATTGTAATCCCTCGGGACGGGCGCAAACACAACGCCGCCGCCTGTCCACTGGGGAGAACGGGTGGAACCCTGACGGGCATGACCCGTGCCCTTCTGTCTCCAGGGCTTTCTGCCGCCGCCGGATACCTCCGCGCGCGTCTTGGCCTTCTGCGTGCCCTGACGCTGATCGGCGAGATACTGTACGACAGCGAGGTGGACGAGGTGCTCATTGACCTCGGCACCGAAGATCGCATCAGAGAGCTCGATGGTACCGACCTCCTTGCCCTCCATATTGTATACCGCTACATTTGCCATGGTGATTCTCCTTATCCTCAAGCCTCAACGATCGTCGTCTCTTTGAGGGTGACCAGACCCTTCTTGGGTCCCGGGACCGCTCCCTTGACGAGGATCAGATTCTTCTCCGCATCCACGCGCATGATCTCGAGATTCTGGACCGTGACGCGCTCGCTTCCCATGTGACCGGGCATCCCCTTGCCCTTGAATACGCGGCTGGGATCCGAGGAAGCGTTGTTGGAACCCTGATGGCGGTGGAACTTGGAGCCGTGCCCCATGGGTCCTCTGTGCTGACCGTTCTTCTTGATGGCGCCCTGGAAGCCTTTGCCCTTGGAGATCGCCGTGGCATCCACACGGTCGCCCGCTGCAAAGATGTCCGCCTTGATCTCGTCGGCGAGCTTGTACTCCTCCGCATTCTCGAAGCGGAACTCGCGCACGAAGCGCTTGGAGCCGACGCCGGCCTTATCGAAATGGCCCTTCTCGGGCTTGTTCACACCGTGGGGATGGGCGACGCTCTTCCTGCCGTCCTTGCCCTTGGAGACGACCTTGTCCTTCTTATCGACAAAGCCGACCTGTACGGCGCTGTATCCGTCATTTTCCTGTGTCTTGATCTGGGTGACCGCGCAGGGACCCGCCTCCAAAACCGTCACCGGTACCAGCGAGCCGTCTTCCTGGAAGATTTCGGTCATACCGACCTTGATCGCTAAAATCGCTTTTTTCATAATCCGGCCCTCACTTACTTCATCTTGATGTTGATGTAGACACCGGCAGGCATCTCGAGACGCTGCAGGGCATCCACCGTCTTCTGCGTCGGTGTGATGATGTCGATGAGTCGCTTGTGGGTCCTCTGCTCGAACTGCTCACGGCTGTCCTTGTACTTGTGCACCGCGCGGAGGATGGTCACGACCTCCTTCTTCGTCGGCAGCGGCACCGGCCCGCTGACTTCGGAGCCGTTCTTTCTCACCGTGTCGATGATCTTCTTCGCGGAAGCGTCTACCAGTCCGTGGTCATACGCTTTCAGTGTGATCCTCATTACATTTGCCATAAACTTAAGCCTCCTTAATCTGAATGGCGGTCCGTCTCCGGACGCATTCCCAAAACCTCACTGCGGATGCCCTGTGGATGGCTCTGCTCCGCGATCCTCATTTTCACACCCGTTCGTGTGTGTCCAACCCCGGGGCGGCAATCAGCGCGCAAAGCGTCGCAGCAAACACGATTATATGTGCTTCCCCCGGTCAATGCAAGCGGAAAATGTTTGATAACAGGCGTTTTCTTGAAGTGGATTATATTACTGCGATTTTATTGATCTATTTTACACTAAACGTAATGGCCTCATCGGACGGGACCGGTTTGCTGAAGTAATAGCCCTGGATCGTATCGGCTTCAAACTCGCAGAGACGGGCAAACTGCCATTCCTCCTCCACGCCCTCGATGATGATCCGCTTGCCCAGATCGTGCACGAGCAGGATCACATCGCGCACAAAGCTGTCCCTGCCGTCCACGAGATACGCGTCCACCAGCGACTTGTCCAGTTTGATGATGTCCACGGGGATATAGGTCAGATATCCCAGCGAGGAATAGCCTGTCCCGAAATCATCCATGAGCAGCCGGATCCCCAGCTCCTGGAAGCGTTCAAACAGATGATTGGCCTGCGCCGTGCGGTCCAGGAAGATCCCTTCCGTGATCTCGATCTCCAGATACTCCGCGGGGATCTCATATTGTTTCAGAAGAGATTCGATGTAATCCACATACCCCGTGTCGCCCATCTGGTTGCTGGAATAGTTGATGGAGACGGGATGCAGCGCATGCCCCTCGTCGCGCCACTTCGCCAGCTGCTCGATGACGAGTCTGGTCGTGATGCGCCCGATCCGCCAGATCCAGCCGTTCTGCTCCGCGACAGGGATGAACTGCCCGGGGTAGATCCCCTTTTCGCGCATGCGCACCAGCGCCTCATACCCGCTTACCTCTTTGGTGCGCGCATCGATCTGCGGCTGGTACAGCATATAGAAGCCGTCATTCTCAAAAGCATCCGTCAGCGCCGCCTTGATCCGGTTCTCCTCATGGACCTTATCCCGCATCTCGTCGCCGAAGATGACCGCCCGGTCGCGGCCCCTGGCCTTGGCCTCATACATCGCGATCTCCGCGTTGAAGATGTGCTGCTCCGGTGTGAGCTTGCCGTCGGAGACGGAGATCCCCAGACTCGCGGAGAGACGCGCCTCGGTGTCCCCGGCGGGGACCGGCATCCTAAAGAGCGTCAGCAGCATCTGCACGGAAGGATGATCCACGGTGAGCCAGGTATCGGGCATCACGAAGAGATACTCATCGCCGCCGTAGCGCCCGATCATCCAGTTGTTCTTATCACACAGCTCGCGCAGGAGTTCCGTGAGATACTTCAGCACCCCGTCGGCCGTGCTGTGACCGTAATCCTCGTTGATGGACTGGAAGTTGTCCAGATCCGCCATGACCACGGAATAGAAGGAATCCGCCGTAAACTCATTCTTCATGCGCTCGGTGATGGTCCGGCGGTTCATGATATCCAGAAAATCATCATACTCTGCGCGGTGGCGCATGATCTCCTCGGACCGTTCCAGATCGTCACGGGATCTGCGCAGTTCCTCGGCCGAACGCTGAACCGCGCGGCTCGCGGTTTCCGCCGACAGGAAGAACAGGAGCATGGCGGCTACGATCAGGACCGTAGGCAGGAAGAGTGACCGGTAACGCCTGAAGAAATTCTCCGGCTTGTTGATATAGACCGTATCCGCGGGAAGCCGGGAGGTGAGGATCTCGTTCTTGTTCAGAAGATTATAATCAAAGAGACAGCGGGCCGGCGTCTGCCGGATGAGCTGCATGCCGGAGACCGGCTCCCCGTCCAGGATCTTCTCCACGAGGCTGCCGGCGATCCGGCAATGTTCCTTAAAATCAAGCGCGACACCGCCGAGAACACCTTCCCCCTCGCCGCCGATATAATTGCGGAAGATCTGGACACCGTTCGTATGCCCCATGACAAGATTGGTCATCTCGCGCAGGGAATAGACCCGCCCGTCTCTGTTGGTATAACAGGTCATGAACAGGAGCACCGCATCCGTCGGGATCTCCTCCAGCGCCGCGATGAGCTGCGTGTGCGTCATCTGCTGCACATCGATCGCGAGGAAGGTGCTCGCCGGCATCTTCTCCGCATAGGCGAAGAATCCGTCCCTGTCCTGCAGGCCCGCGCCGGAATCGTCATGCAGCGCCACAAAAGCGGAGGCATGAGGGAAAAGTTCACAGGCGAGATCCATCGTCTCCGCCAGGAAATCGCTCTCATAAAGCCCGGTCATATCCGGTCTGGCCGCGGCTTCCTCCGCGAGCGAAATATCATTGATGCCGAAGAAGACCACCGGCAGTTCGGGGAAGAGTTCTTCCTTGCTCGCCATCGCGAACCGCAGCGCCGCATCATCGCCGGTGATCACCGCCTCATAATGCCGCGTGCTGTCGGAAAGCCTCGCCCGGAGCAGTTCCCTGAAGCCTTCCGTATCCACTTCGGTCGCATAATTCTTGGAATCCATGTAGACGGCATCAAAATCGATGCCCGCGGGATAGAGCCCCTGCTCGAGTCCGGCCCGCTGGTCGGCCGCCGTAAAATACAGCGGATCATAGGAAGAGATAAATAGGACACGGTGTCCCACCTCGGCGGGCTGCAGCTGCGTATCCCCGTCCTCAAGCCGGGAATTCTCCCTGAAGAGCAACACCAAGGCAAGCTCCAACAGGATGACTCCCGCGAGCACCAGAATGCTTCTTATGAATCTGGCGTACTTCTCTGTCATCTTCATTGTCTGCTATCGGTCCGCCGCCTCATGTTCAGGGCCGTATCCGGCAAAAGCTGTTGACATATCATTATAACACATTCCGGGCTAAACGGAAATGCCGCATGCTGACCTGATGCCTGTGTTTTTCAATGAGCGCTCCACCGCGCGCTCGCTCCGCAGGGAAGAATGAGACGGGCATCGGAACTCCCGCCGGCCGGATCTCCCGTGACGGGCAGGGCCAGTTCGTCCGCTTCGATCCGTCCGCCGTGTCCCGCGGCGAGGGTCAGGCTCACGAGATCACGCAGCACCAGCGGCTGCAGGCCGGTCGTATAGGAATTGAGCAGGAAAAAGAGCGGGCGGTCGCTCACCACCTCGCGGATCAGCTTGAGCAGATCATAGATGCAGTCCTCGAGCTTCCATACTTCGCCCCCCGGACCGCGGCCGTAACTCGGCGGATCGAGGATCACCGCGTCATAGGTCTTGCCGCGCCGGATCTCCCGCTGCACGAATTTCGCGCAGTCATCGACAAGAAAACGGGCGGGCACGCGTTCCAGCCCGGAGGCCGCGTAGTTCTCCTTGGCCCAACCGACCATGCCCTTGGAGGCATCCACGTGGGTTGTGACCGCTCCGGCCATCCCCGCAGCCGCCGTGGCGCCGCCGGTATAGGCGAAGAGATTGAGGACCCGCACGGGATCCGTGTTCTTCCGCCGCTTTGTTTCCGCCTGGATGAGCGGCATGAACCAGTCCCAGTTGGCTGCCTGCTCCGGAAAAAGGCCGGTATGCTTGAACTGAAAAGGCTTCAGGCGGAAGGTAAGCGGACGCGCCGGCTGTGCAGTATCGTAGGAAATGCTCCACTCCTGCGGCAGATCCCGGATCTCCCAGCTGCCGCCTCCCTTATCGCTCCGGTGATAGATACCGTTAGGGGTCTTCCAGCCGCCGTGCGTCTTCGGGCTGTTCCAGATCACCTGCGGATCCGGACGGACGAGGACATAGCTCCCCCATCGCTCCAGCTTCTCTCCGCCGGAGCAGTCCAATACCTCATAATCCTGCCATTTATCCGCCAGCCACATGGCTCGAACCTCTCTTATTCTGCCGCCCGTTCAATGCAAAGAAGCTGTCACCCGGAACGTTTTCGGATCTCTCCTCGCGCCGAACGGGTCTGTCCACACATTATGCGTATAATCCCAATTCCCCCTGAATACCGTGAACAGAACGGTTCCCTTGACAAGCGGCGCATCCGTACCGTCCGCCTTGACATAGTAGAAGGTTATCTTATGAGAGGAATCTGTAATTCCTACATTGACCCTGCTCTGCTTCTTCTCGAGCATCTTCAGCGTATTCTGCGCGTCGTCCCCACCGGTAGCCGCTATCGTATCGACCGTGAGCGAGTCGACCATCCCGGTGACCTTCATGAAGGAAAATTCCTTCGCAGCGATCTTCACGGGCTTGCTTCCAAGGGTCACGACATTCAGATCGATCTTCCGGTTCGTCGCCGTGATGGCGGTGATATCGCCAAAGTTAACCCCCGACGCCGACAGATCGCCGTTTGTGACGGTCATGGTATAAGCCGCGGAAACACCCGCTGCATTTACCGATCTCAGCGCGACCGTATTGAGACTTGTATTTCCCGTGAGTGAGAGATTCCCGGTGAATGTGATCGTATAATCGCTGCCTATGACCTTGATCTCACCGTAGGTACCCGCCTTCGGGAATTTGAGAGCTCCGACAGCATCGTAATCCGTCAGCAGCGTGATCTCATAGTTCTTGGTAGGATCCTTTACTCTTTCAATTTCGGAAACCATATCCGCAAAAGTTGCGTATCGCACACTGTTCATCAGAAATGCCACTTTCCTGCAGGTAACCTTTGAGCCGGTCCTTGACAGGCAGTAAGCGGTGCTTCCGCCCTTGATGCCCGAAACATCGAACACACCGAGAGGGCAGCCTGCGGAATTGAGTATCTGTACATCATCCCCTATAGGCTGATCCGATACGAGCTTTATTTTGCCCGTGCTATCTGTTCCGCTGATCGTGAGAGGTTTGAAGCCGGGTTCAAGCTTGATAGACCCTCCCGCACCGTCGCCTGTGATGCTCCTGGCTGTTATCGTGCATCCGTCGGGAACGGTTATCATCGAGCCGGCACCGATGATAAGATTCGTTGTTGAGAATGTCTTGCCGACTGTGTAGTTTGCACCTAAGATATCTATCGTTTTAAAACCGCTTATCTTGTCTATTGTAGCTGTATCACGCAAAGCGAGCTTAGAATTGTTCGTTCCGGTAATGCCGGAAAGTGTTTCGGAAACGAATTCGTGAAGCCACAGATCTCCAGTACTCTGAGATATCGAGAACGCCGTTGGTACGCCGTTTGCGTTTATGTTCTCAAGCTTGATGCCTATAAGCGACATATCATATTTCGGAGCGAGTGACGAAGTGGCAACCATCGTCACTGTTCGCGGAAGAGTTCCCGCTCCGGTTATACTAAGCCAATTCACCTTTGCGGGAAGAGTAAACTTTCCGGCATAAATATCCGTGTTAACTGTGATCTTATAAGTGCCCTCTTCACTGTCCGACCGATTCCTGATCACTTCGAATATCCCATTGAAATCCGGACTGGTGAAGGTACCGACAGAGGGGATGGTCAGGCTTACAGCCTGATCGTACCCCGCGCGGATTTCCTTATTATACTTGTACGCTGTGAGCGCGAAAGGGCCTTCCGCCTGGTTTCCTATCGTGATCTTGTCGGCGAAATCCGTCGTGCCGCCCGCGGTGAGAACCGGGAACCCGGACGGGATAGCGGGAATGATGCTTTTGCCCTCTTCGTTTACAGTTATTTTAAGAGTGCCGGTGATATTCGTTATGGTCGCCTTTGTTATCACGTTGTCCTTATGAGCGAGTCTGAGAGTGCTGTTGCCCCTGACCTCTTTTATCGTTACGGAGCTGGCTTTATCCGCGGAGCCCATACGAAGGTGTCCTTCAAACACATTAACGCCCGATACCTTGCCGGAGACTCTTATAAAGGCATTGCTGGGATCTGTCCATACCGTACCGACGTTGGCGATCTCGTTTATCCTTACACTGTCATAAACATAAAGGTCGGATGTCGCCGTACCGCTGACCTTGTTTATGAGTCCGGTAGTCCCTTCGATCGACAGCGACTTATTGGCAGCAAGAGATATCGTCGGGACGGGGTCAAATGTGGCGGTGCTTAAGGTAACATTCTCCTTTGCGCTTATCGTAAGTGATGCCGCTCCGCTGCTCACGATGTTTACATTTTCAAGGGTAAGGGTGTACGCGGGAGCGAGGCTCGTTACCTTCGGGAGGGTCAGCGTTCTTATCGTGCCATCGCCCTTTATCGTGAGCGAGTTCATCTTCTTCGTCGGGAGGGCGAATTTCACCGGCGCGAGATCGGCATAAAGCACGATGGTATTATCAGCGTTAACCGCGACATTCTCGAACGCCTTTTCAAGGTTCGGATAGGGTGTGCCGTTCAGCGTCAGCGCGTTCGGATACTCCGCGCGTATCTCCTTGTTATAGAAGTACGGGTCGAGAGAATGACCGTCTGGATCATCGTTCGTTATCGTGATCTTGTCTGTGAAATTCGCTGAACCGCCCGCGAAGAGTACAGGTGTCCCGGAAGTGAGTTTGGAAGGAGTTTCGGTACCTTCATCATATACGGTAATACCGAGACTGCCGGAAATGCCTGTGATTGTCGCCTTTGTTACAGCGCCGCCCTTATGGGCAAGTGCAAGGGCACTGTTGCCGGCAACATTCTTTATCACAGCAGTGTTCGCTTTATCGGCGGAAAGCATACGAAGGTTTCCGTCCAGCTTATTCACGCCCGAAACCTTGCCCGCGACCTTGATAACGGCTGTAGCTGATGTTGCCACATAACCGAGGGTCGCTATCTCGTTCACGGTAACATCGTTTGAAGCATTTAGTTCCGATGTTGCCGTACCGCTTACCTTGCCGAGACCTTTAACTGTATTCTTGAGATAGAGAACACCGTTCGCGGGTACAGAAACATTTACGGTAGTGTCGAAGCAATAAACATTATCTAAGGTGAGGTTCTTCTTTGCGTTTATCGTAAACGCTGCCGTGTCGGTGTTGCGTATCGACAGACTTTTGAGTGTGAGATCATACGCGGGCGCGAGTGAAGCCACCTTTGGGAGATTCAGCAAGAAACCTTGACCGTCTATCGTAAGCGAGTTCATCTTCGCCGGAAGTGTGAATTTCGCCGGAGCATTACCCTTGTAAAGAGTTATGATGTTATCGCCGGCTGTAACATTCTCGAACGCCTTCTCAAAGCTCGGATAGCTTTTGCCGTTCAGATCCAGAGCCATAGGATCTTCCGCGCGGATCTCCTTGTTGTATAAGTACGCTTTGAGCGGATTTGTACCGTCGTCCTTGTTCTCTACCGTGACCCTGGCGGTATAGTCGTTTGTGCCGCCAGCGGTGAGGATCGGGGTACCGGACGGGAGCGAAGAAAGGGCATATGACGGATAACTGAGCAACTTGACGTTGAGCTTGGTCGTAACGTCATTTATGGTCAACTTTGACAGCACGGCGTTCTGAGTTTCACTATATTCAAGTACGATCTCGGCGTTATCGACCGTTTTTATCACAGACGCCACCGCCGTTCCGGATGTGCTCAGCCGGAGCGTTCCCTTGTCAAGCGTATCAACGCCCGACACCCTGCCGAACACACGGAACGTTTTCCCGTTTGTGATACTGACTCTTTTGAAGTTCGCTGCTTCGTTCACAAAAACATTATCCTGAACAATAAGCGAGGAGCTGTTTGTTCCGGACACCCTGCCGATACCGGTGCAGTATTCGCCGGCAAGCGTGATGCTGTGATTTGCGGGGACAGAAATATTCGCGGTCGGGAAGAAATCCACATTTTCAAAATCGAGGTCACCCTTTGCGTTTATCGCAAACGAGGTCGCGCCTTCGCTGTAGAAAGACACTTTCTTAAGAAACAGCTCATACGCGGGCGCAAGGGATGTCACCTTCGGAAGCTTTATATTTCTTTTATCATAGTCATGCGCGCCGTCGCCGATAATGGAGAGCTTTGTGATCTTCTTCGCCGGAAGGGCAAATTTCGCCGGAGCGAGATCCGTGTGGAGCTCGATCGTATTATCCGCGTTTTCCACAAGATTCTCGAATGCTTTTTCAAAGTTCGGATAGTCCGTACCGTTGAGTGTCAGCGCACCCGAATACTCCGCGCGGATTTCCCGATTATAAGCGTATGCGTCGAGCGTGTGATTGGCAGAATCCTTGTTTTCTATCCAGAGATGATCTGTGAGATCCGCGGTACCGCCCGCGGTGAGGATGGGTATTCCGGACGGGAGCTTGGTAAGGGTGTCGGTTCCCTCATCATACACCTCGACCTTAAGTAAGCCGGTAACTTCCGTCACCGTAGCTTTGGTTACTGCGCCGTTATTATAAGCGAGTGAAAGGGTGCCTTCGGCTTTCTTTATTACCGCGGTATTCGCTTTATCGGCGGAGAGCATACGGAGCTTTCCGTCCATAGTATTAATGCCCGATACCCTGCCGGATACTTTTACCGGATCAGTGGCAGGGATCCATACTGTATCGAAGTTTGTGATCTCACTTACATCAGTACTCTCATAGATCGTAAGCTTTGATGTAGATGTACCGCTGAGCTTACCGACACCGCTGATTGATCCCTGCATAAAGATCTCATGGTTTGCGGCAACAGATATATTCGTGACAGGTGCAAAAGAAACTTTACTTAAATTGAAATCGTTCCTTGCGTTTATTGTAAGAGATGACGCGCCGGCGCTCACTATATTCACGTCATCAAGATGAAATTTAAATGAGGGCGCAAGTGAGGTTATTCTCGGAAGCGTTATCGTCCTTGTCGTGCTGTCGCTCATTATGGTGAGTTCACTGATCCCTGTCGGCAATGTAAACTTCGCAGTCGCAACATCCCCATGAAGCTTTATATAGTTGGGGGCGGTTGCATCAAGGTGTTTGAATGCCTCTTCGAGAGTCGGATAGTATGTGCCGCTCAGCTCTACGGGATCGCCGGGATCCATCAGGATCTCCGGTCCCTCCGTCTCCTCCACGACCCCGAGGAGCGAGTCCCCTTCCTCCGCGGCGTTTTCTCCGGGAGCCTGCTCCATGCTGCTCTCTTCGTTCTCCGGGATCGTGAGCATGAACGCGGCATACCGGTCCCCGCCGATCTCGTACCGGTAGGTGATCGTCTCCCCCGTGAGATCCGTAAGCAGCCGCCGGTCGGCGTCCCAGGATGCGCCTGTCCAGTCGGATGCTCTGCCCGGATCAAATCCGGGATCCAGTTCCGCCGGATCAAATGTTTCTCCGGCAATCGTGATATCGCGGGTATTCCCGTCGCAGACGCACTCCGTGAGGGCCGTATTCGCGCGGATATCCAGCAAGGTCAGACGATTCCCGGAACAATCCAGAGTTTCCAGCAGGAGATTCCCGCTCAGATCAAGCGACGTGAGCCGGTTGTTTCCGCAGTTCAGATGAAGCAGCGCCGCATTGGCGCTCAGATCCAGGCGGTTCAGTTCATTTTCCGAACAATCCAGGGTTTCGAGATGGGGAAACGATCCGATGCCGCCGAGGTCCGTGATCTCCATGCCGGAGACATCGATCTCCGTGACCCCCTCCGCTTCGGCAACGGACAGACATCCGTCTCCGTCCGCGTCAAAGCGCTCCAGGATACAGGCATAGAACAAGGCATCCGCAAATTCTTCCGGAGCGATCACGCGATCTGCCGGATCCGTATCCGTTTCCCCCGGAACGGGATCCCCGGCATCCTCCCGCGGATCATCCGTATCTGCCGCAGGTTCCTCTTCCTGAGCCGGCGCATCCTCTTCTCCGTCCCATTCTGCGGGGTCAGTCACTCCCTCCTCCGGATCCGGAGCGGGATCCGCAGGCTGTGTCTCCGGAGCAGCAACGGCCTGCACCCCCGGCAGCTCTGCCGCATGGGATACCGGTGTACCGGTGCAACCCATCGCCAGTATCATCATGATCGCAAGTCCGCTTCTCCATGCCTTCATGTCCCTGCTCCTTTCCTTACGTCATCGCCAATCGGTGCCATAATAGCAGTATAACACATCTGTTATCAGACCTGTATCCACATAAATGATGATATTTCACGGGTTTTTCCTGCACCACAAAAAGACTCCCGGGAGAAACTCCCGGGAGCCCTGATCTTACTGTGTCCGAGCAGACTTACTCGATGATGGAAGCCACACGGCCGGAGCCGACGGTCCTGCCGCCCTCACGGATAGCGAAGGTGAGACCCTGCTCCATGGCGATCGGGTGGATCAGCTCGATGGTCATCTCGACGTGGTCGCCGGGCATGCACATCTCGGTGCCGTCAGGCAGGTTGCAGACACCCGTCACGTCCGTGGTCCTGAAATAGAACTGAGGACGGTAGTTGTTGAAGAACGGGGTGTGGCGGCCGCCTTCATCCTTGGTCAGGACGTACACCTGAGCCGTGAACTTCTTGTGGCAGGTAACGGAACCGGGCTTGGAAATGACCTGGCCTCTCTGGATGCCGTCACGATCCACGCCGCGGAGCAGCAGACCGACATTGTCGCCCGCCTCGCAGTAGTCCATGGACTTGCGGAACATTTCGATACCGGTAACGACCGTCTTGGAATTCTCTTCCTTGATACCGACGATCTCGACTTCCTCGGAGAGATTGAGCTTGCCTCTCTCGACACGGCCCGTCGCAACGGTGCCGCGGCCGGTGATCGTGAAGACGTCCTCAACGGGCATCAGGAACGGCTTGTCAACTTCACGCTGCGGATCGGGGATATAGGTATCGACCTGATCCATGAGCTCCATGATCTTGTCGCCCCACTCGCTCTTGGGATCCTCGAGGGCCTTGAGAGCGGAACCGCGGATGACCGGGATGTCATCGCCCGGGAACTCGTACTCGTTGAGCAGGTCACGGACCTCCATCTCGACGAGGTCAAGGAGCTCCGGATCATCGACCATGTCGCACTTGTTCAGGAAGACGATGATGTAAGGAACACCAACCTGGCGGGCGAGCAGCACGTGCTCACGGGTCTGGGCCATGACACCGTCGGTGGCCGCAACGACGAGGATGGAACCATCCATCTGAGCGGCGCCGGTGATCATGTTCTTGACATAGTCAGCGTGTCCGGGGCAGTCCACATGTGCGTAGTGCCTCTTCGCGGTCTCATACTCGATGTGCGCGGAGTTGATGGTTATTCCGCGGGCCTTCTCTTCGGGAGCCTTGTCGATCATGTCGAAGGCAACTGCCGTACCACCGTTTCTGTCAGCAAGGACAGTGGTGATCGCAGCCGTCAGCGTGGTCTTGCCGTGATCGACGTGACCGATTGTGCCGACATTACAATGCGGTTTGGTTCTGTCAAACTTTTGCTTTGCCATTGATTCTTTCCTCCTCTTGATAGCTGCCGACCCTGTCGGCACACAATGAATCAGCTAAACTCCACCATAGCATATTCAGCTGACTTTTGCAACTGGTTTTCTTATTTTACACAGGGTTTCAGTGCTTACTTATTCCCCAGCAACTTCTCCTGCACATTCTTCGGAACCGGATCATAGTGATCGAAGAACATGGAGTAGTTACCGCGTCCCTGTGTACGGGAGCGCAGATCCGTCGCATAGCCGAACATCTCGGAGAGCGGGACATACGCCTTGACGATCTTGCCGCCGCCCAGGTCGTCCATGGACTCGATGCGTCCGCGGCGGGAGTTGACATCGCCGATGACATCGCCCATGTATTCCTCGGGCATGGTGATCTCCACCTTCATGATGGGCTCGAGGAGCACCATCCCCGCCTTGCTCATGGCATCCTTGAAGGCCAGGGAACCGGCCGCCTTGAAGGCCATTTCCGAGGAGTCGACCTCGTGGTAGGATCCGTCATAGACCGTGGCGTGTACGCCGACCACCGGATATCCGCCGAGAGAACCGGTCTTCATGGCCTCCTGGATACCGTTGTCGATGGGAGCGATGTATTCCTTGGGGATCACGCCGCCCACGATCTCGGAATCAAACTTGTACAGTTCTTCGCCGTTGGCATCCATGGGCTCGAAGCGTACGCGGCAGTGGCCGTACTGACCGTGACCGCCGGTCTGCTTGATGTGCTTGCCCTCGGCCTCGACCGTCTTGGTGAAGGTCTCCTTGTAGGCCACACGGGGTGCGCCCACGTTGGCTTCGACCTTAAACTCGCGCAGCAGTCTGTCCACGATGATGTCCAGATGCAGCTCGCCCATGCCGGCGATGATGGTCTGGCCCGTCTGATCATCGGTGCTCACGCGGAAGGTCGGATCCTCCTCGGCGAGCTTGGCCAGCGCATCGAACATCTTGGCCTGGCCGGCCTTGGTCTTGGGCTCGATCGCGAGCTCGATAACGGGCTCCGGGAACTCCATGGACTCCAGGATGATCGGGTGGTCGGGATCACAGAGCGTGTCACCGGTGGTCGTATTCTTCAGACCGACCGCCGCGGCGATGTCGCCCGAGAAGACCTCGTCCAGCTCCTGCCGCTTGTTGGCATGCATCTGCAGGATCCGCCCGATATGCTCGTCCTTGCCCTTGGTAGCATTGAGGATGTTGGAGCCGCCGGTCATGACGCCGGAATACACGCGGAAGAAAGCAAGCTTGCCGACAAAGGGATCCGCCATGATCTTGAAAGCGAGCGCCGCAAAAGGTGCGTCATCGGATGAGGGTGCCTCGGTCGGGTTGCCTTCCATGTCAGTTCCCTGTGCGTTCGGCACGTCGGTCGGCGCGGGCAGGAATTCCACGACCGCGTCCAGAAGCTTCTGGATGCCCTTGTTCCGGTATGCGGTGCCGCAGCAGACGGGAACAGCCTCGGAAGCGATCGTGCCCTTGCGCAGAGCCTTCTTGAGTTCCTCGACCGTGATGCCCTCCTCGCCGTTCTCGAGGTACTTCTCCATGAGTTCCTCATCGAGCTCGACGATCTGCTCCACCATCTTATCATGCCATTCCTGAGCTTCATCCTTAAGATTGTCCGGGATGTCCTCGATGGAGATATCCTTGCCGTTGTCCCCGCGGTAGTAGTAGGCCTTCATCTCAAAGAGGTCCACGATACCCTCGAAGAGGTCCTCGGCACCGATGGGGATCTGGATGCTCACCGGGTTCTTGCCGAGACGGTCACGGATCATGTCCAGATCATGGTAGTAATTGGCGCCCACGATATCCATCTTGTTGATGAACGCCATACGGGGCACCTTGTAGGTGTCCGCCTGCCGCCAGACATTCTCGGACTGGGGCTCAACGCCGTTCTTGGCGTCGAAAACGCCGACCGCACCGTCCAGGACACGCAGCGACCGCTCCACTTCCACCGTGAAATCCACGTGGCCGGGAGTGTCGATGATGTTGATCCTGTGCTCGAGTGCGCCGGGCTTGGGTTTGTTATTCTCCTGAACGGTCCAGTGGGCCGTGGTCGCAGCGGAAGTGATGGTGATGCCACGCTCCTGCTCCTGCGCCATCCAGTCCATGGTAGCGGTACCGTCGTGGGTCTCGCCGATCTTGTAATTCACGCCCGTGTAATAGAGGATACGCTCCGTCAGGGTCGTCTTGCCGGCGTCGATATGCGCGATGATACCGATATTCCTGGTCCGTTCCAGGGGGTATTCTCTTTTTGCTGCCATAGTCTTATCTCCCCCGATCAGAAGCGATAGTGCGAGAACGCCTTGTTCGCTTCTGCCATCTTGTGCATGTCTTCCTTGCGCTTGACGGATGCGCCGGTGTTGTTATACGCATCGAGCAACTCTCCGGCCAGTTTGTCGACCATCGTCTTCTCGCCTCTGGCACGGGAGAAATTGACGAGCCAGCGCAGACCGAGCGCCTGACGTCTGTCGGGACGCACCTCGATCGGTACCTGATAGGTGGCACCGCCGATACGGCGCGCCTTGACTTCGAGCTGCGGCATGATGTTGTTCATGGCGCCCTCAAAGACCTCGAGCGCAGGCTTGCCGGACTTCTCCTCTGCCTTGGCAAAGGCGCCGTAGACGATCTTCTGGGCAATGCCCTTCTTGCCGTCGAGCATGACCTGGTTGATGAGCTTGGTCACGAGACGGCTCTCGTAGATCGGATCCTCCAATACTTCTCTTTTGAGTACATGTCCTTTTCTAGGCACGTTACTTCCCTCCTTACTCATGTGCGCGGCTGATGCAGCGGTTCAGGGTGTCCGCTTGCCGCGGTTCAAGTAGTTCACCGGTACTCACGTATGTGTTCGTGCGGGTTTACTGTATCGAAAACAGGAAAATGCCTACACGATATAACCTGGAACTCCTTAACTACATTACGTTCGCAACACGGATTGCTACGCTGCTTCGCAGCTCCCGCAATCCTACGAACATTCGCAATCCGCGCTATCGCGCTACTTGCTCATGTTCTTGCGGGTTGTCGATCCTCGAATCGCCTCGAGCGAGCTCAGGCGCTTCTCGGCTCGCAACCCTGTTGCTTCACTTTTTTGCCGCCTTCGGCCTCTTGGCGCCGTACTTGGAACGCGCCTGCTTTCTGTCGGCAACACCGGCGGTATCAAGTGTACCGCGGATGATGTGGTAACGGGTACCGGGCAGGTCCTTGACACGGCCGCCGCGGATCAGCACCACGCTGTGCTCCTGCAGGTTGTGACCCTCGCCCGGGATGTAGCTCGTGACTTCAATCCCGTTGGAGAGACGTACTCTCGCGATCTTACGGAGAGCGGAATTCGGCTTTTTGGGCGTAGCGGTCTTGACCGCCGTGCACACGCCGCGCTTCTGCGGTGAGGAAGTGTCGATCGGCTTCTTGTGAAGAGAGTTGTACCCGCGCAGCAGCGCCGGTGCAGTGGACTTCTTCACGGAAGTCTGCCGTCCCTTTCTCACCAGTTGGTTAAATGTAGGCATGCTTTTTCCTCCTGTGTGAAAATCTGGTGTTTGATACACATTTCAACGCGCCGCGCCCCTGTGCGCAGCGCGCGAAATAATATTATAGGTTCCGGCGCCCGTCTTGTCAACGGTCATCCGGAAATGCCCCGGGGATCTTACTCGTCATCCTCCCCGTCGTCGCCCGAGGTGACAGCGGCCATATCCTCGAGGATCTCGATTTCGGCCTCCTCCGCGGACAGGAGCTCATTCTCCTGATCCCGTTCCTCGTCGCCGTCTTCCTCATAAGGCTTGATCTGCTGCTGCGGCTGCTTCTTCAGGATGAGCTTCTCCGGATCGCGGAAATTCTCATCCGTGTTGAGCGCCGTCTTGCGGTAGCGCTTCATGCCGGTACCGGCAGGGATCAGCTTACCGATGATGACATTCTCCTTGAGACCGATCAGCGGATCGACCTTTCCCTTGATGGCGGCATCGGTCAGGACCTTGGTGGTCTCCTGGAAGGAAGCCGCGGACAGGAACGAATTGGTGGCCAGAGCAGCCTTGGTGATACCGAGGATCACCTGCTTGCCCTCTGCGGGACGCAGGCCCTCCGCCTCAAGACGCTCATTGTCATCCTCGAATTCGAGGACATCCACGAGCGTGCCGGGCAGGAAGTTCGTATCGCCGCTTTCCTCGATGCGCACCTTCTTCAGCATCTGGCGCACGATGACCTCGATGTGCTTATCGCAGATATCCACGCCCTGCAGGCGGTACACGCGCTGTACCTCGCGCAGCAGATAATCCTGCACCGCGCGGATCCCCTTGATCTTTAACAGATCGTGCGGGTTGACGCTGCCTTCCGTGAGCTCGTCACCGGCCTCCACCACCTGACCGTCCTGCACCTTGATACGGGAGCCGTAAGGGATCAGATAGGTCCTGGAATCGCCGTCTTCATCATTCGTGACGACCACTTCCCTCTTCTTCTTGGTGTCGCGGATCGATACGGTGCCCGCGATCTCGGAGATGATCGCAAGTCCCTTGGGCTTACGCGCCTCGAAGAGCTCCTCAACACGGGGAAGACCCTGGGTGATATCGCCGCCGGCCACACCGCCGGTATGGAAAGTACGCATCGTCAGCTGGGTACCGGGCTCACCGATGGACTGTGCCGCGATGATGCCGACCGCTTCGCCGACCTGCACCGCTTCGCCGGTCGCCATGTTGGCGCCGTAGCATCTGGCGCAGATCCCCTTGTGGGAACGGCAGGTCAGGATCGTACGGATCTTGACCGACGCATTCTTTTTCTTCTCCTCATCGGTCGAAACGGCTTTGATGAAACGGTCCGCACGGCTGGGGGTGATCATGTGGTTCTTCTCCACGATCACTTCACCGTCCACGACCACATCCTCGGCCGCATAGCGGCCCACGATACGGTCACGCAGCGGCTCGATGGTCTCCTTGCCGTCCATGAAGGCCTTGACCGTCATGCCCGGGATCTCCTTGGTCGCATCGATGTAGTTGCCGTCGTCATCCTTCATGCAGTCCTGCTCGCGGATGATGAGCTCCTGCGAGACATCGACCATTCTTCTGGTCAGATAACCGGAGTCGGCAGTACGCAGCGCGGTATCGGACAGACCTTTGCGGGCGCCGTGTGCCGACATGAAGTACTCCAGCACGTCCAGTCCCTCACGGAAATTGGACTTGATGGGCAGCTCGATCGTACGGCCGGTGGTATCCGCCATCAGTCCGCGCATACCGGCCAGCTGCTTGATCTGCTGGTTACTGCCTCGGGCGCCGGAATCCGCCATCATGAAGATGTTATTGTACTTATCGAGTCCGTCGAGCAGCACCTTGGTCAGCTCCTTATCGACCTGGGTCCAGGTGTCGATGACTTCGCGCCAGCGCTCCTCGTCATCCAGCAGACCTCTGCGGTAGTTGGCGGCGATCTTGTCGACCTGTGCCTGTGCCGCGTCGAGCATCTCCTGCTTCTGCGGCGGGACGGTCATGTCGGAAATGGAGACCGTCATGGCTGCACGCGTGGAGTACTTGTAGCCGGTGGCCTTGATATCATCGAGCACCTCCGCGGTGCCAAAGGTGCCATGCGTGTTGATCAGCGCCTCGATGATCTTCTTCAGCTGCTTCTTGCCGACCATGAAGTCGATCTCGAGCTTCAGGAGATTCTCCGGATCGGAACGGTCCACAAAGCCCAGATCCTGCGGGATGATCTCGTTGAAGAGGAAACGTCCCAGCGTGGACTCCACCGTGGCGGTCACAGGCTTGCCTTCGGCATCCTTACCGTGGACGCGGCACTTGATCCGGGACTGCAGGGTGAGATATCCGTTCTCATAGGCGAGGATCGCCTCGTCGATGGAGTGGTAAACGCCGCCCTCTCCCTTGGCACCCGGGCGCTCCTGGGTCAGATAGTAGAGTCCCAGCACCATATCCTGCGTCGGTACATTCACCGGACCGCCGTCCGAAGGCTTCAACAGGTTGTTGGTCGAGAGCATCAGGAAACGGCACTCCGCCTGCGCCTCAACGGACAGCGGCAGATGGACCGCCATCTGGTCGCCGTCGAAGTCGGCGTTGAACGGTGTGCAGGCCAGCGGATGGAGCTTGATGGCCTTACCTTCGACCAGAACGGGCTCAAAGGCCTGGATACCCAGTCTGTGCAGCGTGGGCGCGCGGTTGAGCATCACAGGGTGCTCGGAGATGACATCCTCGAGGACGTCCCACACGCGGTCGTCCCAGCGCTCGACCAGTTTCTTGGCATTCTTGATATTGTTGGAGATCCCGCGGGCCTCTAGTTCTTTCATCACGAAGGGCTTGAAGAGCTCGATCGCCATTTCCTTGGGCAGACCGCACTGATAGATCTTGAGCTCCGGTCCGACGACGATAACGCTTCGTCCGGAATAGTCCACGCGCTTGCCCAGCAGGTTCTGACGGAAACGCCCGCCCTTGCCCTTGAGCATATCGGAGAGGGACTTGAGGGCACGGTTGCCGGGGCCCGTGACCGGGCGGCCGCGGCGGCCTTTGTCGATGAGGGCATCCACCGCCTCCTGCAGCATAC
>JAEEGL016295755.1_pt1 | contig 21965 bp, 19 predicted proteins | sample 9134231 | NCBI WGS metagenome assembly JAEEGL01 (sample SAMN16246548, study PRJNA631951) | gut metagenome | biome: gut microbiome; feature: rumen; material: fiber-attached | host: Bos | place: Iran: Karaj | collected 2018-10 | reverse complement strand
TGCTTGACAATAGCATATAGCTATCGCATTCAAGGCACCGTGCGCCCAGAATGTTCCATCCTGCTAATATGTCGAATTTTTGTCTCTGCATTGCTGCTGTTATTAGATTGTCATTTTTGAAATCGGCTGCGAAGATATACATTTTTCACAAACCTGCAATGACTTTTTGCCATTATTTTTCAGGCGTTTTTTCGTTATACACTTTGTGTATAAAAAGTCAATAAAGTAGATGTAGGGGAATAATCCCCTAGCACCTCTCATTGCACCGTACGTACGGGTCACGTATACGGCGCTACATACATATAGGAGTTTCGCAAATTCTGATATAATGAGTAAGGGGCGACTAAGTCAGGTCGGCTCTTTTTTATCAGTCCTGTTCACCTTTGGCATCGCGAGCACTTGGGGACTGGGCAAATAGTTGAAGACAGATTGTCCGCATTGGCGGTACCATCCCAGTCTGGTCTTTGCGGCCTGATAGATTGTCGTGCCGAAGTACTTCTCTATGTCGAAGTCTATTATCCATTCGTATCCCTCGTTCAGATAATCCAAGGCCTTCCCTATTGCCATGTGGCAACTGCGATTGGGACGGAAGCCATAGCTGGAGTCACTGAATATAGGCTCATAGACCCTACTCAGCACCTGAGCGGCGGATTGTTGCACTGCACGGTATATCACCGTAGGGATGCCCGGCGGACGCTGCTTGCCGTTGGGCTTGGGAATATAAACACGTCTTACGGGGGATGGCTTGTACTTCTTTTCCTGCATGGAGGATTTAATCTCATCCATGTGAGCAGGAAGGCACACGTCAAGCTCTTCTACCGGCATGTTGTCCATGCCGGCCGCACCGTGGTCGTGCCTGACACTCATCCACGCTTCCCAGAAGTTTCTCGCTTCAACAATCTCGTTAATCAATTTCATTTGCCGCGCTTCGTTCTGCTTGTAGATATACAATGAAGCGTCACCATTACTTCAGGTTCGGAGTGATTAGGATTCACGCCTTCTCGCCTTATCTCACTTTCGGACTCCCATGGCATTGCTTACAGAGATTGGCACTATATATACATTAACCCACTCGGTGATGGTGGCTCACCGACTATGGGCTCAGCTGACTCCAAACCATGAGCTTTTTATCGCACGTGAATGCACGCTGGATGGGCCTCTCGGGGTAAGGCACTAACCTTATGACTTCACAACATCTTGGTTTACTTTTTTGGGGAGTACGTTTACCATTCGGACTTCAACTTGTGTTGCAGTCTTATCCTTTCCCATTTAGCCTTGTACCATGTTTCTCTTCGTAGGCTCGAGAGTCTCGCTACTGACTTCCTTCATCCTTGCCATTACTGACAACGACTTGTCTTTCGCTTCGATTGGCGGTAAATACCCGCAACTGGATTTTAACCAGTTAGGTTAGTGTCATGCCCGACACACAACAAAAAGGAGTTACATATTTGTAACTCATTGGTTTTAAACCAATTAACGGAATTTTCGGAATTCGTGAGGGCCTATGAATACGCTTAAATAAAGGGCAGCGTGTTCCCGTGGTGTTCCCTGATATTTATGGATACTCAATTTTTGATGTCAAGATTTTTGTAAAGAATTTAAGTATCTAGAAAAGGTGTTTGCTCATCACAACCTTTCTATTTCATCCCGAGTCAAACCCGTGATTTTGCTTATTTCCGTTATATCATAACCACGTAACTTCATGCGTTCAGCAGTCTGGATGATATTCTTGTGGACAGCAGTTTCCACAACAGCAACCTCGTTTTTCTCCCACTCATCCCAGTCTGTTTCTGAAATATAGCGAGCTACCTGCTCTTTCAATATAGGAAGATCATGGCTTGCCACTTCCCAGACAGTCTGTATTTTCAGTTTGTAGTAATCGTGGGCAAAAACATTACGCATTTTGACAATCATATCCCAGTCTGTCTCGGGGTGAATGTAGCCTTGCAATCATCGACTATCATAAGTCTCCAAAGAATGTAGGCGTGGCTGATTAGTCGGCAAGAGGGTGCCAGTTTTGTAAAAGGGCATACGCATACTTTTGCATAGTCAGACAACATTGGCACAGATGCGTGTTGTCAATATGGAAGAGTATGTCGATATAGCCAACAAATTACACTCAGAAATGAATTTTACTCTTTTGAGAGAAATAAAACACTGACCACAAATGACAAAAAAAGTCACAAATGACAACGTGGAAACCCCGCCGCCTGTGTTCCCAAAACGTTCCGCATAGCGACAAAAAAAGGAGTTACATCTCTGTAACTCCTTGATTTTCAAGTGACTCCCGCGGGATTCAAACCCACAACCTTCTGATCCGTAGTCAGATGCTCTATTCAGTTGAGCTAGGGAGCCTTTTTGTTTTGCGTGTGCAAAGGTAGGACTTTTTATTGGTTCCGCCAAATTTTTTGGAGACTTTTTTGAAAAAATGGTGTTTTTCTCTCCTTTTTCTTCATTTAGGACAGGATTTGGCAATAAATACGTCAACTGAAGGCTTTGTTTTACATAACCACATACCCCACCCTATTCATAACGTTTGCCCCATAGGCGCAGCATTTGCTGATAGAGTTTCTCCTCTGACGGTGTATGCTGGGCATGCCAGAAGCGCTCTGCGGCCAATCCGTCGGGCAAGTACTGCTGCTGCACGAAGTTGCCTTGATAGTCGTGCGCATACTTATAGCCGTCGGAATAGCCCAATTGCTTCATGAGCTGCGTGGGCGCATTGCGCAAGTGAAGCGGTACGGGCAGGTTGCCCGTCTGTCTCACCTTGGCAAGAGCAGCGTCGATGCCCAGATAGGCAGAGTTGCTCTTCGGACTGGTAGCGAGGTAGACAGTGGCTTCTGCCAAGGGGATTCGTCCCTCGGGCCATCCTATTTTCATCACCGCATCGAACGCGGCGTTTGCCAGCAAGAGGGCATTGGGGTTGGCGAGACCTATGTCTTCTGCCGCACTGATTACCAGTCTTCTGGCAATGAACTTGGGGTCTTCACCACCTTCTATCATACGAGCCATCCAATACAATGCCGCATCAGGGTCGCTGCCACGGATACTTTTGATAAAAGCAGAGATAATGTCGTAATGCATCTCGCCGTCCTTATCGTAGGCAAGCGGATTCTGCTGCAGGCGGTCCTCCACCAGATGGTCGGTTATCACCACCTCTCCTTCGGGCGAGGCCTCCACCACCAATTCCAGAATATTGAGCAGTTTACGGGCGTCACCGCCGCTATAACGCAACATGGCCCCTGTCTCCTCCAGCTTGACGGTACGCTTCATCAACTCCACGTCCTCAGTCAGCGCACGATGAAGCAACTTCAGCAGGTCGTCTTTCTCCAAAGGCTTAAGCACATAAAGCTGGCAGCGGGAAAGAAGTGGACGTATCACCTCAAACGAGGGATTCTCCGTGGTAGCGCCGATGAGCGTCACAACCCCTTTCTCCACCGCTCCAAGCAGCGAGTCTTGCTGGCTCTTGCTGAAACGGTGTATCTCATCGATAAAAAGAATGGGAGAAGCCTGATTGAAAAAACGTCCATTACGGGCACGTTCTATCACGTCGCGCACATCTTTCACCCCACTGGTGACAGCACTCAGCGTATAGAAAGGCGTCTCCAGCTTATGGGCGATAATCTGCGCCAGCGTGGTCTTCCCCACTCCGGGAGGGCCCCACAGAATAAAGGAGGTGATGCGACCGGACTCTATCATCCGGCGCAACACAGCGCCTTCTCCCACCAGATGCTGCTGGCCAATATAGGCATCAAGGGTACGGGGACGCATTCTCTCTGCTAAAGGTGCATTCATACGGCAAAAATAGGGTAAAAAAGGAATATAACAAAAATTTTTTGGAAAATCTTGCATAGATGAGATAAAGTACTTATTTTTGCAGCACACTATATGGCAGCGGCGACAACCGAAAAGAGTGTATGAGAATCACCATACTGCAAACCGACATCCAATGGGGCAAGAGGGAAGCTAATGCCCAAGAAGCTGAAAGACTCATGGCAGAGGCACCAGGAAGCGACCTCTATGTGCTGCCAGAGATGTGGAGCACCGGGTTTGCCACCAAGCCTGAGGGTATGGCCGAAAACGACGGATGGTCGCTCTCATGGATGAGGAAGACAGCGGAAAAGACAGGAGCAGCCATTTGCGGTAGTGTTGCGATGGAAGAAAAAAGCACAAAGAAATACTTCAACCGCTTCTACTTTGTGAAGCCTGACGGCACCACCGACTTCTATGACAAGCGCCATCTCTTCAGCTATGGTGGCGAACACCTACACTACACGGCCGGTCAACAACGCACTGTGGTGGAATACTGTGGCATGAGGTGGTTGCTGCTTGTGTGTTACGACTTGCGATTTCCCGTGTGGAGCCGCTACAACGCCGACTACGACGGTATCATCTATGTGGCCAGCTGGCCGGTACCACGCATTGCTGTATGGGACTTGCTGCTCAAAGCACGCGCCATAGAGAACCAAGCCGTGGTGGTGGGCGCCAACCGTGTGGGAAATGACCCTTACTGCCAATATTGCGGCCACAGTGCGATTATCGACGCCAAAGGCCGCCCAATGGCGGATGACCTATCTGGACATGTGACAACCATCACATCGGAAGTGAAGCCCGAGGATATCGTTGCATTCCGCAGCAAGTTCCGGGTACTTGACGACCGAGACTAACGAAAAACGAATATAATTCATAGTAATGAAAGACAACAGAGCCTTGACTTTAAAGACATTGAACAAAAGCAATGTTTGGGATTTACAAGAGAATGACATTTTCCGTCTTTGGGAAAGTGCCGAAAAAGACGCTGACCTGAAGGATAATATGCGTCACTATAGCGATATCATCAAAAGTGCATTTGATATAGAGGAAATTAAAGTCGACAAACCAGAAGTAATCAAAAAATATGAGGCTCGCGGGTTCAAGGTGGGACTCGTAAGGAAAGACGAGTCGACCAAGGTGAAATGGGCTGTGAAGAAACGTCCCATCCTACGTGTCACCGACCTTACCTATGAGAACATACGTCACATCACGGCAGCCAAGCTGATGGAGGTGCTCGACCGCAATTTCGGTGGAGGTTGGGAGAGTCTGTCTCAGAGCATCAAAGACATTATTGAATCGGGATTCGACATCAGTACCACCACTCTGCCCAAAGACAGACTGCGCAAGCCAGGCGGCATGTACGAAAAAAAGGTGAACGACGGCTTCGAGGTGCTCGAGATAGCCAAAGGCGCATGGGTAGAGGCCATCTTTGCCAAGGCAAAGCCTGAAGCCGAGAAACCAAGACGTCTGTTCTCCGACGATGAGCCAATCGAGAAAGAAGATGTAGAAGAGGAAATCGTGGACCACTATAATGATCCCGATGAAGATGACACCTACGATGAGGACATGCTCACAGAAGAAAGTTACCGTACAACTTTTGACACTAATCCGGAAGATTTGAGTCTGGAGGCAGAGGAAATCTCTGACGAGTACGACAACTGATCCTTTTTGCCAAAAGAAGTTCCCAATCATAAAGTGAACAGGCTCCATTATGGTTTAAACACCATTCTGGAGCTTGTTTTCGTTTTGGCATCCGTTTTACAGCAGCATCTGGATAAAAAAGCCAGTGCATCGGGTTATTACTGACAGAACCACAATCGAAAGGGGCAGAAAAAAAGAGGACTTATCTCACGACAAATCCTCTCATCATACTTACTAAAACTAAATTAACCACTAAAAAAACTAATCATTTTATTACTGTGTAATCTTATTGTTTATACCTTTCGCAAAAGGTTCATAGATAACACAGCACACAAAAATACCTAATATCCACTTTAAAACCAAATAATTTGAATCAAGAATACAGATTATTATGATTTTTTTGCATTTCAGAAACGATAACCTAACGTGAACAGTAGTTGATGGCGCTTATTGCTCACATCCACAATTCCTGCCACATTATCCTCCGTCGGATCCTCGTTGTCAACATAATTCATGAAGGGAGAGAATTCTCCGTCGGTGGCCGAGTACTGATAGGTCAGATCGAGATTCACTTTACCGAGTGTATAGCCGAGACCACATGTCAGGCGGTTGGTTGCCTTCCAGTTGGTGTAGTCGGTGGCAGATGAATAAAGTGACCCGTCGGCATCGAGTGTTCCGTCCTTGAAACCATCGCTGCGGTACATCGGCGACACATAGTTGTAGCCCAGTCGAAGCGCCAGATCAGGCGTGGGCTTCACTTCTGCTCCCAGTCTGAGGGTGGACACGCCTTTCAGCGTACGCTTGGTATGACGGTTCATTTCCTTGTCACTCTCAGAGGTGTCGTAAGAGTAATAATACGAGTAGTGATAGTCGTCATTGGTCTTATAACGCTGGTCAACATAGGCATAGTCAGCAAATTCATAGCTGGCGCCCAAAGCCAGCTTGTTGCCGACAGTATGGCCAAGGCTCACACCAAACTTCCACGGAGTGTACATCTCATAGTCATAGCGCTCACTGTTAAAGACTGTATAGTTGCCGTCGGTCACTTCGGTATAATTTCTCGTTGTGAGGTCATACATGGTGGGAGAGGCAATGGAGAGTCCGATGCGGAAAGGAGATTCCTGTATGGGACGGAATATGGCACCGAGTTTGACATCAAATCCTGTTCCGCTCACACGGCGCTCGTCATAAACATTGAGGTTGTTGATATCTTCTGGATTGGGATCCAGCATCTCAGTATAGTCGCTATAGTGCTTGTAGTGTACGTCGTGGATGCCCAAGGTGATTCCGAGATACACCTGGTCATTTATGTTGCCGCTCACGTTGAAGTCATACACTCCCACATAACCCTCATGGGAACGGTCGAAGATGTATTGATTGGCTGGATAATAGTAAAAGTTTCCGTCGCCCGCGGCGTTGAGCAGGTTGCGGGTATAGATATCATCGAGCTGGTTGCACGGCAAATACCAACTGTCCACATCCACATTGCCCTGATTATCGATTGGATAGATAAATCCGTTGCGCAACTTCTCATAGGTCAGTTTGTTCTGTGAGGCATTCTGCAGACGGTCATCGGCCGAGAGAATGAAATTGAAGTTACGGCTCTTGTGGTAGTTGAAAGCCACATTGATATACGAGCCGGTGCTTGTGGGACTGGCATAGACAAATCCAATCTGGTCGAAACTGGCATGGCTCTTGTCGCCACGGTCATAGTCGAGCGCATCCTGCTGCGACACCATACCCATGGAGAGACTTGCCACACTGCGACGGAAAAGGCCAATACCTGCAGGATTCGACGAGATGGTGGAAATGTCGGCACCTAAAGCATCAAGAGCTCCACCCATGCCCACAAAGCGTGCAGTGCCGTTCAGATCCTCGGTGGCTATCTTGGCGTTTTCGTAGGTCTCCTGTGCTGACACTGTGAGAAATGCGGGCAACATAAGTGCCCATACAAAATATCTTGCTTTCATGTCTGTTTTTTTCTAATGATTATATAAAAGTACTTGCAATTTACACCTTAGAGGGACAGCTGTCATCTGCGGCCTCCAAATCCGCCAGAACGGCTGCCGCCGCCACTGGAATGGCCACCACCGCTGAAACCACCGCCAGAACGGCTGCCGCCACCGCCGAAACTGCCGCCGCTGTGGGAACCGGATGAACCGGATGAACTTGAAGATGAGCGGGAAGGAGTCCAAGACGAGCCACTCGAAGTAGAACTGCCACGTGAGCCTCCATAAGTGGAGCTGCTGCGGGAACCTCCGAAGGTGGAACTGCTGCTATTGGAACGATGGCTGCCGAAAGTGCGATTAGAAGTAGAACTGGAACGTGTTACAGAAGACCCGCCAAAGGTGCCATGAGAGGCTGTGGTATATCCCCTACCCCGTGACACTGCGGCACCCGATCCTCTGTGAGCCAGTCCATGGTTACGGGTATTGTAGTGACCGCCGCCGAAGCCGTAGTATGTAGGATAGCCCCAATAGTAGGGATAGCCCCAATAAGGATAATCCCAATAATAAGCATAGCTCCAGTAGTAGGGATAGCCCCAGTAGTAGGGATAGCCATACCAGCTTGAATAGAACCAGGGGTCATACCAGCTGTACCAACCAGAATACAACCCATAATAACCATAGGGATAATACCAGCGGCTCCAACCATGATAGGGATAGAAGAATGGATCGTACCAGGCATAGAAGTCGTCATACAGACCCATACGACGCGAGTAATAGTAATCATCCTCCTCGTCATAATATTTTTTTTGCTTTGGGCTGGCGTACAATGTATCCATATCAGGATACACGCCATCGCCGGCCTGGAATTCGATGATGTCGTTGCCCAAGCTGTCGGTACCTATTTTCTGATAGGAACTACGTACGCGTCGGTTATACTCATCAGCACTCATTTCGAGACCCTTTATCGGGGCCACCTCAGAGGCCTGTTTCTTCTGCTTTGACGGAGTGAAGTACATATCATCCTGCGCCTTCACAGAAAGAGACACGCCCCCCAAAACCAATAAAAGTAAAAGATATCTTCTCATGACTGTTTATATTAAGTGATTACTCATTCTTTCACGATGCAAAAATAATGCTACATTCAATGCAAATATAGGGAAAAACCCTAATACATGATAGGTTTTTCCCTATTTTTTATATATTTGCAGTGTTTTTTATTACAATGCTGAATATGAAATATCTATCTGCCACCTTCGCCGCCAATATCGACGGCAGTCTTGAAATAGACACCGACACGGTGTATGAGCTTGTGGCCGCTATTGCGGGAGAAGCAGGTTTTGAGTCATTTGAGAGCACCAGCTCCGGATTGGTGGGCTATGTGCAGGAAACTCTCTTCGATAAAGAGATTCTCGACTCTGCCCTCACCGCTTTTCCTCTCGAGGGTGTGAGTGTGACTTACCAGCTGCAAGAGGTGGAAGAAAAGAATTGGAACGAGAATTGGGAACGCGAAGGCTTTGAGCCTATCGTCGTCAGCGGCAAATGCGTGATTCACGACGTGCTTCATCCTGCCGAAGATGAAGAAGGAATGATGGATGTGATGATTGACGCGAAAATGGCTTTTGGCACGGGCTGCCATTCCACCACCCAGCTGATGGTGAAGTCGTTGCTTAACCTGGATTTGAAGGGGAAAAGGGTGCTCGACTGCGGTTGTGGCACAGGCATTTTAGGCATTGTGGCTGCAAAGGCGGGTGCACAAGAAGTAGTAGGCTATGATATCGACGAATGGAGCGTGGAGAATACACGCCATAACGCACGTCTCAACAATGTGGAGAACATTGAAGTGCTCACGGGCAACGTAAAAGTGCTCTCTCATGTAAACGGCCTGTTTGATGTGGTATTGGCAAATATCAATCGCAATATCCTGCTTCAGGATATGCCAGAATGGCGCGAGGTAATGGCTTCGGACGGTACGCTCATCATCAGCGGATTCTACGAGAACGATGCCGCCAAACTCATAGCCTGCGCTCAAGGACTTGGACTGTCGGTAATTTCCACCTCATCCGACGGCGACTGGTCATTGCTTATCTTTTCCACATCAAGTGAATCGTAGATAATACCCACCGAAAACTCGTCATGATCGGCCTGAATGGTAAGTTGTTTCAGGTCATAGTAACTGCCATTGTAGATATCAAGGTCTACATAACCGTTGATGCCGGGCAAAGCTCCGGCATCGGTGTGTTGCCAGAATTTCCATTTACCCTCATACTGTACCTTCGACACATAATAATGGGCTATCCAGTATGGATAGTCGTCGAAGCGGGCATCACTCAGGTATTTCTCCTTGAAATTATGGTAAGTGTATAGTATAGGCTTCACATGATAACGGTCTTCCACTATGTGAAGCCATGTGAGGATGTCGCGCTGGAAGTCCTCCGTACTCATGCCGTCAGGCAGTTTCTCCACATCCAGCACAGGTGGAAGGTCGCCCACTTCCAATTTCACTTTATCCAAAAAGAAGTAAGCTTGGTCACGGGCCGATGACTGGGTGCTGTAGTAATGGTAAGCACCACGAATAAACCCGTGCTCACGGCTCTGATAGAAATTTTCAGCGAAGCACTTGTCCACGAGGCTGGCTCCCTCTGTGGCTTTCATCATCACAAAACGCAAAGGGCTGCGCATCACCATGGCATTGCGCAACTTGTCCCATTCTATCTTTCCCTGATAGTGGCTGATGTCAATGCCGTGGATGTCATATCCCTCGGGATAATGGGGGTCGCCGTAAAGCGCTTTCCACCTGAATCCGAATGGCCGGACGGAGAAGGTATAAAATGCCCATATATAGAGTGCTATGGCCAACAGGCTTATTGCCCACCACAGCACGGCTGGTTGCCTACGAAGTCTGTGACCCACTTTTTGGAGAAATGGAACAGACAGGATATGCTTTTTTTCTGTGGCAGACATTTTTTCCTGACAGATTGGATGCGGTAACAAAAAACCGAATCCTCACGCCCTTACAGAGCATGGGGATTCGGCAAGTTGTCAATGATTATTATTCTTGCTCAAGAGCCAGCGTCTTGGTCGTGTTGTCACATACCTCCGACGGTCCCCAATACTGGATGGGACCAGGATATATGTAACATGTGTTTTTGGACCATTCTTCGCGGTGGGCGGCAAACTCCTTGAAAGGTTTGCCATCCAACTCTACAAGTGCCTTGCGGATCACTGGCTTGTTCTCACCGTTACGACGCTCCATGTTCATCATCATCGTGATGGGCACACCACCAGCTTTCCACTCTGAAGAGGGAGCTGTTGTATTCTTCACAATGGCCATATAGCCGGTCTTTCCGTTGGAAATGAGCTGAGCGGCACTCACACCGAGTGCATAGCAATAGTCGGCGTCGAAATTCGACGGAGTGGCGCAACGGCCCTCATAGCCGAAGAAGTGGTGCAGTGTGGCAAACTTGCCTGTAAAGCGACCTTCCTTCGCCCATTTGGCCAACTTAGCCTCGCACATTTCAGAGAGCAGTTTCTCAGTCTCAATAAGTGACACCTGAACGTTGCCGTGAGGATCGCGGTCGAGTGACAGCTGTCGAGCCACATTCACAGGAAGTGTCTCAAATGTGGCTGCATTCTCGGAAGAGAGATGCTTCAGTATGTAAGCACGCTGAGCTTCTGCATCCATGTCTTTATATTCATTACCATGCATGGCAAGCAAGTCGTTCAATTCGTCGATCAGGCGTCCGATTGCGGGTATGAACTCGATAAGGCCTTCAGGAATAAGCACCACACCAAAGTTGTCGCCTTTGGAAGCACGGTAAGCCACGGCCTCGCAAATCTGTTCCACCACGTCGTTAAGTGTCTGGTCCTTGGCCTGCACCTCTTCTGACACGATGCAAATGTTGGGTTGGCACTGAAGTGCGCACTCCAATGCGATATGGCTGGCTGAGCGGCCCATCAGTTTAATGAAATGCCAGTACTTGCGTGAAGAATTGCAGTCACGCTCAATATTTCCAATCAGCTCTGAATAGGTCTTGGTGGCAGTATCGAAGCCGAAACTCGTCTCTATCTGGTCATTCTTCAAGTCGCCGTCGATGGTCTTGGGGCAACCTATCACCTGCACGCCACAATTCTTGGCGGCATAGTATTCAGCCAGGACACAGGCGTTGGTGTTGGAATCGTCACCACCAATAATCACAATAGCCTGAATATCCAACTCACGGATTATCTCCAGTCCCTTCTCAAACTGGCTATTCTTCTCAAGTTTGGTGCGGCCACTGCCTATCATGTCGAAACCGCCTGTGTTACGGTACTGATCTACCAGCTCAGGGGTGAGTTCCATGTAATTGTGGTCAACCAGACCACCAGGACCCAAGATGAAACCATAAACACGGTTTTCGGGATCAAGACGTTTAACGGCATCAAATAAACCGCAAATCACATTGTGGCCACCAGGAGCCTGACCTCCACTGAGAATAACACCCACATTCATCTTGCGGGAAATCGTTTCCTTACCTTCGACAAACTCCACAAGTGGCATGCCATAGGTATGGGGGAACGATGCCTTGATTTCTTCCTGATTGTCTACACTTTGTGTTGGAGCACCTTCCTTTACCTCAACAGCACCTTGGAGAGCCTTTGGCAGCTTGGGCTGATAAGCGGCTCGAGCCTGTTGCAATAAGCTTTTTTCCATAAAAATATTACCTATGAATTAAATAACATACAATATTCTAAAACCATGCAAAATTAATGATTAATTCTGATATATGGAAAGAAAAGAGATAAAAATGGAACATTTTTTTTCAAACTGTTTGCCAATATGTTTTTTTTTTATATCTTTGCTTTGTAGACAGGGTGGCAAATCAAGAGAGGACTGTGTTCTACAGTCAAGACTACCAGCCTTGGCCGCCCAGCTGCCCAATACAATTCAAATTTATTTGATATGCCAAACAGAAGAGACTTAAAGCGGACCATTCAAACCATTTGCGATGACGTCTTCGCAGAGTGCATAGCCATTTCACTCTACGAAGGAGGTGTTCACCAAGAGGATGTGGAATCATTACTCACCTCTATCATTGTGACACGCAATGACTTTATCAGTAGAATATCCCATCCAGAGCCGGGCATGAGCCAAAAGAAGTATTTTGACAAACTTGCCCAGGATTTTGCTGAGAGAATCTCAGAAATCATTGACCACATGGGAAATCTGACTTAGAATTAATAATTGCTGCCTGATATGTGGAGACAGTTTTGTAGATGGCTTTTGTATAAACATTTGGGGTGGACCAAAGAAGTGACCGAGGTACATCCCAACAAATACATTATTTGCCTGGCACCCCACACCAGCAACTGGGACTTTGTGATTGGTCAACTTTATGCCGGAGCGGAAGGATGGAGAATCAATTTCCTCATGAAGAAGGAATGGTTTTTCTGGCCTCTCGGCCCTCTCTTCAAACGGTTGGGGGGAATACCTGTGTGGAGGTCTAAACACACGAGCATGACAGACAATCTGGCCGCCACAGCCAGAGAGGCCGATTCTTTTAAACTCACCGTCACACCTGAGGGCACACGATCACGCAACCCTCATTGGAAAAAGGGATTCTACTACATCGCACTGGGAGCGGGGATTCCAATTCTTCTCTATGGCGTTGACTATCAACGCAAACTGATAAGATGCACCAAGACGGTGATGCCCAATGGGCATTTCGAAGAGCAGATGAGTGAAATAAAACAATATTATATCGGATTCAAGGGGAAACACCCTGAGAACTTTACTATCGAAGAGACCGACTAATGGTAAAAAGAATGATTATCGGCTGGCTTCTGATGGTTTTCGCCATCACATTGTCAGCCCAGGATACCAATGACTACAATCGTCTTCAGAAAAAACTGCAAGAATTTTTCGATGACTACAAGACACCGGAAGAGGGGGCGAAACTCGGTTGCAGGCTCATCTCCTGCAAGACAGACGAGATGGGCAAGACCTTGACCGTCACCGTCGATGAACGTTTCTCCCGACAGCAGTTCACCCGCGAGACGGTGAACCACATTTACAAGAAGGTGAAACGATGTGTGCCAAATGCTTTCGATGACTACAATCTGAAAATCATGACCAACGGCATGGCTGTGGAGGATATGATTCCCAACCGGCTCAAGGACCTTGACGACTCAAAGATGAGCTGGGGGAAAATAGACTATGACGGCCAGCCTTGGATAACAAACATATCCAAGCCGGTGGTCTACAAACATGGATTGCAAGGACGTCACCTTGCTATTTCCGCCAGCCACGGACGTTATTACGACATACCAAAGGGCAGGTGGAAATGGCAACGCCCCAACCTCTTCTGCACCACCGAAGACCTATTCACCCAGACCATCGTGATTCCATACCTTATGCCCATGCTTGAAAACGCTGGAGCCATAGTATGGTCTTCGAGAGAACGTGACTGGCAGAAAGCTGAATATATCATCGACAACGATGACCAACTGCACCCAGAATGGTACAAGGAGAGCAACGGGTGGGAGACGGCTCCAGGTGCGGGATTCTCCTATCATACTGGCTCCTACACCGCCGGTGAGAACCCATTCAGAGCCGGAACCGCACGCATGTCTCCATCCACGTCCTCTGCCAACAAGGCCAAGAGCATTCTCTATAAGCCCTATTTCCAAAAAGCCGGGCGACATGCAGTCTATGTGAGTTACACAACCCTGTCGAACTCTGTCGACGACGCCGAATACTCTGTCTACCACAAAGGACAACGCACAGTGTTCCATGTCAACCAGCGTATGGGAGGCAACACATGGGTCTATCTTGGCACATTCGACTTCGGCGAGGGAAGCAGCACGGCCAACTGCGTCGTGGTGACCAATTTCAGCAGGAACGGAGGCTATGTAACCGCCGACGCTGTGAGAATCGGCGGAGGCATGGGCAACGTGACACGTGGCGGTACTACCAGTGGCATGCCGCGCACCCTCGAGGGCACCCGTTACTTTGCACAGTGGGCAGGGGCACCCGACTCTGTGTACAATCCATTTCAAGGCAAGGACGACTACCGCGACGACCTCAACTCACGCTCTTATTTCGCCACATGGCTTGCCGGGGGCAGTCCATTCGTGCCCAATGCACAAGGCAAACGTGTGCCACTTGAACTGCAACTCTCCATACACAGTGATGCCGGTTGGGACAAAACGGGAGGCAACGAACTGGTGGGTTCACTTGCCATCTGCACCACCGATTACAATGGTGGGAAACTAAACAGCGGGGTGACGAGAAACGTGTCGCGTTTCTTCGCAACAGCCCTGCTCGATGGTGCTTACCGTGATCTGCGGACAAAATTCCACAAGTGGACAAAACGCACTCTCTACGACCAGAACTACAGTGAGACCCGTCTGCCTTCAGTGCCTTCGGCAATACTCGAAACTTTGTCGCACCAGAATTTCGGTGACTTGAAATACGGTTTTGACCCCAATTTCCGGTTCACCTTGGCGCGCTCGATTTATAAGACCATCCTGCGCTTTGTGAATGACATGCACGGAACAAAATTCGTGGTACAGCCCCTCGCTCCCAACAACTTCAGAATGGAGATGACCTCCAAGAACAGGGTCAAACTGATGTGGAATCCCGTGCTCGATCCACAGGAGACATCCTCCTTCCCCACACGCTACATACTCTACACAGCGGCAGGCAACGGCGGTTTCGACAATGGTATTGTGATCAAAACCAATCAATGCGCCATTGACCTGCAACCCGGCCTGCTATACCACTTCAAGGTTACAGCTGTCAACGATGGTGGTGAGAGTTTCCCCACCGAGATACTTTCGGCAGCGTATCAGCCACGCGCCACACAGACTGTCATGATAGTAAACGGTTTCCACAGGCTATCCTCCCCTTCCATCATAGACACAGGAACAAGAAAAGGCTTTGACCTCGACGACGACATCGGTGTGACCTATGGCCCCACACCTGGATGGGCAGGACGACAGAAGGTGTTCGACAACAATCTCCGTGGCCGCGAGGGAGAGAACGCACTCGGATTCTGCTCTGACGAACTCACTGGCCTCTTCATCGCGGGCAATAACTTTGACCAAGTGCGCACCCATGCCGCAGCCATCCATTCATCCGGCAAATACAACATCATCAGCGCATCGAGCGAAGCTGTGGAGTCTGGTCGAGCCAAACTAACCCAGGCCCACTGTGTGGACCTCTTGCTAGGACTGGAAAAAGACGACGGACACTCGCTCGTCATCTACAAATCATTCTCTGCCATGATGCGCCAGCAGTTGGAGACATACCTGCTGAAGAAAAATGGACGTCTCCTAGTGAGCGGGGCCTATATTGGCAGCGACATGACCACAGCCACGGAGCGTCGATTCCTAAACGATGTGCTCCACCTATCCTACGGAGGCAGTGCACGGGGCACGCAAAGCAGTGTGGTAAACGGCTTGAACATGAAATTCGACACCTACCGCACTGTCAACGAGCAGCACTATGCCGCTGTGGCCCCGGATGTGCTGCAACACACAGCCAGCAGCATCTGTGCCATGCAGTATGCCGATGGAAGGAGTGCCGCCGTGGCCTATAGCGGACGCGACTGCCGCACCTTCGCCATCGGATTCCCCTTCGAATGCATCTGCAAAGAGGCCGACCGTAATGCCGTGATGAAGGGAATTCTCAACTATCTGTTAAAATAATTATCCTAAACACTATATGATGTACAAAATAACAGCCAACAGCAAAGGCTCACGCAATATCGATGTAACCGACCAGCATCTGGCCACAATCAGCAAATATCGGTTGCTGGAGCATTTGGTCGACAGCAACGGCATTGTCGATGAGAGTGTGCTTGAAAAACTAAGATTCAACGTGCGTTCCATCCTGAGCACTGAAAGCGGCAACGACAAGAACCTGCTCGACCTATGTCTCGACGTGCTTTACCACTCTGATATGAAGGCGTTGGGACTGTCAAACCTGATAAAACTCTATCAGGAACATGCGCCAAACGATGAGCCCGCAACTGAAAGCGAGCCATAACAACAGCGCGATGAACCAACATCGATTGAGCGACTGGCTGCCCACCACCAAAAAGGAAGTGGAACAAAGAGGATGGACACAACTCGATGTGATCCTGTTCTCAGGCGATGCCTACGTGGACCATCCCGCATTCGGTGCCGCTGTCATCGGCCGGGCCATAGAAGCCGCAGGATGGAGGGTGGCCATCGTGCCCCAGCCCGACTGGCACGGTGACTTCCGCGACTTCCGCAAACTAGGTAAGCCCCGCCTTTTCTTCGGCATCTCACCAGGATGTATGGACTCCATGGTGAACAAGTATACGGCCAACAGACGGCTGCGCTCAGAAGATGCCTACAGCCCTGACGGCCGCCATGACTGCCGGCCCGAATACCCCACCATTGTCTACACCCGCATCCTGAAAGAACTGTATCCCGATGTCCCTGTGGTGCTGGGAGGCATCGAGGCTTCCATGCGGCGGCTCACCCATTACGACTATTGGCAGGATAGGCTTCGGCCTTGCCTTCTGCACGATGCCAAAGCCGACCTTATCGTTTACGGTATGGGGGAGAAGGCGATTGTGGAACTTTGCACCATCATCGACCAAGGTGCTGAACCTGAACGCATGCATGCTCTTCCACAAACAGTCTATCTCACTCACAAAGACAAGATACCACAAGGGATAACCACCAACGACATCGTGCTGCATAGCCATGAGGAATGTCTGCGCAATCCTAAAGCCGAAGCTGAAAACTACAGACACATAGAAGAAGAATCGAACCGATGGCACGCCCACAGGCTGATACAATATACGGGCGACACCGCCACTGTGGTGAATCCGCCCTATCCGCCCATGACCACACAGGAACTCGATGCCAGCTATGATTATCCCTACACCCGTTTGCCCCATCCCAAGTACAAGGGAAAGCGCATACCTGCCTTCGACATGATAAAGCATTCTGTCAACATCCACCGAGGATGTTTCGGCGGATGTGCCTTTTGCACCATCAGCGCCCATCAAGGCAAGTTCATCGTGAGTCGCAGTAAGGAAAGCATCCTACGCGAGGTGAAGCAAGTGATGGACAGTCCCGACTTCAAGGGATACCTGAGCGACCTTGGCGGACCTTCGGCCAATATGTACAGCATGGGCGGTAAGGACAAGAACATCTGCATGAAGTGCAAGCGTCCCTCATGTATCCATCCGAAAATCTGCCCTAATCTGAATACCGACCACAGCGCCCTACTCGATGTCTACCATGCAGTAGACAGTCTGCCCGGCATCAAGAAGAGTTTTATCGGCAGTGGTGTACGCTATGACCTGTTGTTGCACGAAAGCGGCGATGCAAAAACAGATGCTGCCGCCAAAACCTATACCCGTGAACTGATAGAACGCCATGTGAGCGGACGTCTCAAAGTGGCTCCTGAACACACCAGCGACAGTGTGCTCCAACTTATGCGCAAGCCCAGTTTCGCTCTATTCGAACACTTTAAAGAGGTATTCGACAAAATCAACCGCGAGGGCAACCTGCGACAGCAGATCATACCTTACTTTATCAGTAGCCATCCCGGCTGCACAGCACTCGACATGGCACGCCTGGCTGTCATCACCAAGCGGCTTGATTTCCAGTTGGAGCAAGTGCAGGATTTCACCCCCACTCCGATGACCATCAGCACTGAGACATGGTTCACGGGATACGACCCTTACACCTTGCAACCTGTGAAGTCGGCCAAGACCACTGAAGAGAAACTGGCTCAGCGGCAATTTTTCTTCTGGTACAAGCCCGAACAGCGGCGGTCTATAGAGCAATACTTGCGGCGTATGGGGCATCCGGAGCTGATACTTCAACTCTTCGGACAAGAAGCACCACGTCGTGCTTACACCGAGAACACTGCAAAAAGACAAGTTACTAAAGACAAGGAGCGCAAGATGCCGCGCCAACAACACACCACCAACAAGCACAATGGCCATGACACTGATAGAGACAGCCACCATAGGCAAACACACCCAGGAAACGTGCGAAGACGGAGTCGTAACGACCGATGATTATATGGCCGTAATCGACGGAAGCACCAGTAAAAGTCCACGTCAGGCGCGGCCTGATATGCGTAACGGCAAACTGGCAATGCTCTTAACCACCGAGGCTGTAAGGAGCGCCGCCCCAAATGCAAGCTGTGCTGACTTCTGTCATCATCTCACTGCGGCCATCAGCAATGCTTACAGACAATATGGCCTTGATTCCGATATCATCAAAAACAATCCAGAATACCGGTTCACAGCCAGTGTGGCAGTGTACAGCAAGGCAAAGGAAGAAATCTGGATGATTGGCGACTGTCAGTGTATGATAGACGGCCAACTCTATGAAAACCCCAAACCTGCTGAGGAGGTGAATGCACGGAAAAGGGCAATGATTATAGACCATCTGCTTAAAGAAGGCTCGGAGACGGTGGAAAGTCTGAGGCAGCACGACAAGGGACGTGATGCCATCATCCAGGCCATCATCGACTCTTGTACGGGGCAGAATGTGAGTTTTTCCGTTGTCGACGGCACAGAGATAGCCATGCAGCATGTAAGGGTGATATCAGCCCATGGCACCGGCGAAATAGTACTGGCCAGCGACGGCTATCCACACCTCATGCCCACTCTCAAGGAAAGTGAGGACGAACTGCGAAGAATCATCAGCGAAGACCCCTTGATGACGGGCGAATACAAAGCCACCAAGGCGGTGATGGAAGGCAATGTGTCGTTCGATGACCGCTGTTACTTGAGGTTCTCACCCTGATGAGATGTCACCTCCACCTTTATCTTTGAAATGCGGCGGCCGTCTATCTCCAGCACCTCAAAATGATAGGGACCATACGAAAGCGACTCGTGCACTTTAAGGAAGTCGCCCTTGATTTCCAACAACAGACCGGCCAGTGAGTCGGCGTCGCCTTCCACATCTGCAAACTCATCGGCATCCACCGAAAGAATACGGCAGAAATCGGAGAGCTGCGTCTTGCCCTCGAATACATAGATATTGGGAGCCAGACGTGAGAACAATTTCTCCTCCTCGTCGTATTCATCATTTATCTCACCCACAATTTCCTCTAAGATATCCTCCAGGGTGATAAGGCCGCTCGTTCCGCCAAACTCATCCACGACTATGGCCATGTGAACCTTGTTTTCCTGGAACTCGCGCAAAAGATCATCAATTTTCTTGGTCTCAGGCACGAAATAAGGTGGCCGTATGAGCGACTGCCAACGGAAGTTGGCTCCCTTCTCCAAATGGGGCAGCAGGTCTTTGATATAGAGCACGCCACGGATATTGTCAGTATTGCCCTGAAACACAGGCATACGGCTGTAGTTGTTCTCCACAATCGCACTGATCACCTCATTGAAGGTGCTGCTGATATCGATATCCACTATGTCTTGACGGGGGGTCATCACCTCCTTGGCTGTCTCATCGCCAAAGCGGATAATGCCTTGCAACATACTTTGTTCTTCCTTGATTTCACTCTTATCGGTGAGTTCAAGGGCTTGTTCCAGATCGTCGACACTCAGTATGTGGTTTTCTTTCTGCATCACCCGTTCGGCCAAGGTACCGCTGCTCATGAGCACATTCTCCAACGGCCAGAACAGCTTACGTGCGAACATGATGCCGCCCGACACCCACCGACAATACCTGAGTGTGTTCTGTCTGGCATAAACCTTGGGAATAATCTCACCAAAAAGAAGCAGCACAAAGGTCAGCAGTACTGTGACACACAGAAACTGCAGCCACGTTGCCTTACCAAAATCCACCACATTGGCAAAGATATAATTGGTAAGCATGATGATGGTCACATTGACCAGATTATTGGTGATGAGTATGGTGGCGAGTGTACGTTCATTGTCTTCACGCAACTGTTCTATCCTTGCATCCGCCATGTTGTGGTCGGGTTCCAACTCATTGAGGTCGGCAGGCGAAAGACTGAAGAAAGCAATCTCTGAACTACTGGCGAAACCAGAAACACAGAGAAGCGCCAGCACTAACACGGCAACAATGTATACGCTCAGCGTGGGTACAATAAAATGCACTTCGCTGAGCGTGGATATAAGAGAGGTCAACCAGTCCAAAATACTTTCCTTTCTGCTTTTCGTTTTTTCAACGCAATTAGAATGGCGCTTCCCCCTCTTTAGAATTGGTGTTCTGACGGTCATCCTGACGTTGTGTAGACCGGGGACTGAGCATCTCAAGATTTTCAGCCTGAATCTCAGTTACATAACGGCGGCGGCCCTGCTGGTCGTCGTAGGTGCGATAGCGTATGCGTCCTTCTATATACAGTTTGTCACCGCTATGGATGTAGCGTTCTGCGATTTTAGCCAAACGGTCCCACATTACAATAGTGTGCCAGTCAGTACGGTCGGGCACTTGTGTTCCATTAGCAAGTGTATAGCCACGCTCGGTAGTGGCCAGCGAGAAGGTAGCATAAGCCTGGTCGCGGTCATAATACTTCACTTTGGGCTCATCCTTGCCCACATTGCCTATAAGCATCACTTTATTCATGGCTACAATTGTCTATGGTTATAAGGTTTGTATATGGATTATTTCCAATCACCAAGATATTTGAACTTGAAATTCTTGCCTTTGGCAGAGGGAAACTGACTGCGGCTGTCTACCCGGTCGCGAAGATGGTCTACTATGCGGTTATAGCAGTCGATGCCTGAAATGGCCTTTACCTGAGCCACAAAATGAGTGTCACGATATTCGTGTTTGCCTGTTGCAGGCACAAGAACCACCCTTTTGAAATCGAGAGAACCCTCATACCAACCTGGTTTCTCCTCATTCAGACGAGATAGTGCCGGTGTGCTTACATCACGGTGCTCACTGCCTGCCTGAGTATTCGTGCGCAGAGCTTTTTTCTGCTTAAAATCGAGCATGGTGGCAGCTTCAGTCTTTATAATGATAAAGTATACTCTTGGGCGCACTTTGTAGCGTTTGGGATAAAACATATCACCCGCCACATAGTCTCGGATATCAGCTTCGAGTGAAGGCACTACATCAATCTCAGGAATGGCACGTAAAAAGTCGATGGCTTCGTCGGCATTAGACACCAAAGCCTCACGATCAAAATAACGAATGTATAAGTTCATTGATTGGTTTTCCAAAATACAAAAAAGAGCGGAAAACGGGACTCGAACCCGCGACCCCGACCTTGGCAAGGTCGTGCTCTACCAACTGAGCTATTTCCGCAAGGATAAAAAAACATAAATCATGGTGAGGAGGAGGAGACTCGAACTCCCACGACACAATCGTCACTACCCCCTCAAAGTAGCGCGTCTACCAATTCCGCCACCTCCCCAACAAGATTTGATGTATGAATAAAAAAGAGTGCCCAGAACAGGACTCGAACCTGCACGCCTCGCGGCACACGCACCTGAAACGTGCGCGTCGACCAATTCCGCCACCTGTGCAATCATACAACCGCTCTCTTCCCTCGCGTCTGTGACTGGATCAATAACTTGTGCGCTAACCATGACTCGGACCCGCGACCCCAACCTTGGCAAGGTTGTGCTCTACCAACTGAGCTATTTCCGC
>JAEEGL013575084.1_pt1 | contig 21965 bp, 18 predicted proteins | sample 9134231 | NCBI WGS metagenome assembly JAEEGL01 (sample SAMN16246548, study PRJNA631951) | gut metagenome | biome: gut microbiome; feature: rumen; material: fiber-attached | host: Bos | place: Iran: Karaj | collected 2018-10 | reverse complement strand
ACGTTTTTCTCCATTTAGTCTTACAAGTGGTCCATTAATAAATGGATGAGATAAAGAGTTTTTCTTAAATCCAACAGAAAGAATAATTATATCTCTTTCATCACCTTGAACATTTTCAATTGATTTAATAAATAAAGGCTCGCCCTTTTCCTTTTCAACACTATCAAGTCTATCCTTTATTGAAGGATTAGAATCAAGGTATTTTAATATTGCACGCTCAAGCATTTCAACCTCTATTACATTAAATACAATAATACCTAAAGAATATTTATTAGTCTTTGGATTCTTATAAATATTTTCTATTGTCTTAATGATTTCATCAATTTCTTCTTGTGAAAGTGATGAATCATTTTTCTTAACATCTAAATATTTTAATTTTATCTTAGATGAATTTATATCATTAGAGGGGAAGGTATATAAAGACTCCTGATAGAATTCTCTATTTGAAAATTCAATTAATGATTCATGATGTGATCTATAGTGGAATTTTAAACGAGAACGTTCAAGACCAATTGATATTGCCTCAGATAGTAATGACTCTGAATCAACACTATCATCTACTACTCCTTGGAAGTAATTTGATGGTGGCATCTGCATCTCATCACCTGATACAATTAATGATTTACCACGTCCAATTGATGATATTGCCTCATGAAGTGGAATTTGTGATGCCTCATCAAATATAACAATATCAAATTTAGATTGATTCTTATTTGATAAATACTTAGATACAGAAAGTGGACTCATTAGATATACTCTATAGAATGATTTTAATATTTCATCATATTCTAAATTAGCATTTCTAATAGATAAATTCTTACCTGATGTCTGACATGCTTTCTTAAGTTTTGATAGTGGATAAATAGAATCATAGGTCTTAAGCTTTTCTTTTATTTCCTTTTTGATTCTATTTTCACATTCTAAAATAGAAAGATGTGAATATTCATCTATTAATTCCTTATAGCGCTTAATAGTTTCGTTAAAGATTGATGGCTTAAAGTAATTAATGTCATCATCATCAAAATATAGGCGTAGATATCCCTTCGCAAGTGACTTTAAATACACTTCTATTATTTCATTTGATTTAGTATTTCCATTTTTAATTGAAATAGAAAGCTCATGAATATCATATTCATCTAACTTCTTAAAATAATTATTAATCTTCGCAATAGAGATAATATCATTAAAATCTGTATTTAAGGTATCATCAATAAATGATTTTATTAAATCAAGCTCATCAGGCATTGATTTAAATACATCAAATGATATCTTAAATTCCTTATTGATTCTATTTATTTCTTCTATTTCCTTATTGTAGCTTGATTCAAGCTTAATAATTAAATTCTTTAATTCCTGGCTACGTGAATTATAAATATTTTGAGATAATAGAGATAAATCAACCTTGAACTTAGATAAAATTGAATCTAAGGCTCTAGTATTTTTGATATTTTCAATAATGAAATTAACATCCTTAATATTATTTAAAATATCTATATTTAAAGTCTTATTGATAAATGATTCTACCTCTTTTACCTTATTATAGATTTCATTATATTCTTCTATTTCTTCAAAATATTTAATTAGATTTTTACCAATAGTAAAATCTGATTTAATTAAGGATTCAAGAATCTTTTTATACTCCTTATTAACCTTATGCTTTTTAAAGAATGAACTTGCGCTATTTATTTCATCAACAATAGATACGGCATCAATATTTATAATCTTATTGAAGATATAATAATTGTGAGTATTGATGAAATTATAAAGTGAGTGAACTTGTTCTAAGGCATCATCTAATTCCTTACTATTAAGGCTTGATGATTTTAAAAGATCAAAATATAAGTCATGAGAGTATAAATGATTTATTAAAGCAATTAAATTAGAAATATTATCTAAATCCAAAGACAAATCTAAATTAATTTCATCATATAGATTTAGAATGTCTTTATATAGACGTGTAGTTGCGAAATCAAAATCTGTAAATGATTTATTAAATTTACTCTTATCATAGAAATTAATTTCATCTATATCTAAGGCTTTAATTTTTGATGTATCAAAATTATTAATAGTCTTAGATAAGACACTTATATTATTTAAGGTATCAATTACCTTTTTATTTTTATCATCGTTTAAGCTTAAAAGATATCTATCATTAATGATAATATCCTTTTTATCCTCATATAAATCATATTCACAGATTGCATCATATAAAGAATAAAAGTACTTCTTATCATGCATCTTATTTAGGATATTCTCAAGCTCAAATCTACGGGCATCAAGTTCCATACAAGTATCATAGAAATCATTATCCTTTTCATCCTCTATTTCAAATGATTCTGATATCTTTTTATAGAATACTCCCTTTTTCGCATCAGTTGAATGTAGGCTTAAGGCATATTTATCTAAGCCTATATTTTTAAGTCTATTATATACAACATCAAGTGCTGCCTTCTTCTCTGCGACAAAAAGTACAGTTTTATTATTATAAAATGCATTAACAATCATATTAACAATTGTTTGTGATTTACCTGTTCCTGGAGGACCATCAAGTATAAATGAGTGATCATTTGCACTTCTAATAATCGCATCTAGTTGTGTTGAGTCATATAAGAGTGGTGCACATATATCACTATATTTTGTATATGGCTTATCATAAGATAGGTCAAGGTTTTCAACCTTACTCTTACTATTAATAAATGAATCAATGATTCTATTTTTAATTAAATTCTCTCTATTTAATTTCATATCCTTCCACATAACATAGTGAGAGAATGTTAAATTAGAAATCAAATAGATATCACGCTCTAATTTAAAATCAGATAATTTATATGATTCAATATAATCACAGATTTCAGAATAACGTAGCTTTAAATCTAAATCATATAGATTACTAAAATCAGTGAATGGATTAATAGTATGATAATATTCAAATACTGTTTCATTTAGCATTATTTCATCATAATCATATGATATTGTATATTCACCTGATTTAGATTTAACAATATTAATTGGTAAAACTAAGAATGGAGAATTATTAATAACATCCTTCTTATTCTTATATTCAATTAAACCAAGAGTTAAATAAAGTGATTCAGAACCTGTTTCTTCTATTTGAGTCTTATTCTTTTTAATAAGTGAATCTAAAGTTTTTCCAAATCCAATTACTTGTATTTCATCAGTTAATTCATAACCATCAAGGGCAGTCTTAAAAAATGAAGATGGATCTTCAGGTGTAATAAATGATTTAATTTTAAATTGATTATATTTCTTTAAAATATCAGAGATTTTACTTCCTGATATTAATCTTACCTGATTACTATCCTTAAGCTTAAAATTAACAAGTGGATTTGCCTCATTTAAATCTAAAAGCTTACGCTCCCATGATGTAAATCTATCTGATACGAATTCATCAAGTGTATTTTCTTCTATTTCTGGATTTATATCCGTATCAAGCTTAATATCAATTGGATTAAATGGAGTATCGATATAATCATTTAATCTAAATACTTCAATATTATCTGATAGCATATCAGATTTAATTAAAGCCTTATTAAGTGGCTTTGATATTGTTATAGATAGTCCATCGACAAGAAGTAAAATATTATCATCAATTGCCTTCTTTACTCTTTCAACTGTATAGATATCATAGGTTGAATCAGTAAGAATACCGAAATATACATTCTCATTATCAAATAGGATCACACCATCATATTCATAATTTCTAATAACTGATAGTGAATATATGGCAATTGATAAATTATTACCATATTTAATATCCTCTATTTCACAAGGTAAGCTTACCTTTGGAAGTAGGTTATCAGATATAATATCAAATCTATAATTATGATATTTGATACGCTCTAGGATTAATGCTTGATATAAATCAGAAAAATCCTTTATATCATAGCTCTTCTTAAGATTTAATTTATAATCAGTAACATACTTTAAATAGAATCTATGATCATGTAGGAATTCTAAAGTTGGAGTATTAAGTGGTAGCATTATAAAATTAAATGCTTCTTCTGATATAATATTACCATTTAGAATTGCCTTAATCTTAAATGAAGATTCACGCGCATCAGGTACATTATATTTATCTAAATCAACAGATAAATTAATATTTCTAATTGGCATTTTAGTTTGACTTCTCATTTCACTAATTAGAATATCAGATACCTTAAATGAATCTTCTATAAAGTCAAATGATAAAACTAAATTAGATATATCATCTGTTCCTAAATTCTTAATTGTAATAGAATCAATAAAATTGAAGTTAGATTCTCTATCAAGTGCTAGTATTGTTTTATTTGCGTGATAAATTGGATATGAAAAATATTTTTTAACATCTGCAGTTATTTCTATTTTAAGTGGAATATATCTTCCAATAACCTTCTTAATTTTATCTATATTATATGGAAATGTTATATCATCAAATTCAACATATTTTGAGACAATTTGAAAAGAGTTAATACCCTCAAGTATTACCTTATCACCATTAGAATATTTTTCTCCTGCTAAAAATGGATATTCATATTCTTCTTTATTCTTTTTCATTAATTTAACATAAACTACTCTATATATCATAAGCTACCTCGCAAAAGTCTCAATTAAGAATTGGACTAATATCTTTATTGCGATTGCAATTAATATTACTCCTGCAATTATATTAGCCTTATTTTGTAATTTATCCTTTATAATACGACCAAAAAGTAGTCCAAAAAGACAAACTATAAATGTAACTATAACTATAATTCCTATACCTATATATACTTGGTATGAAAAATCTGCCGATAAAGTCTTTTCAAGACCAATTCCAACAGATAGCGCATCTATTGATGTGACAACGGCTTGAATTAAAAGTAATAAAATAGTTACCTTTTTATTATTATCATCACTATCACTATTTTTAACGTCCTCAATTATCGCTTTTATTCCTAAAAATAATAGTATTGTAATAGCGATAAAAGGAACAGCGTACCTAAACCATTCCATGTTTTCAAAAATAGTTGAAAATAAATAACCAATTAAAGGCATTACACCTTGAAATATCGCAAATGTTAGTGCTATTAAATTAATCTTGACTTTTTTCATGTTTGGTTCAGAGATTCTATTAGTTATAGACACAGAAAAAGCATCCATAGCTAACGCTAAGCCAAGTAAAAATCCCCATAAAATATACATAATAAATCCCCTAAATTTAACGAAAATAAAAGACCCATGTCTTTTAAAACAAACATAAGTCTCATGATTTAATAATGAACCTGGATAAAACCATTATGTAGGCCATTAACGTATAATACGCTCACTACTCCCTCATTAAGTTAATTATAAAATATTAATATATTTTAAGCAATAAAATTTAGAAAAAAATTGGCTTAAAATAAGTATAAAAAAGATAAAAATTTTTTCTTGATTTCATACTACCATAATGATATAATTTGAATTGCATGTGATATGGAGGTGAAAAACCATGGCAAATATTAAACAACAAGTTAAGCGTATCCGTACTAATGAGAAGGCTAGAAAAACTAATGTAGCATTCAAATCATCATTAAAGTCAGCAATCAAGGCTGTATATACTGCTGTTGAAGCAAAGGATCAAGCAAAGGCAGTTGAGAACTTAAATTTAGCTTATAAGAAGTTAGATAAGGCTCAAGCAAAGGGCATCGTTCATAAGAACTATGTTGCAAGACATAAATCTGAACTAGCTACTGCAGTAAATACATTAAAGTAATATAAAAAATAAAAAACGCACCCTAGAGTGCTTTTTTTATTTGTCATTTTTATTTTCTTAATTCTTTCTTAGCTCTTTCTTCTTTCTTAGTTCTCTTATCTAAGTATAGAAGCTGGTCTGCACTTTCAATATATTGTTGAATATTTGAAAATTCACTACCATATTTAGAATATCCATAAGATATTTCAATATTATAGGCTGTTTCTCTTTCTTGATTTAGCTTAGTAATATTATTATTTAAATCATCAATGAAATTATCTATTTCAGCTATATCACAAACTATAGTGAATTCATCTCCACCATATCTTGCGACAAAACAACCAGTTTTCTTGCTTAATTTACTAAGCATAATACCAAAGTCTCTTAAGGCACTATCTCCTTCAACATGACCGTATAGATCATTAATTTGCTTAAAGCCATCTAAATCAATCATAATTAAATATAATTCATTATCAAAATTTCTAATTTTTGATTGTAAATAGGTATAAAGTGCTTTTCTATTATAAATAGTTGTTAAGAAATCAACTAATACCTGTTCTTGAAGTAAATGTGTATAAAGTATTAGGGTTGCGATAGTAATACCCATCGCAAGTAGTGGATATTGTGGTACTAATAGTTGAATGATTCCACCAAGCATTGCAGGAATTACAAATATTATCATATATTTATATGTTGCAATTCTTGCATAGTTATTCTTCTTTATTAAGCCATATGCGCCTTGAACAAGTAAGAATAATAAATATGAGAATGTACAAATAAGCTGTAAGAAATTAAAGTCTCCTCTATGGTAGCCTCCAGCCTCATCAATATAATATAGGAAATGGAAGTCAGCTCCACAAATAGATAATATCATCGAAATAAACGCAACAAGTGTTAATAGGATTGATAATGATGACATTAATATTCTTACCTTTAAATTATTATACATACTAGATTCATTTATTGCTTCTAAAAGTAAGAATGCTCTAAGACATGTCATACTTAATGCAAAGAAGTAAATAAATTGAATTATAGAATTAGCAACACGACCCCAAGGTAATAATCCAATTGATATGAAATTTCCAAATGCATCTGCTAAATACATACCCATTTGTGAAATAATAGTAAGCGCAAATATCTTTTTATGATTCTTATATAAATTAGGATCAAAAATAGCTTTAATCAATAAAAGCGTTAAAATTAAAACACAAAATAGGTTTATTACAGAATATGCGTTTCCTTCCATATTAAAACCTCATTTATTTTATATTTCTTTATTCTCTTCTTCTTTTTCTATTTCAGTATCTTCTGTTTCTATAGTTTCTAACTCAGTCTTTTTAGTTCTAAATACAAATAGCTTTCTTGCGATATAGTTCCAAATTAGAACTATTATAGTCATTAATACCTTAAAGAATAGCTTCCAGAAGTCAAATGTGAACCAGCCAAATACACTTAAGTTAAATACATTAAATGTAGGTGATGCTAAATACATACCAAGCTCAGTTACACCGAGACCAATTAGGGCAACTATTACAAACTTTAAGAATACTACCTTACTCTTAGCTTGCTTATCACTAATATATCTATAAACAAACTTTTGAAGTAGCCAGTTTACTATTAATCCAACTGTAAAGCCTAGAGCTGTAGATAATACTAAATTCCAGTTTGGATCAAAATTTGGAATCCATTTTCCAAATACTAATAGATTACAAAAATAAAATACTGCGTAATCACAAATTGTTGCGATACCACCAACAATTAAAAATCTTAATATCTCAAAAAATAATTCTTTCTTACTTTGTTTTTCCATTGTTATTTCCTCTATATAAAAAATATTATAATATAATTTCACAAAAAAATAAAGGCTAAGGGTTAGCCTTTAATTTATTTTAAATTACTTTTCTACACTAATATATAGAATTTTAACTTCTACATCCTTACCAGTTTCAGTTGTAAAATATACAACATCTCCACTCTTATGACCAATTACAGCCTTTGCAAGTGGTGAGTCAGATGAAATCTTACCATTGAATGGATCAGATTGAGAACCTGCAATTTGGAATTCTCTTTCAATCTTTTCATTTACATATAAAACCTTTATTGATGTTGCCTTAACAATAACAGCGTGCTTTAGGTCATCTTCAATTTCAAGAATTCTTGCATTAATCTTGCTTTGTTCTTCTCTCGCAGATGAATAATCAGCGTTTTCTGATAAGTCTCCTTGTTCACGTGCTTCCTTTATAGCTTGTGCAATTCTAGTTAATTCTGTAACCTTTAATCTTTCTAATTCTGTTTCAAGTTCTTTCTTATGTTGTTCAGTCATTTCGACTTTTTTAGTATTAACCATAATTGATTCCTCCAAAATACTTTTTTATTATACTTAAATGAATGTCAAAAATCAAGTTTAATATAAATCTAAATACTTAATTTTTCGTAAGTTTTTTTGAATGTTTTGATAATCAGGAAATAGACTATCTAAAAGCTTATAAAATCCCTTTTGGTGATTAGAGTAATAAAAGTGTGCATACTCATGATATATAACAGATAAAATATAAATCAAATCATATTTTGAAAGAGATTTATTTAGAATAATTAATCTTCTTTTAGGATAGCATTCACCAAAATAGGTTTTAACTATTGAGTATTTATAGGTAACATCAAAATTGATTTTAAAATCTCTTTTTACCTTACTATCATATTTTAAAACTATATCTCTTAATGTTCTTTCATACATATCATAAATGATTTTTTTGATATGTATTTTATCTAGTTTCTTAGAATAGATATTAATCTCATCACCATTAAAGATTAAATTATCAAATAGAGATTCAATCACATTGATTTTATATTCCTTACCTAGATAATGAATAACATTACTAGCCTCTTTCTTTTCATAATTTAATCTATTATTAATAAATCTTTTATGCTTAGCTAGAATTTCTTCTAAGGATAAAGAATTCTTACCCATCTCAACATATAGAATATTAGGCATTTTAAATCTTAATTTATAGCCATAATATCTTTTGTTTTCTGTAACTATTACTTCAACTTCTTTACCATTTATTATCATTATAATAACCTTAATAAATCATATGGATTAAGCTTAGTATCACACTTAAATTTAATAATCTCTAGTGGATGTCTTGCCGCGTCTAATATGTTATTATCCTTATCATAAATATCAGCTACATCAATAATAAATGATTTTTTTGGTGTAAATACCTCTAACTTTGAATGAGGTATAAAATAGTTTCTTTGTTCAATAGTAACCATATGAGTCTTACTATCATATTCCTTAACTATTCCAACAAATTCCTTAGTTGGACATGTTAAATTAAGATCATATAGTTGCTCATTAACTGTAGGGTCTCCATTTAAAAAGCCTGTTGATGTTAATCTATTTTCTGCCTTATTAATTTGATTGATATAAAAATCAAATGATTCTATCTTACCAGTTGATTCATATTCATCTATAAGCTTTCTATATGTATTAACTACAGTTGCGATATAATGTAGAGACTTCATTCTACCTTCAATCTTAAATGAATTAATACCTATATCCATTAATTTTGGCATAAGGGTAATAGCACATAAATCCTTTGAGCTCATCGCAAAATAATCACCCTTTGGATTATATATCTTATTATCCTTAATTAAGTCATAACACCATCTACAAGAATGAGCACAGCCTCCACGGTTAGCATCTCTATTAGTCATATTATTTGAAAGCATACATCTTCCACTATATGATACACACATACCACCATGAATAAATGCCTCTATATCAAGAGGTGTAGAATCCTTACACATCTTTATTTCATCTAGGTTAAGCTCACGCGCTAAAACCACTCTATCAAAGCCTTCATTTTTATAAAATCTAATGGCTGATGGATTTGCAGTTGATGCTTGAGTTGAAACATGAGCTTCCATCTTAGTATATTTTTTTACCATCTTTAATGCATATAGGCTTGATGCGATAATTGCATCTACTCCTGCAAGCTCTAATTCTTTAAGATACTCAACTAAGCCATCTACATCTAAATTATGCATAACTATATTACATGTAACATGGATTTTAGCATTATGCTTGTGGGCAAAATCACAAGCCTCTTTGATATCAGCTATTGTAAAATTAGATGCTCTACTTCTTAGTGAGAATTTAAGTCCACCAATAAATACAGCATCTGCACCATATAATATTGCCACCTTTAATTTTTCTAAATCTCCAGCTGGAGCTAAAAGTTCAAACTTACTCATTTTAACTCCTCCTTTTGATATACAGAATCCTTATACATGAAGCCATCTTCTATATCTAAATTAAGCTCATTTAATTTAAGAATTCCTTCTCTTATTTTTCCATTTATAACTGCATCATAGAATATCTCTGATACCTTCTTAAATGTTTCAATATCAACATTAAATGATTCAATATATAGATACTTAATGAATGATAGACCCTCTAATTCTTTAAGTAGTGATATTAGATATGATCTATATATTAATGTACCTTCGCTATTTTCTACTATTGGTAGATAATCTTCTCTTGTTATTTCCTTTAAGAAGCCCTCGTGAGGATAATTATCATTATTCTTATTTGAATATAGTGTTAATAGCTTTCTTCTTGAATAAAACATTAATCTATGACCAAAGCCCTGATAATATATTGGAGCCTTTGTTTTTTCATACATTAGCTTTAAATCATCAATTGTAATTTCTAATGAAACTCCAATCGCATTTAAGTTCATATCATTATATAAGCCTAAATCTAAATAATTTGTAATCATAGTTTCAGGATTATAAATAAGATTTTCAATCATATTCTTTTCTTTAAAGATATTTAATACACCTATATCAGATGCTAGGAATAATAAATCATTATATTTATCTACTAGTGCCTCAACATTCTTTAAATCACCTGGATGCATTATTCTATTGATAGATAAAATTATATTTAATTTCTTTTCTTTAGCATAAGATACTAATTCATCTAAATTAATATCCTTAAAATTAATAGATAAATGTGGGACATTAATTAATGCATAATCAATTAATGAATCTAAATTATCTATATCATTTTTCTCATATATTGATGTTACTAATCTCATAATAAATGCCCCCTTTCTAGGTTTAAAAAATCCAAGCTAACTTGGATTTTATTTTAATATCTAAAGCCGCCCTTGCCTTTTCCTTTACCCTTGTGGGCTTTAGTTTGGCCTAGGCCTGAATAATTACCTGATTTAACTTGACCCTCTAAACGCTTCTTATCAGCATCGTCCATATTTCTCATTCTCTTCATTTGTTTCTTCATTTCTTCAAGAGTTGTTCTTAATTTATTAACCTCTTGAATAGAACGGCCAGAACCCTTTGAGATTCTATCTCTACGCTTAAAGTCTCTATCAATTAATTCAGGATGCTTTCTTTCTTCTTCAGTCATTGAGTAAATTATAGCCTCAATCTTATCGAATGCTCTATCATCTACTTGATTAAGTGCTTGCTTCATCTTACCCATACCAGGTAGGAAGCCCATAATCTTAGATAATGATCCCATTCTCTTTATCATCTTAAATTGCTTTAATAAGTCATTATAATTAAAGCTTGATGACATCATCTTTTCAGCCATAGACTTCATTTCATCCTCATCGATATTTTCTGTAACTGTATCGATTAATGATAAAACATCACCCATACCCAAGATTCTATCTGCAAGTCTATCAGGATAGAATATTTCCATCGCATCAAGCTTTTCACCTGTAGACATAATCTTAATAGGAATACCTGTCATCTCTTTAATAGAAAGTGCCGCACCACCACGAGTATCACCATCAAGCTTAGTTAAAATGATACCTGTAACACTTAAGTCATTATGGAAGCTTTGGGCAACATTAACTGCATCCTGACCTGCCATCGCATCTACTGTAAGTAGTATTTCATCAGGATTTGCAATTTCCTTAACATTCTTTAATTCTTGCATTAGGTCTGCATCAATTTGTAGTCGACCGGCTGTATCGATTAGAACAAAGTTATAGCCACCCTCTTTTGCAGCCTTTAATCCCTCTTCTACGATTTTTTCAGCCTTAACCTTAGTACCCATTTCAAATACAGGTACATCAATTGACTTACCTAAAGTAACAAGCTGATCTACGGCTGCTGGTCTATAGATATCGGCTGCAATCATAAATGGCTTTTTCTTTAGCTTCTTACGATAGAAAAGTGCCATCTTACCTACAGCTGTTGTTTTACCAGCACCTTGTAAACCTACTGCCATAACAATAGTCATACCACTAGACTTAAAATTAAGTTCAACTGCCTCATCACCAAGAGTCTTCTTTAATTCCTCTCTTACGATTTTAACAACCTGTTGACCTGGATTTAAGCCCTTCATTATCTTTTCACCAAGAGCTTGTTCTTTAATATTATTTAAAAATTTCTTAACGACCTTGTAGTTAACATCGGCTTCTAAAAGAGAAAGTCTTACCTCTCTTAGCATGTCGTCAATATCATCTTCATTAAGTTTTCCCTTACCAGTAAGTCTTCTAAGACCCATCTGTAAGCGTTGGCTTAAATTATCAAATGCCATAATTACTCCTTTATAATATCAATAATCTCACTTTTGATATTATCATCAATCTCTAAATTATTTATTTTCTCTATTTTCTTTAAAAGTCCTAGCTTTTCTTCAAATGAATAAAGATTAGCTACTACTCTTTTTAGCTGATCATGAACACCATTTCTTGAAATATCAAAATTAATTGCTATTTCAGAAATAGATAAATCACTAAAATAATATTCCTCAAAATAGTCTCTTTGCTTATCTGTTAATAAATTATAATATAGATCATATAAGCTAATTATTTCTTCTCTTTTATTATTTTCCATAATATTATTCCTCAAAGAAATCAGCAAATAATCCATATAGGTATTGCTCGATATCAAATACCTCTAAATCATCTATTCCTTCACCTAAGCCTACATACTTAATAGGTATACCCATTTCATGACGAATAGCAAGAACAATACCACCCTTTGATGTTCCATCAAGCTTAGTTAGAATTACACCAGTAACATCTGTAGCTTCCTTAAATGCCTTAGCTTGACTCATACCATTTTGACCTGTTGTTGCATCTATTACAAGTAAAGTCTCATGTGGTGCATCAGGGCATTCCTTTTGAATGACTCTTTTCATTTTAGCAAGCTCATTCATTAGGTTAACCTTATTTTGTAATCTACCTGCTGTATCACATAGTAGAATATCGTAATTCTCAGCCTTAGCCTTCTTAACTGCATCAAACATAACACTTGATGGGTCAGATCCATCTGGCTTAGTAATAATATCAACACCTACGCGTGATGCCCATACATCAAGCTGAGCTACTGCGCCTGCTCTAAATGTATCACCTGCAGCGAGTAATATTTTCTTACCTTCCTTTTTATAGGCATTAGCGATTTTAGCAATTGATGTAGTTTTACCTACACCATTTACACCAACGAATAAAATTACAGTTAGACCATTTTTATTCATATTTAAATTGGCATTAACTATTTCACCATTTAAATAGATTTCAAACATTCTATCTATAATCATTTCTTGTAAATCCTTAGGCTCAGTAATCTTTTTATTCTTAACCTCTTCTTTAAGTCCATCAATAAAATCAATTACTGTATCAACACCTATATCAGCCATAATGAATATTTCTTCTAATCTATCGAATAAATCATCATCAATTTTATCTGATTTTTCTAATATCTCTTTTAATGTTGATAAAGCACCTTCTCTAGTCTTATGAAGGCCTAATTTATATTTTTCTTTTTTCTTTTTATCTTTCTTCTTGAAAAAATCAAAAAATCCCAAGATAATCACTCCATTTTAATATATTAAATCCTTTAAAATTATATCATACATGTATATTAACTTACAAGAAAATAAGAAAATGTCAAGCTCATTTTAAGCTTGACATCATTACTACTTTAATTTAACAAATTCTTCCTTAGAAATTATAGTCTTACATTTAGGGAAATTAGAGCAGCCATAGAAATCCTCACCCTTATTTTTACCCTTTTTAGCATTTCTTAAGACTAATTCACCCTTACCACAGTTAGGGCATTTAACACCTGTAGATACTACTTCCTTTTTATCTTTACAGCTGTTATTACATACTAAATTACCACTTTCATTAATTACCATCATTGAATTACAATTTGGACAAACCTCATGTGTTGGCTTACCAAGTAAAATAGTCTTACACTTTGGATAATTTGAGCATGTATAGAATTGATGACCTCTATTTTTGCCACGAGATGCAGTCTTAATTACAATGTGTCCTTGACCACATGTTGGGCAAATATATGTATCATCTAGTTGTGATTCACAGTGTGCTGAACAGTATAAATTACCATTCTTATCCTTTAGCATAATACTTCCACATTTAGGACATAATTCCTCTGTTGGCATATCATTAAATGTAACATTACATTTAGGATAATTTGAGCATGAATAGAATACTCCACGCTTTGATTCTCTTCTTACTATTTCACCATCACAGCTTGGACATTTAACTCCAATAAATTCTGCCTGTGTATCAACCTTTTCAATGTAATTACAATGAGGATAATTAGAACAAGACGTAAATTCTCCAAATTTACCATTTCTTATTACAAGTAAATGTCCACAATATGGACAAGTCTTATCTGTAATAATAGGATATTTACTCTTCATATTCTCCTTAGCCTTATCAAATAGTGGCATAAAGCCATCATAGAATTCAGTTAATTCTTCTTTTTTATCCTTATTTCCCTTAGCAATTTCATCTAGGGCTGTTTCCATATTAGCTGTATATTTAACATTAATAATTGGTGAGAAGAATTCTTGAAGCTTCTCTGTAGTTAAAATACCTTGAGATGTTGGAACTAGATTTTTCTTATCTAGTGATACATAATCTCTTTCCTTTAATACTTGAATAGTTGTTGCGTAAGTTGAAGGACGACCAATACCTAGGTTTTCCATTTCCTTAATTAAGGTTGCCTCAGTATATCTTTTCTTTGGTTCTGTTTCCTTTTCAACTACATTAATGTAATCTGCATTAAATAGAGATCCTATTTCAAGCTTAGGAAGCTTTGATTCCTCTTCCTCATCATTATCCTTATATACACTTAAATAACCTTCAAATGTTAATTCTGAAGATTGCATAGTCCATTTTGAATTAAAGTTATCAAGTGAAATAACTGTTGATTTATAAACACTTGATGCCATTAGGCTTGAAAGTGTTCTATTATATATTAATTTATATAATTTATATTCATCAGAAGTTAAATAATTCTTTAATGAATCTGGAGTTCTATCAATAGATGTAGGTCTAATACCTTCATGGGCATCCTGCATACCCTTTTGATTCCTAACCTTAACTGAACCTAAATACTCCTTACCAAAGTTATTTAGAATATATCTAGATGCATCATTTACAAATGATTCAGCAAGTCTTGTTGAATCTGTACGCATATATGTAATTAAACCGACAGTTTCTGAACCTATATTTTTACCTTCATATAGACTTTGAGCAACACTCATAGTCTTAGTTGGAGTGAAATTTAATCTATTAACTGCATCTTGTTGAAGTGTTGATGTAGTATATGTAGGTTGACTTGATCTTTTAACATTCTTAACATCAATAGCTGATACCTTAAATTCCTTTAGGTTAGCTACTAAATCATCTAAAATATCACGCTTTAATATCTTGTGATCCTTATCAAATTTCTCACCATTTACTTCAACTAATTTTATCTTTGTATCCTTATATTCTGCATCAATATCAAAATATACAACTGGTACAAATGATAATATTTCACGTTCAAGATTAACTATTAATAATAGTGCAACTGATTGTACTCTTCCTGCACTTTTAGAATTAATCTTTCTTTGCATTAATTTTGAAAGCTTAAAACCTAAGATTCTATCAATCATTCTTCTTGATTCTTGGCTATCAACCATTTTTAAATCAATCTTATGAGGATTTTCTAGTGCTTCTTTTACTGCAGTTTTTGTTATTTCATGAAATTCAATTCTATTATTTGAATCTAAATCTAGATTTAATTCACGAGCTAAGTGATAAGCGATTGCCTCACCCTCTCTATCGGGGTCGGTTGCAAGTAAAACTTCTTTATTTTTACATTCCTTAATTAGATAATCTACTAATTCCTTTTTATCCTTATTAATTGTATAAGTAGGTATAAATCCATGCTCACAATCAATACCTAAGCCTTCCTTACCAGATGTGGCTAAATCACAAATATGTCCCTTACTAGATAGTACTGTATATCCCTTTCCTAAGTAAGTACCTATTGTCTTTGACTTAGATGGAGACTCAACTATTATTACCTTATTCATGAACTTCACCTCACTTTTGTGTATCACAATAATAGAATAAAGAATATAGTGTGTCAAGCATAAAATTTCTTTATTTTTACCTATAATATATATAGTATATTATAAAAATTTTTATATTTTTTTTGATAAAAATAAATAAAAAAAGCGCAAAAATTTTATAAAACTTTTACGCCTTAACCTATTATATATAATATATATACTATTCCAAACCAATTATATAAGAATAGATATCTTGTTCTCCTCTTACAGGATAAATTTCAATATAAGAATTTAATGATTTGATATATTCAGATATCTCTTCTACCTCACTATCATCTACATCAGAACCAACAATTAAAGTAACAATTGCCTTATCCTCAATATCAGATATACCCTTAAAAGCCTCTTTTAAGGCCTCTATTCTCATTTTATTAGATGAGATGAGTTCTCCATCATATAGTGAAATATAATCGCCTTTTTTGATATCTACATCATTAATTACACAATCTCTTACTGAATATGTAACCTCTAATGTTGATAGATTTTCAAATGACGATAATAATTCAGACTTAATTTCATCTAAATTATCAGAATCAAAATTTAGCATTGAGCATGCGCTATAGCCCTCTACTAATGTTTTAGTAGGAATAACTATAATATTTGCCTTATCATAATTATTAGCAGCTTGTTGTGCAGCAAGTAAAATATTACCATTATTTGGGAATACAAATATATTATCGGCATCTAGACAGTTAAACGCATCAATAAAGTCTTGTGTTGATGTATTCATAGTTTGACCACCAGATACAATAATATCAACACCCATTTCCTTTAAGGATACTAAAAGGCCACGGCCGTTAGCAACAGCGACAGTTGCGTATTTTTTATGTACCTTTTTTGATGCGTCATTTTGTACTGCTGATCCGCTATAGTAATTATTAGTACTATTAGTATCCTTAACCTTTAATATAGAATCTAGCTTTTCACCATTTAAATATTTAAGCATACCCTCAAGCACTAGTATTAATCCTGCACCACCTGAATCTACTACTCCTGCCTTTTTTAATACTGGAAGTAGATTAGGAGTATTCTCTAAAGAGATTTTAGCTCTTTTTATATATAGATTAAATAAATCAATAAATGTATCTACCTTATCTAAATTTTCATTTAAATATTCGCCTGATTCTCTCATAACAGTTAGAATTGTTCCTTCTGTTGGAGTTTCAACTGCTCTATAGCTTCTTTCAGTAGCCTTTAAAAGAGCTTTAGCGAAGTCCTTTGGAGCGATAGTATCAAAGCCATCTACTCCCTTTGATAGTCCATAGAAAAATTGAGATAAAATAACACCTGAATTACCTCTTGCGGCTAAAACCATACCACGTGCTATTTTTTTAGCATTTGATGAGATTTTAATATCGTTAAATTCATCTTTGATGCCACCTTCAATTGAAAGACGCATATTAGTACCTGTGTCTCCATCTGGTACAGGGAATACATTTAACATATTGATTCTATCAACATCATTTATTAAATTATAAGCACCGGCCTTAACTAAGTTTAAATACTCTAAGCCGTCAAGATTATATAAATCCATTATTCTTCTCCAGCAATGTCAATCTTTTTTCCGTAGAAATTGATACTAACTGTATCAGGACCTGTAGTCGCACCAATGATTGGTCCTAGTGCACTGATATTAACTTCTTTGATTTTGCCACTAGCAAGTAATTTTTCCTTAACATATTCTGCATCTTGAGGACAATCAGCATGAGCTACATATACAGTTTGATTTTCTCCATCTTCAATTCTATCTAATGTAGATGCAATAATATCATCTAGTGAAGGCTTTCTACCCTTAACCTTCTTATATGCATAGTTATTACCCTTTGCATCACCAATAATGATTGGCTTTACAGCAAATAGGTTACCAAAGAATGCAGCTGTAGCCTTAACTCTACCAGCCTTCTTTAACCATTCAAGTGATCCAACTGTTGCGAATGTTTGATATTTTAATCTTTCATCCTCAAGCTTAGCTACACACTCATCGATAGTTAAACCATCTAAAGCCATTTGTGCAGCGTCCATAGCCATAATACCTTCTGCATAATTACTTCTCATTGAGTCGAAGCAAATAAGCTTTCTATCTGGATACTTCTTTAATAAGTCCTCAGCGTACATCTTAGCTGTAGAAATTGAACCAGATAGCTTTGCAGAACAAGCTAGGTATAAAACATCAAGGCCAGAAGCGAATGCTTTTTCAACCTTAGTTTCTACCTCTGATGCCTTAACTTGGCCAGTAACACTTCTATATCCCTTTCTCATTAAGCCATAGTATTCCTCTGGCTTAATATCATTCCAATCTAGGTCAGCATCATAATCATGAGAATTGATTGTGAATACCATTTTTAAATAATCTAATTCATATTTCTCACGAAACTTCTTTTCAACATCTGATGTTGAATCTGTTAATACTTGAAATTTTTTCATTTTGAATCCTCCATAAACTTATAACTATTATAACATGTTATAATCTCAAAAATCTATATTTTTAAAAATTCTACTTGCTATTCTTCTTTAAATCATCAAACATTTCCTTCATTGTAGGATTACCCTTAGTAAGCTTTTTAATTGATAAGTCCTGTGCCTTATCATTGGCAAGTCTTAATTGACGCTCTGAGCCTAATAGGTTATCTCTTACCTTCTGAAGATGATCAATAGTTGCTTCTATTTCTTTTATCGCAGCTTGGAACTTATTACTTGCAAGCTGATAATTCTTAGAAAATGCATCCTGAAATTGAGCTAGATTATCCTCAAAATGTGTAATATCTACATTTTGATTCTTTAATGTCATTAGCTCATTTTTATATTCCTTAGCATTTAGGCTTGCATTTCTAAGTAGTGTGATAATTGGAATAAAGCATTGAGGACGTACAACATACATCTTTTCATACTTATGTGACTTATCAACTATACCAGCATTATATAAATCACTATCAGCCTCAAGCATAGATACTAATACTGCGTACTCGCAGTTTTTTTCTGTTCTATCCTTATCAAGTTCCTTTAGGAAGTCATCATTCTTATGCTTAGTCGCTGTTTCATCATTTTCATTTTTCATCTCAAACATAATTGAGATTAATTCCGCACCCTCTTCAGTATATTCTCTATAGATGAAGTCACCTTTAGATCCATTTTTAGCATCATTATCCTTCTCAAAGTATGCATTTCTAAAGGCTGTTGCTCTTAACTGCTCAAATGAAATCCTACAGTGCTGCTCTAATGTTTCACCTAAAAGCTTTGTAGACATCTTAATCTTAAAGTCTTTATAGTACTCTATTTGCTCATCCTTATTCTTTATTACATCACTATAATATTTTTCAAGCTTTTCCTTATCTAATTCTGATTCCTTTTTCATTGAATCAATTTTATTATTTAGATTATTTATCTCAAGCTCCATTTCATGTGATTTATTCTTATTATCTAAATCATTTTGAAGCTTTTGATTTTTAAGCTTAAATTCAAATTCCTTGTCCTTTTCAGAGGCAATATTCTTTGATTTTTCCTTTTCTAGATCAAGCTCACGCTTTAATTCATTAATCTTATTATTAAGCTCTATCACATTTTTCTCTTTTTCAAGATTTAATGTTTTTTCTAAGCTATCCTTAAATGAATCAAGCTTTTTATTATAGGTATTTTCTTTTCCTTCTTCTATTAATTCCTCAATTTGTGATGAGTCAAATTTAGATAGAGATGTTAAATCAATAATATCTCCCTTTTTACCATCCTCATTTAAAACTAAGGTATTCTTATCTCTTACAATTACATCAAGCTTCATAGTAACCATCTCCTATTTTTAAAAAGAAATCTCTTAGAAATATTTTATCATATTTAATGATAAAAAGAATATGAAAAAATAAAAAAATCTCGCAATTTTACTTGCGAGAATTTATTATAAATTATCTAAATTTCATCTTAGTTCTAAATGCGTAAATCGCACCTATAAATGTTACTACTGTATAAGCTAAAACTATGATAAGTGGCTTACCAAAATCAGCAAATCCATCATGTATTCCATCTGTTACTAGATTTTGGATAAGCAATGTTGCATTTCTAAATGGTAAAACATCCATAAATATCAACATACCTTGGCTTAATCCCTCAAGTGGGAACCACATTCCTGATAATACTGATTGACCAGATATTGCGATAGATGCAACACCACCAATTGATTTTGCACTAAAGATTGAACCAAATAATAATCCTAAAGATATAAAGAATATTGCTGTAATAACACTTACAAGAATAGATAAAACCATACCTGTAGAGAATATTGATCTATCAAATATTCCACCAACTAAATAGAATAATATTGCTTGAACAATTGAAATAGGAATTACTGCTAAGGCATATGCAATAATAAATTCATGCGAATGTGCCTTAGATACATATAATCTTGTTAGGAATGATGTGTTTCTATCTGTTGCTAGTAATAAACCAACAAATAATGATAAGAATGATTGAGCAAATACTACTATTCCTGGAGCTAAATATATCATTTTAAATTGATCACTTAGCTCGTGGAATATTAAGTAAAATAATATTTCCATTACCAAAGGTAATGCTAGTATAAATGCTAATGAAAGTGGATCTCTTAGGATCTCCTTTATATTTCTTTTTGTTAATGTAAATATTCTTGATAATGAATTAAGCATTTTCCTTACCTCCTGATACAATTTCAACAAATGCATCCTCTACATTTGTCTTACCAGTTTTTTCAAATAGCTCTTCTTTATTACCTACGAATAATAAAACGCCATCCTTCATAATACCTAATCTATCTGATAAGTATTCTGCCTCTTCCATATAGTGAGTTGTAAGAATAATAGTCATATTCTTCTTTAACTCAGTAATTGTATTCCATAATTCTCTTCTCGCAATTACATCTAAGCCTAAAGTTGGCTCATCTAAAAATAATACCTTTGGCTTAGTTACAAGTGCTAGTGCTATAGATAATTTTCTTTGCCATCCACCAGATAACTTAGCAGCTTGCTTTTTCTTTACCTCATCAAGACCAAAGTGAGAATAAACATATTTTTTAGTCTCCTCAACTTCTTCTTTAGTTTGACCTGAAAGCTTAGCATAAAATTCAATATTTTCTTCAACTGTAAGCTTTCTTGCAATAGCAGTTTCTTGCATTGAAATATCAACTAATTCCTTTATTTTACCTGAATCCTTTGAAATTTCATTATCAAATATATATGCCTCTCCTGATGTAGGCTTTAATAATGTTGCAAGCATCTTAATTGTTGTTGTCTTACCTGCACCATTAACACCTAATAACGAGAATAATTCTCCTTCTTCTATTTCTAAATTCAAATTATTAACGGCAGTAATACCTTTATACTTCTTTGTTAAATTATTTGTTCTGATTGCCTTCATTAAACGCAAACCCTCCCATTAATTTGTAAAATTCATCATCTTTAATTATAGCGATTCCCTTTTCAGAATCACCAAGTACCATTAAGGTGTTACCTTCTTTAATATCAAACATCTTTCTTGCCTGCGCAGGAATAGTTATTTGACCCTTTGGTCCTACCTTAACGCTAACAATAAATCTATTTTCATTTGATTCTTTCACTTAACCACCTTACTTTTCTTACATTTCTTACTTTATAACAAAAATAGTCTTTTGTCAAGTGAGAGTAAAATATAAGCTAAAGAAAAAAAGCCTAACCTAAGTTAGACTTATAATCATACATGTGAAAGGTAAGTATTGTTAGTACAATGCACCCTCTGTTGATGAAGGCGCACCTTTTAAACCTATATTTTTAAGCATATACACAAGTGACGCGTGACTAGCGTGACAGATGTGACACTTAGGTATAATATGCATGTTTT
>JAEEGL017234839.1_pt1 | contig 21966 bp, 20 predicted proteins | sample 9134231 | NCBI WGS metagenome assembly JAEEGL01 (sample SAMN16246548, study PRJNA631951) | gut metagenome | biome: gut microbiome; feature: rumen; material: fiber-attached | host: Bos | place: Iran: Karaj | collected 2018-10 | reverse complement strand
CAGGTGCTCTACCAGCTGAGCTATGCTTCCAAATGGAGCGGGTTACGAGGCTCGAACTCGCTACCTCCACCTTGGCAAGGTGGCGCTCTACCAGATGAGCTAAACCCGCATGTTGGTGGGCGCTACAGGACTCGAACCTGCGACCTCCTGCGTGTGAAGCAGGCGCTCTAACCAGCTGAGCTAAGCTCCCTAAACCAGTAAATCGTATTTTACTATCTAGATGATTATTTGTCAATTAAATACGAATATCAATAGTTACCCAACAAATGAATAAAAAATAGTATCAATTCTGGATTGCTACAACTTCGATCTCTACTAAACTGTCTTTAGGTAGCGCTCCTACTTCGACACAGCTTCTAGCAGGTTTATTTACAAAGTATTTCTCGTAAACTCCGTTAAAAGCTGCAAAATCACCCATATTCTTTAAAAAACATGTAGATTTGACGACATTTTCCAGGGAACTGCCTGCTGCTTCCAAAACAGCTTTAAGATTTGCTATCACCTGTTCCGCTTGTTCTTCAATAGTAAAAACATCAATTGATCCAGTTTCCGGACAAATCGGAATCTGACCTGAAGTAAAGACGAAACCATTATGCGCGATTGCCTGAGAGTAAGGTCCTATTGCTGCGGGAGCTTTTTTTGTTTCTATTATTTCCATAGTCAACCTCCAAAACGAACTAACTTGTTTTTATTAATTGAATCAATTCTTCATCTGAAAAATGATACTTCTGATTGCAGAAATGACACACAATTTCTGTATCTTTTTGTTCTTCAGCTAATCTCGTGAGTTCTTCTTTTCCTAAACTGATTAATACTTTTTCCATTCTCTCTCTGGAACAATTGCAGCGATAACCAGCTTCACTACTGTCTAGAAAATCATATTCCAGATTACCCATTATCACTCTTGAGATTTTTTCTATGCTCATTCCTTCAGAAAGCATTTGAGTCATAGGGGGAATATGAGAAATGTTCTCTTCAATCTGATCGATTATTTCCTCTGATGCCCCAGGAAGAAGCTGAAGAAGAAAGCCTCCAGCATTCAATATTGAGAGATCAGTATTAACTAGTACTCCCAGCGCACAAACTGTAGGTATCTGTTCACTGTATGCAAAATAAGCAGCGATATCTTCTGCTATCTCTCCATTTACCAATTCAACCTGTCCGATATATGGTGTATCTAAACCAAGATCTTTTATTACATATAGTGTTCCTGTTTGGCCTACTACCCCACCCACATCAAGTTTACCTTTACTGTTTTCCGGTAGATCAGCAAATGGATTATCGCAATACCCTCTTACGTTTCCTTTCCAATCACTAACAGCAGTAATAGAACCAATAGGCCCGTTTCCTTTTATGAGTAGAGTTAAGCTACAATTATCATCTTTTAATCCATAACCGATTAAGGACGTAATAGTAAGGACTCGGCCTAGAGCAGCAGAAGACGTAGCGGAAGTATGATGATACTGCTCCATAGCCCTTATTATTTCTGTAGAATCCAAGATACTTAATACAGCAGATCCGTCTGCAGTTATGTAGCGAAATAGATTATCCATTATTTTTTCCTTGCTATAAATAATAGCCTCTGCGTAAGTTCCGTAACCTCTTTCAAAGTATCACCGTCGTATTTCTCGAGCACTTCAAATCCGCAGTCATGTAAAGTTTCTTTGATTTTACTTTCACTAATAAAGATCTCATTAATATAACCGGTCTCACGTAGATATCTTCCATTCTCCAGGCGAGAAAACAAGTCAAGGGTCATTCTTACCTTAAGATCTTTATTTGTATTGTTTTGCCAAACTAGAAAAGCGTCTTTATTTTCATAAACATACACATTATCTGATAAAACCATTCTGTGTTTGTATTCAGAATTAATATCAAAAATAAATAAGCATCCAGATTCAAGGAATAACGCTATTCTTCTAATTGCTTGTTCTAATTCTGATAGATTTTTGAGATGATTCAAAGTATCCTGCATACAAATTGCACCTTGAACCGTTCCGTAAAGGTCAATATTTGTCATTTCCTGACACAATAATAGTTGACCAGGATTCTTGTCCATAGCAATTTGCAGCATTTCGGGAGAAGAATCGAGCCCAATTACATCAAATCCCTTTTGTGAGAGGATTTTTAGGAGAGTTCCGGTACCACATCCCAGATCAACAATTATTTCAGGTTTTCTATATTGTATAAATTTACCCTCAATAAAATCGGCACGCCGATTGTAATCGACGTTGCCGGTAAATGAATCATAATACTTGTAAATGGCGGAATAACCGTCACTCATTGCTATCTTCTTTCTTTTTCTTTTCTATCTTAGCAAGAACCTGCTTATATCCATCACAACCATAAGACAGAGATCTATTTACTCTGCTGATTGTAGCAGTAGAAGCCCCGGTCTCCGCGACGATATTGCTATAAACGTTCTTTTCCAGCAATAATTTAGCAACTTTAAACCTTTGAGAAATTGCTTTTAATTCAGGTACGGTGCATAGATCCTCAAAGAAATCATAGCATTCTTCCTGAGTATCTAAAGCAAGAATTGCTTCGAAAAGTGAATCGAGCGAATCATTATGAACAAGATTCCCCATTGAAATACCTCCAAAACAATTTATTACTTTAAAAGTTTAACATGTGAAACTGTAATAATCAACTGTTTAAACTTTCAGAAAGAAGATTACGAAGGTTCTCAGAATCCACTTCATTTTTAACACTGAACGGAATAATTCTCTGGCATTTTAATGGCACCAAGATGGAATTATACTGTTCGACCTGCTCAATATATTCACTTTTATTTAGTTTATCGGTCTTTGTCAATATCGCCCAATATGGAATATCGAATCTATTAAAATACTCGATCATTTCCATATCATCAGAATTAGGTTTATGTCTCGAGTCCAATAAAATCAAAGCCTGGACGATATTCCTATCTGATGAAAAATAACTTTCCATTAACTCAGACCATCTGATAATGTCTTTTTCGGAACGTTTAGCGTATCCGTAACCAGGCAGGTCGACTAATATTACATTTTCAGGCGCTTGAAAAAAATTAATTGTTGTAGTCTTCCCTGGAGAAGAACTAACTCTTGCAAGCTTATTCTGAGAACAAAGCTTATTGATAAGCGAAGATTTTCCGACATTAGAACGACCACAAAAGATTACTTCTTTATCTGTACTCTCTGCTAATTGTTCTGCGAATCCAAAAGATGTCAGAAAATATGTTTTATTGAAATTAATCATTTTTTAAGGCAACATCTAAAACTTCAGTAATTCTTTTAACCGGGATAATATTCAATTCATTTTTAACTTCGTCTGGAATTTCTTGCAGATCCGGAACATTTGCATCGGGAATTAGTACAGTTCGAATCTTTTCTTTGTGAGCTGCGATTAGCTTTTCTTTTAGTCCGCCAATCGCTAGTACTCTTCCCTGAAGCGTGATCTCTCCTGTCATTGCCACATCTTTTCGAACAGGGATACCGCAAACCGCTGAAACTATAGCAGTAGAAATAGTAACACCTGCTGACGGGCCGTCTTTGGGTACAGCTCCTTCCGGAGCGTGCACATGGATATCATATTCATTTAAAAACTTATCAGGAAACTTATATTTGCCTGTAAGTGTCCTGCCGAAAGTAATCGCAAGTTTGATAGATTCTTTCATCACGTCACCGAGACTTCCTGTAATGTCTAATCTACCAGTTCCGGGAATTACCACAGCTTCGATGGGAAGTAATGTCCCTCCTGCTGCCGTCCAAGCGAGTCCATTTACTATTCCAATTGCGTCTTCCTGCGAAGCAATACTCTCGCGGTTATAAGGAACACCGAGAAAGGATTCAATGTTCTTATTATTCACTGATATAGGAGTGGTTGCTCCTTCTGATAATTGAATTGCAGCTTTCCTCAGGACTTTTGCGATACTCCTCTCCAGATTACGTACACCTGCTTCTACAGTGTAATCATCAATTATGGAATAGAGCGCTTTATCGGTGATTCTAACATCGTTTTTCGTCATACCATGACGTTCCATCTGCTTTTTGAGAAGATGGCTTTTAGCAATATGGAATTTCTCTACTCTTGTATAACTGCTGAGTTCAATAACATCCATTCTGTCACGAAGCGCAGAAGGAATTGAATTAATATCATTTGCTGTAGTAATAAAAAAGATATTTGAAAGATCAAAAGGTACATCGATGTAATGATCCATAAAAGAAGCATTCTGTTCTGGATCTAAAGCTTCAAGTAAAGCCGATGAAGGATCTCCCTTATAATCACTACCCAGTTTGTCTATCTCATCCATAAGGATCAACGGATTATTTGTTCCTGCTTGTTGTACGCTGGCAATTATCCTACCGGGCATTGCACCGATGTATGTTCTTCTGTGTCCCCTGATCTCAGCTTCGTCTCTTACACCTCCCAGACTCATCCGAGAGAATTTCCTGCCCATGCTTTCTGCTAATGATCTGGCTATAGATGTTTTTCCTACTCCAGGAGGACCAACAAGACAAATAATTTGTCCGTTAATAGAAGTTGTCCTGCTTCTGACTGCAAGATACTCTAATACTCTTTCTTTTACGTCTTTAAGGCCATAATGATCACGTTCAAGTATTCTTCGAGCTTTTTCAACGTTGAAACTATCTTTGGTTGAGATGCTCCATGGTAAAGATAGAACTGTATCAAGATATTGATCGATCAGTGCGTATTCAGGGCTAGAAGGAGGATTCTGGGATAATCTATCCACTTCTTTTAAAAGCTTTTCTTTATACGTATCTTCTAATGGCAATGCATTTATGCGTTCTTTGAGATTAGCTGAATCACGGCTGTCTTCATATTCTTCGCCTAATTCCTGAGAGATAGTCCGCATCTGCTCGCGAAGATAGTACTCTCTTTGATTGTTCAGCATATTCTGCTGAACTCTTTCGTTTATCTCCTGTTCAATCCCCAGTACAGAGTTTTCCTTAACAATAATATTAAGTAATATTTCCAGACGCTTAAAGGAACTGGTCTGTTGTAAGACACTCTGCTTATCTTTAGTCTCAAGAGGGAGATTAAAAGCAAGGTATTCGGACAGTTTTTCAAGCGAAATACCAGAGTTGGCTGTCTTTATAATGTCCGTCGACAGTCTAGGATTAAATGAGGCATATACATCTAGTTCTTCTCTGATCTTGCGAGATAATGCCCTGGCATTCTCTTCTTCAGATGAACGGATATCTGTAGCATCTCTTTTATGAATGCTTGCCCAGTACATTCCATCAAGTTTAGAGAAACTGATTAATCTTGCACGGTATTTACAGTCAACAATAACTTTCATAATACCGTCTCTAACTTTTAGTACTTGCTTGACATCACTGACCACACCATAAGTGTACACGTCAGACATGGCAGGATCTTCTACTGAAGAATCGATCTGTGTTACCAGGAAAATGGATTGACCTGTTTCCATACAATGCTCAATTGCATTTACAGATACTTCCCTGCTCACATCAAAATGATTAACTGTATCAGGAAATACTACCACTTCCCGCATAGCAAGCATTGGCATTTCTGATACGCTATCTTTGTTAAGACTGACTTTTGCTAACATTTCTACTCCATTCTATCTATTAGCAAAAACGGCCATTAAGGCCGTTTTCTGTTTATTCAACTCAGTTTTGGGGTTCCAGTTTGAACAGCATCCAAATCAAATAAAACCGTTTTTACATCATTTCTTGAAGAAACATCATACATGACCGGTATTAATAGTTTTTCAAGAACAGATCTCAGCCCCCTAGCGCCGGAATTCTGTTTAAGAGTTTCTCTTGCGATTTCACGGAGTGCATCATCTGTGAATTCGAGATTCACATTATCCATCTCCATAATCCTTTTGTACTGTTTGATTATTGAATTCTTCGGCTCAACAAGTATCCTGCACATAGCCTCTTCATCCAATTCTTCAAGTACAGTTACTACAGGAATTCTGCCAACAAGTTCAGGAATAATCCCGAATTTTACCAGATCGTGACTAGTGACTTGTTTTGTCAATTCAGTTTTCTTGTTCCCAGATGGATCTTTCACATCAGCTTCAAATCCCATAGAAGAAGTAGAAACTCTTTGCTCAATTACCTTCTCAATACCATCAAATGCACCACCGCATATGAAAAGTATATTGCTTGTATCTATCGGAATGAACTCTGCCTGTGGATGTTTTCGTCCTCCATGAGGAGGAACATTGGCAACCGTGCCTTCAACGATCTTCAAGAGAGCTTGTTGAACTCCCTCTCCGCCTACATCTCTTGTAATTGACGGATTCTCACTCTTACGAGTAATTTTATCTATTTCATCTATATAGATAATTCCTGTTTCTGCTTTCTTGACGTCATAATCTGCTGCCTGAATGAGCTTTAAGAGGATGTTCTCTACATCTTCTCCAACATACCCTGCTTCAGTGAGGGTAGTAGCATCAGAAATAGCAAAAGGAACATCAAGACATTTTGCTAAAGTCTGCGCAAGATAAGTTTTACCGACCCCAGAAGGGCCAAGTAAAAGAATATTGCTCTTTTGAAGTTCTACGTCTTCGGATCGGCTGTTATTAGCAAGTCGCTTGTAATGATTATATACGGCAACAGAAAGAGTAACCTTAGCGTTTTCTTGCCCGATCACGTACTGATCCAAAAACTCTTTTATCTCTTTTGGTTTAGGAAGATGCTTCGGTCCTTCACTTTCATGTCTTCCGTGATTGTGGTTATCATGTGCAGGAACAACACCGTCCTCACGAAGAAGATCATAGCATAGTTCTACACACTCATTACAGATATAAATATTAGGGCCTATCAGCATACGATCTACTTCATCCTGTGTTTTACCGCAGAAAGCACATCGCATAACTTTTTTCCCATTAGCCATTAAAAAACCCCTGTTAACGTTTTACTATCACCTTGTCGACGATTCCGTATTCAACAGCTTCTTCTGCAGACATATAATTGTCTCTTTCCGTGTCTTTTTCAATGACTTCTATCGGCTGTCCGGTCATCTCAGAGTATAAGGTGTTCATTTTCTTCCTGATAGCAATAATATGATCAGTATGTATCTTCATATCAGAAGCTTGACCTTCTACTCGACCCAAAGGTTGATGAATCAGAATTTCACTGTTAGGCAATGCATATCTCTTCCCTTTTGCACCAGCTGCAAGAAGGAATGAAGCCATTGAGGCAGCCATACCAACACAAATAGTTGAGACATCACATTTTATATAATTCATTGTGTCGAAGATAGCCATCCCAGAACTAATGGAACCGCCTGGGCTGTTAATATAAAGACTAATGTCTTTTGTAGAATCCTGTCCTTCTAAAAACAGCAGCTGTGCGACAACTACACTGGAAACAGCATCATTGATCTCGCCGTTCAGGAGTATGATACGGTCATTCAGCAGTCGGCTGAAAATATCATATGCACGTTCACCTCTGCTCGTCTGTTCAACAACAGTCGGAACAAGAACATCGTATCTTTCGTTCATTTTACAGTCTCCTATCTACAGGCAATCACAATAAACTGATGCATTATTCATTACTTTCTTCCGTCTCATCAGCTGTATCAGTTTCTTCAACTTCCTGAGGTTCTTCAATAACAGCAGTTTCTTTTATAAGATCTATAGCTTTTCTGTTTGTTACATCACGTTTGACGCTCTTTTCCTCGACTAATTCTTTAACTTTGTCAACGTCAAGGTTATAAGACTCAGCTATTCTCTTATATTCGTTCTCGACTTCTTCTTCAGAAACTTCAAAATTCTCAGCTCTTGTTACAGCTTCAAGCGCAAGCCTTATCTTGGCAGTCTTTTCCGACTGAGGACGCATAGAATTTCTCAGACTCTGATCATCTCCGCCTGTGAGTTCTCTGTATACATCAAATGAGATACCCTGAGACTGCAGTCTGTATGCAAATTCCTGGAGATCATTATTAATTTGATCTTCGATCATCGCTTCGGGTACATCACCTTCCAAGTTCTCGATAAGCTTATCTAAAAGTGCATTTTCAAATTCCTGATCTGCTCTGGAATCCGCATCTTTCTGCAGTTCACTTCTAGTATTGTTTCTAAGCTCGTCAATAGTATCAAACTCACTGACATCCTTAGCAAATTCATCATCAAGTTCAGGGACTTCCTTAAACTTGATTTCTTTTAATTTGCATTTGAAGGTTGCATCTTTTCCAGAAAGGTTCTCAGCATGATACTCCTCAGGGAACTTTACATTAACTTCAAATTCATCTCCGCAGTTATGACCGCATATCTGATCTTCGAAATTATCAATGAAAGAATGTGAGCCAAGTTCAAGTGTGAAGTCTTCAGACTTTCCGCCGTCAAACTGTTTTCCATCAACATATCCATCAAAATCAATAACGACGGTATCTCCCATCTGTGCAGGTCTATCTTCTACAGAGATTAGCCTGGAGTTACGCTCCTGAAGGTGATGAAGCTCATGTTCAACATCTTCATCATCGACAACTGCAATCGGTTTGACTGCTGATAATCCTTTATAGTTACTGACATTCAGTTCAGGCTTTATCTCCTGTACAAATCTAACAAGAACGCCTTCTTCCGTGGAAAGCTTATCTACGTTGACTTCAGGCTGACCGATCAGTTCTTCATCACAACCTTTAATTGCCTCATCATACATCGCAGGCAGCATGTCGTTAAGAGCATCTTCATAAAATACTTCTTTTCCGTACATTCTCTCTATCAGATGCCTAGGCGCTTTTCCTTTGCGGAAACCAGGTATCTGGATACTTTTTACCTGTGATCTATACGTTTTCTGTACTGCAGCCTGAAAGGCCTGCGCCGACTCTTCATAAGTCAGTTCAACTTTTTTTCCGTCTTCTGTTCTTTTCTGTTCAAGAAGTGCCATGAGTAACCCTCCAAAATTCGATACTCGATTATTTTATCATAATAATAGTTCTTGTTCTATATTCAAAGATCCTCGATAAACACAAGGAAACATCATCAAATCTTTATTGGATTGAATAATAAAGCGTCCGCAGAAACGAGTTTAAACTTTATTCCTTCGTAATCTCCATTAAATGCACTGTAAATGTTCTTACCGTGAATATGACCGTAATAGCATCTTCGCACATCATATTTTTTCAGCAATTCTATTACTTCTTCTACAATCATACCTGAGAAAATCGGCGGATAATGAAGAAAGGCAACTATCTCCTCTGAGTCAAGAGAATCTGCAGCAATAAGAGAACTTTCAAGACGCATCAACTCTCTTACAAATACTTTCTCTTTCGGTTCGTTACTGTCATAAAACCAGCTTCGTGTGCCGCAAACAGCGATATTCTCGACTAAAAACGCATTTCTAAAAATGAATCTAATAGTATCGAGACAGGAATCTGCAAGCAATTTAGAAAATTTCCCCGATGTAGGCCACCATAGATCATGGTTGCCTTTCAGCAATATCTTTTGTCCCGGAAGTCTATTTAAAAACTGCAGGTCCGGAAGAACTTCTTCTGTATTCATTGCCCAGCTGATATCCCCTGGAATAATAACTGAATCAGTTTCTGAAACCGATTTAGTCCAGTTATCTGCAAGTCGTTTTTCATAATTCTCCCAACCGCTGAATATATTCATCGGTTTATTAACGCCAAATGAAAGATGCGGATCTGATATTACGTATATAGCCATTTGTTTAATCAGTGTATCTTTTTTAGAAATGATTTCCTGTGATAGTCTGTAATACCGTATTTCTTGATAGCTTCGTAATGTGCTCTAGTAGGATATCCTTTATGTTTTTCAAATCCAAATTCAGGATATTGCTTAGCAAGCTCTTCCATATAATGATCCCTAGTTACTTTTGCGAGAATTGAAGCAGCTGCTATAGAAGCAGATTTTCCATCCCCTTTTACAATGCTCTCACATTTTCTCACCGAATCAGGAACAGCATTTCCATCTATCAAGGCGATATCACATTTGACTGACTCTATACATGTTTTCATTCCAAGTAATGTCGCTTGAAGAATATTAAGCCGGTCAATCGTCGCGTTATCAATCAATTCAATATGATAGTCCAAAGCTTTTTCTTTTATCTCTAAGAATAATTGTTCACGTCTTTTGGGCGTAACTTTTTTTGAATCATCAAGCCATTCTAATCTGGTTTCAGGAGAAAGAATAACTGCTGCACAGCAGACAGGACCTGCTAATGGTCCTCTTCCAGCTTCGTCAACTCCGCAAATACACCCGAACCTGTTTCTGTAAACATCATCAAAGGAATATAGCTCATCTTTCATTTCTTAGCGGCCTCCAGGGAGACGAGTCCAAATTTACCATCTCTAAGATCAGTCAAAACAGCTTTAGCTGCCTTCTCTGTGTCTGGTACTCCGCCTTTGAAAAGGTACCCCCTCTTTTGGGAGATCAATTCAAGAAGCATATAGCCGTCCTTATCGCCTATTGGTTGTGCAAGATATTTTTCGACAGAATCAGGGTTTACTGTAATAAGCTCATTCAACAAACTGCATGCAACCTCTTCAATATCAAAGACATCATCTTTTATTGAGCCAATATATGCAAGATTATAAGCACATCTCTGGTCTTCTATCTTTTCCCATAATACTCCGGGCATATCGAGAAGCTCATATTTATCTGTAGAAAGCCATTGTTTGCCGCGTGTTACTCCGGGTCTGTTTTCAACTTTGGCTACATTATGGCCTAATAATAGATTAATAACAGTAGATTTGCCGACATTTGGAATACCGACAAACATAATCCTTGGTTTTGCATCAGATCTTCTGCGAACAGAATCATTTATAAAACGATCCAGTTCGTTTTCAAGACTCTTTTTTGCATTATTTCGTTTACTGTTTAAAGCAATTACGCCATTACCGCGTTCACGGAAAAAATCAATCCACTGCTGAGTTATCTTAGGATCTGCAAGATCTGATTTATTCAGTATTACAAATCTAGGTTTGCGCTGGATAATACGTCTAAGATTTGGATTTTGACTAGAATAAGGAATTCGTGCATCGAGGATCTCTGTTACTACTTCAACATTTTTTATTTCAGCAGAAATAAGGCGCATGGTTTTCGCCATGTGCCCTGGAAACCAGTTAATCCTGTTGTTGTTAGTTTTATTCATTACTAAAATCAGCTTACAAAAAGGACCTTGCCTACAATCCCGCGCTTATTAATAAATCCTACTTTTTCATAACGGCAATCAAGAGACAGCTCCCTGTTATCACCTACTGCAAATACGTATCCTTCTGGGACATAGAACGGGTAAGAAATATCCCCTTTGAGATTATAAACAGTAGTATCGATTGGCCAATCCACAAGAGCGCCATCAACATATATAGCACCTGTATCGCTATCGATATCAACTTTCTGAAATTCGGTTGCTATTACCCTTTTGATCAGCGGTTCATTTAGGTTGTTATTATCGTCAGTAACGATTACATCTCCAGTCTCGAGATTCAGAAAAAGAAGCGTAGTAAATACTCTGTCGCCTTCATAATATGTAGGTTCCATAGATATACCGTTAACTGTAAATATCTTTATACACAAAGAAAAGACTATCACACATACAACAACAGCAAAAACTGTTGCATCCAACCATTCACATATTGATATCGCTCTTTTTGTATTTTTATCGTTCATTTTCGCACCTTTGTTTTCATCAATAAACAGAACGGAAGGAACATTGTTTGTTCCTTCCGAGATGCCTGAGTTAGATTCTCTCTTTTAGTTTAGCAGATTTACCAGTGCGCTGACGCAGGAAGTACAGTTTCGCGCGGCGAACCTGTCCGTGACGGACAACTTCAACTTTCTCAACGCTAGGACTGTTAACCGGGAATACTCTCTCAACGCCTACTCCGTATGAAGTGCGTCTAACAGTGAAAGTCTCGGAAACTCCACCGTGCTTCATGGCAATGACTATTCCTTCATAAACCTGGATCCTGCTTCTTGAACCTTCAACGATTCTGACGTGGACTCTAACTGTATCTCCGATTTCAAACACCGGTTTCTCAGCTTTTAAAGAATCCTGCGACATCAGTCTAATAGCATCCATTTCTTTTTTTCCTCCCAATATCAGACATTCATGCCGCATATAGGCAGAGGACTGTCAGCTTAATGTTCTGCACATTAACCCCGTCGGGAAAGACGGCATTAAAAGCATGCCCAAATATAATATCACGCAAGTTTTTCAAATGCAACAAAATTATTTGAATGGTTTCATATTATTCAATAAAAGAGTTTTACGGCAGATCCGATAGTCATTTTCTTCTATTCCTGCAAATTCCAGAAAAGCTTTTAATAGTACACTCGGATTTAATGATGCAGAATTGCTGCTCATTAAAATAGCATTGACGATAAGGTTTCCGTTAGTATTTTCATATTTTATAGACTTAATATAATCTATGGCGTTTTCTGTTTTGACTTGTCCTTTTTTATTAGTCCTTGATATCTGAATAACGTCCTGATTCAAAAAAGATCCAAACGATTCATATAAGACATCTTCAGGTCCAGGAATAACTATAGACCATTCGCTATACAAGATCTCATTATGTGTATTCAATGGATAATCACACCTAAATACTTTTATCCCTTCAGGTAACGATAGATTTATTTTTTCCTTAACATCTTCAAAATCGATCTCGTCATCTGATACTATCCTGAAATCCACTGTTTCATATTCGCTCTCAAAGCCCAGTGATAATGGATTTGAAAAAACAAGGTAAATATGTGAATTGAATCCCTGTGTATACCAAACATCGAGTTTAGTTCTCTTCAACGCTCTGGTGAAACACCTCATTACATCTAAGTGAGAAAGAAATCTCGCATCACCCTTTTTTTCAAAAAAAGCTCTAACGTTTTGCAAAGCATTCCCTCCCTAAGAAAGCGCTGATCCCGCAACCTGAGCACTTTTCCATGCAGTTCGGTGTAGTACATGCGCTCATTGCTTTTTCATATTCATTTTTCAGAAATCTTTTTGTTACTCCGAAATCTACGATGTCCCAAGGCTCATTTTCATCAAAAGTTCTCTCTCTTGCTGCGTAGAAATCCGGATCCATTCCAACATTCTGAAAAGCGGTTTTCCAGGTTTCGAAGTTGAATCCCTCGTTCCAACCGTCGAATATCGCACCGTTTTTATATGCTTCATAGATAGCAGTGGATAGTTTTCTGTCTCCCTTGGCTAATACCGCTTCTATATAACTAATATCTGCATCATGACAGCTGATAGATATTTTCCTGGAATGAACACTCGAAAGAAGAAGTCTTTGCTTCCTCTTGAGTTCTTCGATACCGTTGAATCCACATACCTCAAATGGAGTTTTGGGCTTAGGTATAAAGCAAGAAACACTTGCTGAAACACTGACCGCTTTTCCTTTAGGTTTATCAGGTATTGAATAGTATAAATCAACTATTTTCTGACAAAGATTAGCTATAGCGATTACATCATCATCTGTCTCTGTAGGCAGACCAAGCATGAAATACAATTTTACAGAAGAGTAACCATTCATAAAAGCATCAGCGCATCCATGTAGGATTTCTTCTTCTGTTATATTTTTATTGATAACATCACGAAGACGCTGCGTGCCCGCTTCCGAAGCAAATGTTAATCCGCTTTCTCTTACCTTCCTCAGTTTCTGAGCGAGAGTACCGGTAAATGAGTCTACTCTAAGTGAAGGAAGTGAAAGATTTACTTTTTCATCAACTGTCCAATCCAGCAATTGATCAAGCATATTCTCCAACTGTGGATGGTCACTTGTAGACAGAGACAAGAGCGAAATCTCATCATATCCTGTATTATCAATAAGCTGTTTTGCCTGAGAACAAATCAGGTCAGCATTTTTATATCTGAAAGGCCTGTAAATAAAACCAGCCTGACAAAAACGGCATCCTCTTATACAGCCTCTAAGTACCTCTACGCTAGGTCTGTCGTGAATAACCTGCATTGATGGGATAATTGGATTTGTTGGATAAGGAGCGGAATACATATCCTCCACCATTCTTTTCCTAACTGGATTTTGTGCTTTGTTGACGGCTTTATACTCGCGCACAGTACCGTCTTCACAGTATTCTATTTCATACAGAGAAGGCACATATACACCTGGAATCTTTGAGCATTCAAGAAGAGTATCATGTCTGTTCATTCCCTTTGCCCTGCATTCAGCAATAGTATGACATATTTCAATATCAATATATTCACCATCTCCCAGAGCAAACATGTCAAAAAAATCAGCTAGAGGTTCAGGGTTACAGCAACACGGCCCTCCTCCAATAACTATTGGATCATTCTCTTCCCTTTCGCTTGCATATGCCTTAACACTTCCTAAATCAAGCATGTACAGGACGTTAGTGTACGACATCTCATATTGTAGAGTAAAACCTATAACATCAAACTCATCTAACGGAGTTCTTGATTCTACAGAGAACAATTTGACACCGTTCTTCTTAAGCTGTTCTCGCATATCAAACCATGGAGCAAAGAATCTCTCGCACCAGATATGTTCATCGTTATTTAAAACATGATATAAGATCTGTGTAGCTTGACTTGACATACCAATTTCATATACATCAGGAAAACAAAACGCAAATCTTATATCCACATCAGATGCATTCTTGTAAATTGCCCCAATCTCACCGCCAATATATCTTGCCGGTTTCTGAACATTAGACAATATCCTGTTAAGAATCTTTTCATCCATTTGTTTTACGCTTTCTACAAAGTTCAGAGATACTTTTATATTAGTATAGAATATGATAAGATAAACAACGCGAGTAGATCAGGTAACAGCGCGATTATTCGTGAGGAAAGTCCGGGCTCCAAAGGGCAGGATAGCTGTTAACGGCAGCCGAAGGCAACTTCAGGGAAAGTGCAACAGAGATATACCGCCTGTTTTTACAGGTAAGGGTGGAAAGGCGAGGTAAGAGCTCACCGGCATACCGGAAACGGTGTGGCCATGTAAACCCTATCCGGAGCAACACCGACAGGAATATAAACGTTTGCCCGACGTGTTCCGTAGCGTGGCTGGAACTGAATGGCGACATTCAGGCAAGATAGATTGTTACCAAGACAGAACCCGGCTTACAGATCTAGTCGCTTTTATAACAAACTATGCAGTTTATTTGCTGCTTTATATCAAAAAGAATAAATAACCCCTGGATGCCTTTTGCATTCAGGGGTTTATGTTTTAACAGTTTTACCGGTTATTGATAAGAACAAAAATATTAACTATCAATGTCAAAACAAAGAAAACAATGCAGAATACCCTTGTCAATGAAGCAAGTTTTTCATCATTAGAGTTTCCTTTTTTACCGTAAGAACTATCTGAACCACCTGCTATCGCTCCGGATAATCCGTCTGATTTCTCAGACTGCAGTGCAACGAACAAAACAATAGCAAGACTACATATTACAAGAAGCGCACCGCCGATAATTTCTAATACACTCATAATAACCTCCAATTGTAGCAGGAAATATACTAACACACAGTGTTATAAAACGCAATACAGAATTATTCTCTGGATATGTTGTCAGATGCATCCTTGTCATGGAATAAAGCACCTGCTGCAGGAAGGTTCTTTGAACGATATCTGTGTCTTGCATCTTTATAAATGATCTCAGAGTCTTTAACCTCTTTTACTGTCTGCCCTTTTCTCATTGTCATGACCTGAATTCCCTGAGTACTCTTTGTTGACTTGAGAGATATCAAAGCACTATTTACAATAAGACATCTTCCGTTGGTAGAAAATAACGCAAACTCCCTGTCTTCTTCTATTCCGATCGTTCTTATAAGGTTTCCTTTTTCAGAATGACTTCCCGTAAGTTTTTTTCTGTTAAGCTTTGTCTCATATAAGTTCAATGGAACTTTTCCTACTTTTCCATTGTCGTAAAAGAACAATCCAAATCCAGAGAAATCAGAAGTTGCAATCATACCTGTGCAGATCTCGTTTTCATTCATCCCCAGTTTGGAGGGGATATAGTCACCTATAACACTTGCTTTTGACTCATCAAAATCAGCTGCTTTTGCTTTATAAACATTGCGCTGGTTAGTGAAGAACAAGAGATTAATGTCATTCCTGCATTCTATTGTATCCAGTATTTCATCGCCTTCTTTAAGTCTCTGAGCCCCACTCATTCTTAATGATTGCGGAGTGATTTTTTTGAAATAGCCTTCTCTGGTATAGAACAGCGTCACAGGATAGTCCGGAACTTTAACGTTTTCTTCAGTTTCTCCATCTTCAAAATAATCAGCAAGTTTTGTCTTTCTGGGTTGAGCATATTTCTTGGCGACATCAGCTTGCTCCAGCATGATGATTTTATCGATACGATTCCTGTCACTGATTATTTTACGAAGTTCCTCTATCTCCTCCCGTATCTTATCTGTCTCAGAGATCGTCTTGATAATGTATTCCCTGTTCAGATGACGAAGACGGATCTCTGCTATGTAATTAGCCTGAATCTCGTCAATACCAAACCCGATCATTAGATTAGGTATGACATCTTTTTCTTCATCAGTTTCTCTGATTATCTTTATTGCTTTATCAATATCAACGAGTATCTTCTCCAATCCTTCAAGAAGATGAAGTCTACTGAGTTTACCATCAAGCTCAAACTGTGTTCTTCTGGAGATGCATTTCCTTCTAAACTCAATCCATTCAAGAAGTATCTGCTTTGCTCCGATCAGCTTAGGAACTCCATTGATCAATATGGTGAAGTTGCAAGAAAAAGAATCTTCTAGAGGTGTAAGCTTGAAAAGCTTCTTCATGAACTCATCCGGATCGACACCTTTTTTTATATCTATAGTTATCTTTAAACCGCTTTTATCAGTCTCATCTCTAATATCTGAGACTTCTTTGATCTTCCCGCTTTTAACAAGGTCGATAATCTTGTCTACTATAGCCTCTACCGAAGTAGTAGGTGGTATTTCAGTTATTTCGATACATCTGTTTTCTTTGATAAACTCATATTTCGATCTAATACGAAGACTACCTCGACCGGTATCATATATCTCATTTATAGCATCTGGATCACGTAAAAGTATGCCTCCTCCAGGGAAGTCAGGTGCTTTAAGGGTCAATGATATATCATGATCTGGATTCTTAAGAAGCGCAACAGTAGTCTCACATACTTCCGCAAGATTAAACGGGCAAATTGAGCTCGCCATTCCGACGGCAATACCCAAGTTCGAATTAACAAGTATAGACGGAAATGTTGCAGGAAGTAGAGTCGGTTCCTGCATTGTATTATCGTAATTGGGAACAAAATCAACCGTATCCTTGTTAATATCTCTGAACAGTTCTTCAGCTATCTTTGCAAGTTTTACTTCAGTATATCTTGAAGCTGCATAAGCCATATCACGGCTGTATGCTTTTCCGAAATTCCCTTTACTGTCAACATATGGATGCAGCAAGGTCTCATTTCCTCTGGCCATTCTGACCATAGTTTCATATATGGCCTGGTCTCCGTGAGGATTCAGCTTCATTGTTTGACCGACAACGTTGGCAGATTTAGTTCTCTGACCAGACAAAAGTCCCATCAGATACATTGTATATAAAAGCTTTCTGTGAGAAGGCTTGAACCCGTCTATTTCAGGAATCGCTCGTGATATGATGACGCTCATCGTATACGGCATGTAATTTTTGCGCAAAGTTTCAGTTATATCATCTTCCCGAGTTATTCCAGCACCTGCTATATAAACACTTTCATCAACAGCCGTTTCAGTATTCACAGGAACTTCTTTTTTCTTTCTTGCCATAGTACTCCTCAGCTTACATCTAATTCTTCCAGATATTCATTTCCGTGAAGCGCTATATATTCTTTTCTTCCATTGATATTATCTCCTAACAGAATATCAAATATCATTCCGGTCTCTTCAGCATCTGCAGGAGTAACCTTGATCAAACGTCTTGTAGCAGGATTCATTGTAGTAAGCCACATCATCTCCGGCTCATTCTCTCCAAGTCCCTTTGATCGCTGCAGAGTATACTTCTCTTTTCCGATCCTATTCAGAATATCGATCCTTTCAGACTCATCATATGCAAAATACGTCTTGTCTTTAGTTGAAATCTCATATAATGGTGATTCTGCAATATACACATAACCCATATCTATTAGTGCTGGCATCAGCCTATAAATCATAGTTAGGATCAAAGTTCTTATCTGAAAGCCATCAACATCAGCATCCGTACAGATTATTACTTTATTCCATCTGAGATTATTAATATCAAATGTCGATAGATCCTTATTGGCTTTTGAAACGACATCTACTCCACACCCTAACACTTTTACAAGATCAGTGATTATCTCGCTTTTGAAAATCTTGTCATATTCTGCCTTCAGACAGTTAAGGATCTTACCTCGAACCGGCATAATAGCCTGGAATTGAGCGTCTCTTCCCTGTTTGCACGCCCCAAGAGCAGAATCTCCTTCAACAATAAACAGTTCTCTCTCTGAGACATCTTTACTTCTACAGTCAACAAATTTCTGTATTCTTCCAGTAAAATCAGTGGAAGACTGCATTGTACTTTTTAAATGCTGTCTGGTTTTTTCTGCATTTTCCCGGCTTCTTTTGTTTATAAGTACCTGGTTAGCTATTGCATCTGCTTCCAGTTTGTTCTCGATGAAATAGATCTCCAGATTCCTCTTAAGAAAATCTACCATAGCCTGATAGATGAACCTGTTAGTAATAGCTTTCTTTGTCTGATTTTCATAGCTTGTAACGTTTGAAAAACTCGAAGAAATTATAACTAAACAGTCCTGAATATCCTGAAATGAGATCTTCGTTTCATTTTTCCTGTAAAGCTTTTTATCTTTAAGCATTGCGTCAATCTGATTGACAAACGCTGTTTTTATCGCTCTCTCTGGTGAACCTCCGTGCTCCAGAAAACTTGAGTTATGATAATACTCCATTAACTGGATCCTATTTGAAAAAGAGAAAGCAAACGACATTTTGACATTGTATTCAGGAAGATCTTCTCTGTCTCGTCCTCTGGCTTCACCTGTCCAATATTGAATCCCAGTTATTGAGTCTTCTCCTATGACCTCAGTAACATAATCAGTGATACCATTTGCATAGCAGAATATCTTTTCTGTAAAGGAACCATCAATATTCTGATTTCTGAAGACAAAAGACACACCGGAGTTTACGATTGACTGTCTTTTCAGTAGTTCTTCATATACTTCTGCAGGGACATCTATTTCACTGAAAACTTTAAGATCAGGTTTCCAACAAATTCTAGTACCATGTTTTATCTTCTTATTGCACGGTTCTTTCTTCATTTTTCCAACAGGGTTACCGTGTTTAAAATGAAGTTCATATGTAAATCCGTCTCTATTGACTTCTACATCCATGTACTCAGAGGAATACTGTGTAGCACACAGCCCAAGGCCATTCAATCCAAGAGAAAACTCATAGTTTCCTCCACTGTCATTGTCATATTTGCCACCAGCATATAATTCGCAGAACAACAACTTCCAGTTGTATTCTTTTTCATTTTCGTTATAGTCGACAGGTATTCCACGGCCAAAATCCTCGACTTCGACAGAGCAGTCATTATACCGAGTGACTATAATCTTGTCACCATGTCCTTCCCTGGCTTCATCAATTGAGTTACTGATTATTTCGAAAATACTCTGCTCACATCCTTCCAGTCCATCCGAACCGAAAATGACAGCAGGACGTTTCCTTACACGATCAGCACCTTTCAGAGATTTGATACTTTCGTTATTATATTCTTTCTTTTTTGTCGCCATAATATCACCCATATCATTTGAACATACAGATAAAATTATAACAGTTACAACATACTAAAGAAAGTGTCCCGGAGCCTTTAAATGCCCTCCGGGACACAATATATTGTGGTTATTTATATTTCAGTATTATCTTTTTCAATCTCTTCGGTCTCGGAATTTTCCACCTCATCGATATCACTATTTTCGGTCAGTTCTGTCTCTTCAGATGAACTATCAGAAAAAGTTTCACCGCTCATCAGAGATTTGAATTCGTCTCCGTCGATCTTCTCTTCTTCGATCAGTTTGCCAGCAATCAGATGCAGCTGATCCATATGCTCGTCTAAGATCAATGAACATCTGTCATAACATTCTTCAACGATATTTCTAATTTCAACATCGATATCTGTTGCTATCTGCTCTGAATAGTTTCTGGATTGTGTAAAGTCTCTGCCAAGGAACACTTCACTTTGAGAGCCATACACAACGGGTCCTAGTTTATCTGAGAATCCATATTTCGTGACCATACTACGAGCGATAGATGTGGCCCTTTCCAGGTCATTGGAAGCACCTGTAGATATGTCATCCAAGACTTTCTGTTCAGCTACGCGACCGCCAAGAAGAGTAACAATATTGCCAAGCATCTCTTTCTTAGTCTGATAATTGATATCTTCTTCCGGCAAGCTCATAGTGTATCCGCCGGCTGCACCTCTGGGAATAATGGATATCTGATGAACCGGATTATCGGGAGTTGCGTAGTAAGTAGCTATCGCATGACCGGCTTCATGATAAGCTGTCAGTTTCTTTTCTTTATCATGAACTACACGAGAACGTTTCTCGGGTCCTGCGATGACTTTAATACTCGCTTCTTCAATCTCTTCTTGCGTAATAGCTTTTTTCCCTTTTCTTGCAGCGAGAAGTGCAGCTTCATTCAGCAGATTCTCAAGATCAGCACCTGTAAATCCGACTGTACTCTTTGCGATGACTTTAAGATCAATGTCAGGCCCAAGAGGCTTCTTTCTTGAGTGAACTTTTAGTATTTCTTCACGTCCTTTGACATCGGGATATCCGACATATATCTGCCTATCGAAACGGCCAGGACGTAATAAAGCAGGATCGAGAATATCAGAACGGTTAGTAGCAGCGATAACGATAACTCCCTCGTTTACTCCAAAACCATCCATTTCAACGAGAAGCTGGTTGAGAGTTTGTTCCCTCTCATCGTGTCCACCACCAAGACCGGTGCCTCTTTGTCTTCCAACTGCATCGATCTCATCTATAAAGACAATACTGGGACGGTTTCGTTTAGCTCTGTCAAAAAGGTCGCGTACTCTAGCGGCGCCAACACCAACATATAATTCTACAAAATCAGAACCGGAAATAGAGAAAAACGGACAGCCAGCTTCACCGGCTACCGCTCGAGCCAGAAGCGTTTTACCTGTTCCGGGAGGTCCAATCAGAAGTACGCCACTTGGTATTTTCGCTCCGAGTTTATTATATTTAGTCGGGTTCTTCAGGAAATCAATAATTTCTTGAAGCTCTTCTTTTTCCTCATCAGCACCGGCAACCTCTTCAAAAGTTACCTTCCTGCCTTCATTCTCCTGCTGAACTCTGGCTTTACTGATGTTGTTGATTCTCCCACTGCCCTGTTGATTCATCGAAATGTAGAACATTACAAGCATCACGATAGTAAGGAGCATCGGAAGCCAGTTAACCAAAATGCTTAACCAAGAGGTTGACTGTATATAGTCATATTTAAGAGGCACAGAATGGTTGTCATTATATTCTTTTATATAGTCTTCAATATTGTATATAAAAAGATCAACACTTGGGACTTTATATGTTTTTAAAGCCTCCGCACCATCTTCTTTGTAAGTCAGCAAACCATTTCCAAGATTCAGCGTAAACTCACTTATTTTCTGTTTCTTATATAACTCAATTATCTCAGAGTATTCAGGTCCGTTTGAATTTGCAGATTTATAGAGATACAGCAGAGATATCAGCAATGCCAACGCTATAATAACTGCAAATCCTCTGTTTTTGGAAGTATTGGGTTTCATCTATGCTCCTATCATTTGTAGATTTCCGGCTTTAATACGCCGATAAATGGCAAGTTCCTGTACTTCTCATCATAGTCAAGTCCATAACCAACTACGAACTGATCTGGTACTGAAAAACCAACATAGTCAACATTAACTTTGCTTGTTCTTCTATCAGGTTTGTCGAGGAGAGTACAAATTTTTATGCTCTTAGGACTTTTTACAGAAAGGTAATCT
>JAEEGL010207297.1_pt1 | contig 21967 bp, 18 predicted proteins | sample 9134231 | NCBI WGS metagenome assembly JAEEGL01 (sample SAMN16246548, study PRJNA631951) | gut metagenome | biome: gut microbiome; feature: rumen; material: fiber-attached | host: Bos | place: Iran: Karaj | collected 2018-10 | reverse complement strand
CCGAAGAAGTACTGCAAACCTGCTATGGAAGAAGTAAAGAAGTATGTCATACAGAAGATGGAAGTAGTAGGAAGCATCGGAAAGGGCTGATATATGGATGCGGCGTGGATCTCTGAATATAAAAAGGAAACGGACAGAAACAGAAGAAAGCTGATATTGGAGCGCGAGAAGGACGAACATGGCAAAGAGCCGGAGTACGAGATCAGGGAGAAGATCTGGAATGCCCGTTATGATAGGAAAAACGGACAGGATATTGATTACGGTATCCGGGGATGGGTCAATCTTGAAAGCACTAAACGCAGGATGTATATGCCCGGCGAGCAAAAAAGACTTCGAAAGGAGATCGACGGGATAAAAGCGGACTGGCAGTTCCCGTTATGTGCAGAATACGGAGAGGTCGGTGAAAAAGCACTGTCTGATGAGCTTTTTAATATTACGCTTTTTTATTTTGAGCTGTGTGAAAGAGATAAGACATACAACTCGGTGGTGCTGGGACTGGGTCACATTTCGGATGAAAGAAGGGCTTCAAAAATAGCAAAAGAGGTCAGAGAGATAACGGAGGCTATTCCCGAACGGTTGAAGATAACAGAGGAGCTGGAGCCTTTTATCAAGGCTGCGCGGGAGGCTTTTATTTATAAATTTCCACAGGAGGAATTATAGGTAAAGATCAATGGCAGCAACAATAAAGGATATAAGAGCGGAGACCGGTCTCGGACTGGCTACGATCTCAAAATACTTAAACGGCGGAAATGTACGCTCGGAAAACAGACAGAAGATAGAAGAGGCAATAAAAAAACTCGACTATCATCCTAATGAGACCGCAAGATCTCTTGTGACAAAGCGAACCAGGACCGTTGGTTTTGTCGTGAATAATATAGCTTCGAGTTTTTCGGGAGTGCTGCTTCAGCATGCGTCTGCATATCTTCATGACAGGGGATATGGCATGATGATATGCGATTCCTACCTTAACGAAAAACAGGAGGCTGAAAGTATCAGGTTTTGTACTGAAAAGCAGGTGGACGGGATACTTATCATACCGGTGTCGCAGAATTCCTCGGTGTTTGCTGCTGCGGAAAAAGCCGAGATTCCCGTTGTCCTGCTGGATCGGGAGATAGAAAGCGATGCCTTTGACTGTGTGACCATAGACAATATGAACGCTGCAGAGCGGGCTACGGATTACCTTATTCAGCACGGTCATAAGAAGATCGCTGTGGTACATTCTGAAGAATATACCGGAAACGAACGTTTCAAGGGTTTCCTTGAAGCCATGAAAAAAGCCGGAATAACAGTCCCGAAGCAGTATATGTACTCTGAAAAGATGCACTCTACTGAGCTGGGATATAACAGCATGAAAAAGCTGATCTCTCTTAAGGACAGACCCACAGCGGTGCTTACTTCGAATTATGAAGTAAGCCTCGGGGTAATAATGGCGATGAACGAGGAAGGCATAAGATGCCCTGAGGATATTTCCCTTATAGGCTTTGATGAGCTGATACTTCCAATGGTCATGAGACCGAAGCTTACACTGGTGGCCCAGCCGATGGAAGATATTGCTTCAGAGGGAGCCAGGATACTGCTTCAAAGGATAGAGGAAGGAAAGAAGCTTCCTCCGCAAAAGGTCAGTCTGTATGCTGCTTTGAAAGAAGGCGAATCGGTTCGCGACCTATAAAAAATATTTGTTGACACTTGGCAATTTTTATAATAGAATAATTAAGCGAAACGTTTCGTTTGTGAAAACGGACGAAAAATACGATTTCAAAGAACGGAGGAAAACGTGGAAAAGATCAAACAGAATCCTTTTGTGAAAAAGGTCGGATTTAACAGAGTTGTATTGTTCTGTGTGATGATCTTGATGTATGTGGCATTTTCAATTTTGGTACCGGGCTTCTTTGGGATGGCGCGTATCATGAGCATAATGAATTACGTATATTTCCTTGGCTTCCTGTCACTGGGAGTCACGTTTGTAATAGCTACCGGCGGTATAGATTTCTCGATCGGACCTGTCATGTTCTGCTGCGGACTGATATCAGGATACACAATGCTGAATAAGGGAGCGCCGGTCGTTGTATCGCTTCTTATCAGCATATTGATCGGGTTCCTTTTCGGAACGTTCAACGGATATCTGGTTTCTTATTGGACTATCCCGCCTTTCATCGTTTCCATGGCTTCCATGAATATCGCCAAAGGCATAGCAGCTGTCTATACCAAGACGCAGTCTGTGAGCTGGCCGCTGGCGAATGATCCGGAAAGGGGCTGGTTCAGAAATCTTGTGAGCTGCAAGGGATTTCCCGTAGGACTTATAATTTTCCTTTGCGCAGCTTTCATCTGCATGATCGTTTTGAACAATACCAAGCCGGGAAGATATATTTTGTGTCTGGGAAGCAACCGTGAAGCAGTAAGGCTTTCCGGTGTCGATACCAAGAAATGGGAGATGCTGGCTTATGTTATATGCGGAACATTGGTCGGCATAGCAGCGATCTTCTTCGTCGGAGCATACACTACGGTACAGCCGGGATACGGCGATCAGTATAATAATGAAGCGATCGCGGGCTGTGTAATGGGAGGAACATCCATGGTAGGAGGCCTCGCATCCATAGGCGGAACCGTTATAGGCGTTCTTATCATATCCCTGCTGCAGGAAGGTATTCTGGCATTGGGATTTGCAAAGGATATACAGCTTATTGTTACAGGTATTATCGTTATTGTTGTTGTTTATGCGGATGTAATGACACGCCGCAGAAAGAACTAGGGGAAGGAGCATAATATGGCTGATGCGATTCTTACAATGGAAGAAATAGATAAGTCTTTCCCGGGCGTGCATGCACTCGATCATGTTCATTTTGATGTAAAGTGCGGTGAGGTCCATGCTCTGATGGGAGAGAACGGAGCGGGCAAATCCACGCTTATGAAGGTGCTTACCGGTATATACACTAAGGATTCCGGCACGATCACCTATGAGGGAAAAGAAGTAGCATTCAATAATACAAGGGAAGCTCAGGATGCGGGGATAGTTATCGTGCATCAGGAGCTCAATATGGTCGGAGATCTGACTGTTGCCCAGAATATCTTCATCGGACGGGAATTCATGAAGGGCTTCAAGATCGATGACAAGAAAATGATAGATGAGTCAAAAAAGCTTTTCGATGAACTGCACATCGATATCAATCCCAGAGATAAGATGAGCGACCTCACAGTCGGAAAGCAGCAGATGTGCGAGATAGCAAAGGCGATCTCACATCAGGCAAAAGTAATAATCTTTGATGAGCCATCCGCTGCTCTTACAGAGAAGGAAATAGAGGATCTTTTTGCGATAATAAGGGATCTGAGGTCAAAGGGACTGGCGATCGTATATATTTCACACCGTATGGATGAGATCAAGGTCATAACAGACCGTGTAACGGTCATGAGAGACGGAGGATATGTAGGAACACTTATTACCAAGGACTGTACGAAGGAAGACATCATCAACATGATGGTTGGACGTGTCATATACGAGGATCCCAAGACCGAGAGTAAAGTTCCCAAAGATGCGCCTGTAGTGCTGAAGGTGGAGCATCTTAATGCAGGAAGAATGGTGCAGGACGTAAGCTTTGAACTGAGAAAAGGCGAAATACTGGGCTTCTCAGGACTTATGGGTGCAGGACGTACTGAAACGGCAAGAGCTCTTTTCGGAGCTGATCCCAAAACGAGCGGGGATATCTATATCAACGGTGAAAAGGTCACGATAAATTCTCCTCAGGATGCGGTTAAGCATGGTATAGGATATCTTTCGGAGGACAGGAAACGCTATGGTATTGTGGTCCAGAAAACCATTATCGAGAACTCAACGCTTGCATCGCTTGAAAATTATGTAAGCGGGATATTCATTAATAAGAGTGAAGAGAAGAAGATCACAGAGCAGTACATAAAAGAGTTATCTACCAAGACGCCGAGTTCGGATCAGCTGGTTGTCAATCTTTCCGGCGGAAATCAGCAGAAGGTAGTCATAGCAAAATGGCTTGTGCGCAATTGTGATATTCTTATATTTGATGAGCCTACGAGAGGCATCGATGTAGGAGCGAAGAATGAGATATACAAGCTTATGAACAAGCTTGCGTCGGAAGGTAAATCGATTATTATGATCTCGTCTGAGATGACTGAGATCCTGCGTATGAGCGACAGGATAGTGATCATGTGCGAGGGTAAGAAGACCGGCGAGCTTGATATATCCGAAGCAACACAGGAAAAGATCATGGACAAGGCGACACGTGATATCGCATAAGGGGAGGAAATAATGACTAAGAAAAAATCAATTTTATCGGATCAAAGGTTCATAGTACTCCTGGTTATCATAGCGCTTGTAGTCATATATATGATATTCAGTCCGGAGTTCAGGAAATATACATCTATCCTTTCAATGCTGGATTTCTCTTACTATGATGTGCTTATGGCTATCGGTGTCACATTCCCGCTGATCACAGCAGGAGTTGACCTTTCTATAGGTACAGGGATGGTATGTTATGCGCTCTGTGCCGGAAGACTGATAAGGGATTTTAACTGTCCGGTAGTAGTAGCGATGCTGATATGCGTCCTGTTCGGTACGGTAGTAGGATTTATAAACGGAAATCTTATCGGGGTGATGGGACTACCTCCGTTCCTTGCTACTCTTTGTACATGCATGATCACAAGAGGAATAAGTTCTATGGTAATGGCAACCCCGTGGCCTACAAATAAGCAGCCCGGAGGATGGTTCCATTCCATTTTCAAACTTACATTCGGAACAGGAAGAAATGCCGTAAAGATACCGATCGGTTTTGTGCTTGTGGTAGCGCTTGTGCTGATCATGGAATTTGTCCTCAACCATACTAAGTTCGGGAGATATACAATAGCGATCGGAAGCAATAAGGAAGCGGTTATCCTTTCCGGAATTAACGTTAAGTTTTATCATGTGATGGCGTATACAATCTGCGGAACATTTGCAGGACTTGCAGCTATAGCATATGCAGCGGTAGTTCCCACGGTGCAGCCGGGAACAGGAGCCGGTCTTGAGCTTGATGCCATAGGCGGCGTCTTCGTAGGAGGAGTATCGGCTACCGGAGGCTACGGATCTGTACTGGGAACCCTCGCCGGCGTGTTTGTCATCGTGCTGCTGAAGACAGGACTTCCTTATGTAGGTCTTCAGGCAAACTGGCAGCAGATAATCACCGGAATAGTCCTTATCGGTGCCGTAATGATCGACGTCGCAAAGAGACGCAGGATGGCGAAAGAGCAGTAAGTGAAAAAGGTATGTAACGCAATAGGGCGTTTCATATATAGTTGTTCAAAATTTTTATAAAGGAGAAGAAAAGTTATGAAAAAGAAAGTACTGGCAACATTACTCAGCGCAGCAATGGTAATGTCATTGCTTGCAGGCTGCGGCGGCACAGCAGCTGAGACAGCTCCTGCAGCAGAGCCCGCAGCAGCAGAAGAAGCAGCTCCTGCAGCGGATGAGACACCTGAAGAGGAAGAGGCAGCTCCTGCAGATGACACAGCTGCAGCAGCAGATGACACAGCTGCAGCAGCAGGCGGCTCAGGTGAGTACACAAGCGGAACACAGTTTGACGGTGTTGTAGCTAAAGAAGCTTATAAGTTCCCTGTAGACGTAAAGTCATTCCAGTCAACATACTGGCAGGCAGCTCTGAAGGGTATGGACATGGCTAAGGCCGAGCTCGGCGTTGACTATGATGCACACGGCCCTAACTCAGAGTCAGATATAGCTGATCAGGTTAACATGCTCAACTCTGATATCAACAGCAATCCTCCCGGAATCGCTCTTGCAGCCTGCGATACAAAGTCAGTTCTTGATTCTCTTAAGGACTGCGCAGACAAGAAGATCCCTGTAGTCTGCTTTGATACAGGCGTGGCTGATGCTCCCGAGGGTTCAGTAGTAGCAACTGTTGCAACAGACAATACTCAGGCAGGCGAGGTTGCTGCTGAGAATATGTACAAGGCCCTTAAGGATGTGATCGCAGGCGCCAGCAAGCAGGTCCGTATCGGTGAGATCAACCAGGATGCTACAGCTCTTAACATCCAGCAGAGAGGCATGGGCTTCGTTAACAAGATGATCGACCTCATCACAGCTGACGGAAAGACAGTTGCAGTTATAGGTAATGAGTTCTATGCAAACGAGGCTAAGTCAGCTCATTCTGATCTTGCAGACGAGAAGTCAGCAGACGTTGTTATAGAAGTAGCAGTTCCTGCACAGACAACTGTTGAGCTTTGCTCAGCTCAGGCACAGGCTATCCTTTCAAAGGAAGACACGATCGGCGTGTTCGGTTCAAACCAGACAGCAGCAGAGGGACTTCTTGCAGCAAATGATAACCTTTCACTTCTCGGAACAGATGCAGCAGCAGGCGATGTTATCGGTGTTGGATTTGACGCAGGTTCTATCATCAAGGGCGCTATATCAGACGGAACAATGTATGGTGCAGTTACACAGTCTCCTCTTATGATGGGATACTATGCAATCTATGCTCTGACCATGGCAGCAAACGGCGACAAGGTAGAGGACTTCCCTACAGCAGGTTACTGGTATGATGCATCGAACATGGATGATGCAACAATAGCTCCGAACTTATATGACTAAAGGGGAAGAAAGTCGAAATGTTATCATGCTTGCATGATAGACATTGAGACTTTATGACCCGGACAAGCACGAGCAAGTAGCGCGAAAGCGCGGATTGCGAGTGATTGTAGCGGCACTTGAGCCGCATGCGGCGTAAGTGCCGCGTAGGAATATAAAATATACAATCGGATAAACAAGTTTTGGCTCTCTCTTCGGAGAGAGCCATTCTTAATACTAAAGAAAAAGGAGAAGGCATATGCTTAAAGGAATACCAAAGATCCTGCCCCCGGAGCTTCTAAAGATACTCTGCGAGATGGGACATACAGATGAACTTACCATAGGCGACGGAAACTTTCCGGGAACCACATACGGAAAGAAAGTGATACGGATGGATGGACATGGGGTGCCTGAGATACTGGACGCTATCTTGCAGGTGTTTCCGCTCGATACCTATGTGGAGCATCCTGTGACGCTTATGGCTGTCGTAAAAGGAGACACGGTTGAAACACCTATATGGGATACATACAAGGAGATAGTCAGGAAATATGATGACCGTGGGGATGCATGCTTCGAGGAAATAGATAAATGGGAATTTTATGATAAGACAAAGGAGCATTCATCTGTGGTGATCCAGACCGGTGAGTCAGCACTGTATGCAAATATAATCCTTAAAAAGGGAGTAGTAGTAGATTGATCTTTTGGGAAGTTAATGGGCAGGGCTGTAACAGCCCTGCTCTTTTATTTTGTTCCGAATATCCTGTCACCTGCATCTCCGAGACCGGGACAGATATAGGCGTCTTTATTAAGCTGGCGGTCAAGATGTCCGACATATATCTGTATATCAGGATGTGCTTTAGCCAATGCTTTCAATCCTTCGGGAGCAGCAATGATACACATGAACTTTATCTTCTTACCGCCTCTCTCTTTTATAAAGTTTATAGCATCTATAGCAGATCCCCCGGTCGCCAACATAGGATCTGTAACTATGATGATCCTTTTTTCTATGGCTTTAGGAAGCTTGCAATAATATGAATGGGGCTTGTGGGTCTCTTCATCTCTGTACATACCGATATGTCCGACTTTGGCAGTAGGAAGAAGGCTGAGGAGGCCGTCTGTCATACCAAGGCCAGCTCTTAGAATAGGCACTATTGCCTGTTTCTTGCCTTTTAGCCTTGGAGAACTGCACTTCTCGATCGGTGTTTCCACTTCAGCGTCTTCAACTGCAAGATCCTTTAATGCCTCATAACCCATCAGCATGGTTATTTCATTTATAAGCTTCCTGAATTCCGCAGTGCCGGTGGATCTGTCTCTGAGACATGTGATCTTGTGCTGGATAAGCGGATGATCAAAGATAAAAATGTTTTTGTTCTTTGAAAAATCACTCATAAGCCTATCTCCGTTTCTTGTGAGGCGCTTTAGCGCCTTGCCTTCTTTCTGCATTTTTTTTAGTGCATGACAAATACCCCGGGTTCTATTGTACCAAAAAAGCGGTAATTATGGTATTATTTACCCATGGGAAAACAGGCGATACAATCCGGGGAAATACTACATGCTTCAAATGAAAGGGTAAAAGAGCTCGAAATAGTCATAAAGGGCTCTTTTATTGCCACATCAGGAAGCGTGACATTAGAGGTCCCGTATGGGTCAATAATAGGATTGTATGAGACGCCGGAGGAAAAGTACCGGTTTGATTATGAGGCAAAAGAGGATTCCATGGTCGTCTCATATTCATATCACAGCGAGGATAATATTCGGGCTATATTAAAAGGAAATCCGCAGATAACTCCGCTTATCACAAACGCTGCCATTTATGCCGTTCGGGTAATGTTTGAAAAGATAGCGCAGCATATAGAGGCCTGTCGTGAACTTGCCGATATGCTGGGAATAGAAGAAAAGCAGAAATACAACCTGAATATCTGGCGAAACGATTATTTCAGGGCTGTTGCAAAGATGCTTCCATCAAAGGATATTGCATTCTGTACGGGAACCGTGCTCTATGCTTTTGAGTATCTGCAGGAGCTGTCTCCGATACTTGCCGAACTGATAGAAAAGAAAAGCGAATATGATCTGCAGCTTATGTCCAGAGATGATCTTGATATCGGAGAAGAAGCCGGAGGTTCCGATAAGGAATATACAGGTGAAGATGACAGCGGTGTAGATGAAGAAGATATAGATGATCTGGTAGAAAAAGATGACGATCAGGAAGATCCGTCAAAAGAGGCAGCTGCGGCTCCCGGGATAAAGATCACTGGAGCATTGCAGCAGATTATTGATTATGCGGAGCTGGATGAAGCAAGAGCCGATACATTTAAAAAGCTGATCGAGGACTTTACAAATCTTTCCGACAAGACTTCCACTGAAGATAATGTAAGACTGATGCGCAGACAGATCAGTGAGATATTCTTTGTCACATATGAAAAGGCCTTTATGAAGGCTCTGATGGACAGAGATATTCCTCTTGTACTGAAGATGTTTTTCTATTTCGGATTTGTAGATGAAAAGCTAGCGGGAGCATCTAATACCGGGGTTCTGGCAAAGCTTGCTTATTCATATGAGCCTGATCCGGAGGGCAATGTTGTTACGGCTTTTGAGTGGCTTCGAATGATATATGACGGTAAAGTCGAGCCTTCGAAAAACGAGTTCGATATGGAATACCCGAAGTACTTAAAGCAAAGATATGATGACGGAGAGATACGTCAGGAGGAGATGAAAAGGCTTTTGAATGACCGAAATGCCAAAGTCTCCTTTGAAATACATAATTTCATGAGGCTCGGAAGCCGTATGACATACGGACGCATATCATCTTATGTTCCGGTCTTTACGGAAGAGAGTTCGCCGAGACCTCCTGCTACAAGCATTACTACATATAAAGCCGTACATGATTCGCTGAATATGATCAGGGGAATCGATTTCAGCTGCTTTACGCGTCAGATCGTATTTTCAAATACAGATATAGGCGTGACGAGGGAATTTATAGATACGGAAATCCTTCCCTATATTATTCTTATGCCTAACGGCGGTACAAGGTCTGCGCTATGGCAGGAGATATCCGGGGCGCACAGGAATACTCCGGGACGTATGATGATGCCGATATTCCTTGATAAAGAGGTCAGTTCACATGTGCTCAGGCTAGCCGGGGAATTCAGATGGGAGATGTGCAGGAGAGAGCAGGGCGTACATTGGAACGATGTCACGGTTCCGTCACTTACATCAATGTTCTGTGATTATCTGCAGTTTTACAGGAAGAACCATGACCTGTCACCGGATCTTAGAGAAAAAATAAAGGCTCAGCTTCAGTCGGCGAGAAATTCATCTAAAGCTGTATTTGTATCTGATTATATGAATTACGTTGTATATGAGAGTGTCGGATCATTAAGGCTCAACAAAGTGTCCAGAGATATCATATTCAGATTCTGTCCGTTCAGAAAAGAGATAAGAGACAAGCTTTCAAAGTCCAGTCCGGCATATCAGAAGCCTATAGAAAGATATGATATTAAGCTTGCCCAGAAACTGCGTCTGATGGAGATCGTTTATTCAAAGATAGAAAAAGCCGGAGCTGCTGTTCCGTCTGAGATAAAGCAGCAGAGGGCTTTTCTGGATAACTGATCAGTGATCGGATCTTTCATAGATCCAGGCTCTTTTGTATTTGCCTGTACGTTTTATAAGACCCAGCTTCATGAGAATATACAGCATGCGTTGAGCGCAGGTATCAGTGATGCCTGTGCTTTTTCTAAAGTCTTTTTTCGTGAACTTTTCAGGCAGAGTGTCGGGGATGAACCATGAATAATCCGAAATGCACCCGATATGCTTTTCCGATACGATACCGGTAGGTATGCGTTCATAACGTTCCGATCCCTTTTTGCCTGATCTGTCCCAGCCGTTTAAGAGCTTATAATCCTCGACATTGATGTATATGATGTGAAAGCAAAGATTAGGATTGTCAATGAAGGGAAGGATATGGATAAGCTCGTGTGCTATTTCCTGAGGGCGGGGTTTTTTTGGAGATTTTCGACGTGATCTTATTTCACCCGTCTCAGGATCGATCCAGTTGATATACTTTTCGTTTGGAACAGGGTATACAACAGTGACCGGATACTTTTCCAGAAAAAAAGCGAGCTTTTTTTTCATTCCGTAGAAATTTCGTGTCTGGATCTCTATTATCTCATCATCTCTGAAAATATCAGCGACGAAACGCCCGATCTTGATTTCGTGCTTTGACTTATCCGGCTCCAGATAGAGTTTCAAAACAGAATGAAGAGCTTTTTCGTTGAGTGTCCCGATCCCTGCTCTTTCATGCTCGGAAGCAAGGACTTTTTTACATATTTCATTGAAGCGTTCAGCGTCCGGACCGGTCATCTTTTCCCCTGCATTACTTGTTTTGGGTTTACCATTATAATATAATAATTTATGGATTCCTGCATGAAAATTCGAAAATTTCTGCAAGAATTCGGGCTTCGCGAGGACCCGGTCAAGTTCCGGTATTGGCTTATGGAGAGGTATGATTATGAATGATCTTATGTATGAGGGCGAGAATTACGCTGAGCTTCTGACCGTAAAGTATGCGGAGGATATCCTAAAGCTTTCCAAATATATCACGTATTTCGAGAATAAAAAAGGGAGTGATGTGGCCCAGAAATATGAAGGTAAAGAGGGAGAACAGACGCTGAAGTTTCCCGTGTATGACTCTACGCTTCTTGCTTTTACAAAAGAGGCCGCACAGACAAGCCTTATGGATCCTAACTATATCTATAAATACAGGCAGTATCATATTGCTACAGAGGCGGCAGAGAAAAAAGCGATAAAGGATGCAAAGCTTAAAGATATAGACCTCTTAAGGGGGATCCTTTCGAGGTATGTGCTGGAAGGAAGATATAAGGGCACGAGGTGGATTGAGGCTTCGGAGAGGGGAGTCTTCCATGATGTACTGACAAAGTTCATGGAGCTTTATAATTTTGTCAAAACCGATCATCAGATTGAAAAGAAACAATAAGGAGAGCGTTGAAAATGGTAAGACGTATTTATGTCGAAAAGAAGGCTGAGTATGCCGTAAAGGCCAGGGAGCTGTACGAAGAGATAGTGAACTTTGTCGGTATCAAAGGCATGACAGGGCTTAGGTATCTTATCAGATACGATATAGAAGATATTCGGCCTGAAATCTATAAGAAAGCATGTATATCGGTTTTTTCCGAACCGCCTGTGGATATGCTCTATGAAGAGGATTTTCCCAGAAAAAAAGATGATCTGGTATTGGCAGTCGAGTCACTGCCGGGACAATATGATCAAAGAGCGGATTCGGCAGAGCAATGCATCCGGTTTCTAAATGATGAATCCAAATGTGTGATCCGTACAGCGCAAGTTTACTGTATCAGCGGGAAAATCAGCAAGAGTGAAGCAAAGAAAATAGAAACGTATGTAGTTAATCCCGTAGATTCAAGAGTGTCGGAAACGGAAAAGCCGGAAACTCTTATCACAAAATATGATGAGCCTTCGGATATTGAGACTTATAAGGGTTTTATCGTGATGAAAGAAGGGGAGTTAAAAAGACTCTATGATTCTCTAGGTCTTGCCATGACCTTTAAGGATTTCCTGCACATACAGAAGTATTTCAAAAAAGATGAAAAGAGGGATCCTTCTGTAACCGAGATCCGTGTGCTTGATACATACTGGTCAGACCACTGCAGACATACAACATTTTCCACGGAGCTTAAAAACATTACTATCGGAGACGGGTATTATAAAAAACCTATAGAGGATGCATTCAAAGAATATCTGAAGATAAGAAATGATTTCTACGGTAAAAGACAAGCGGAAAAAGGCGGGGATAAATATATAGATCTTATGGATCTTGGCACCCTGGCAGCAAAAGAGCTGAAAAAACAGGGTAAGCTCAAGGATCAGGAAGACAGCCATGAGATAAATGCATGCTCAATAGTTGTACCCGTGAAGATAAAGGATGATAAAGGGAAGACCAGAACAGAAGAATGGCTGGTTATGTTCAAAAACGAGACCCACAACCATCCTACTGAAATAGAACCTTTCGGCGGCGCGGCAACATGTCTGGGAGGAGCAATAAGAGATCCGCTTTCCGGAAGATCATATGTATACCAGGCGATGCGTATAACGGGAGCAGCAGATCCGACAGTGCCTGTGAGCAAAACCCTGAAAGGGAAGCTTCCGCAAAAAAAGCTGGTCCGCGGGGCGGCTAAAGGGTATTCTTCCTACGGTAACCAGATCGGACTTGCCACAGGATATGTGCATGAGATATATCATCCTGACTATGTGGCGAAAAGAATGGAGATAGGCGCGGTGGTCGCTGCAGCACCCAGGAAGAGCGTGATACGTGAAGATGCAGCGCCCGGCGATATAGTCATACTTCTCGGGGGGCGCACGGGACGCGACGGAATAGGAGGAGCCACGGGAGCATCAAAGGTACATACCGAAGCTTCCACCACTACATGCGGTGCGGAAGTTCAGAAGGGAAATGCGCCCACGGAGAGAAAGCTGCAGAGGCTTTTCAGGAGAGGAGAGGTATCAAGACTGATCAAAGTCTGTAATGACTTCGGAGCGGGGGGCGTATCGGTGGCGATAGGAGAGCTTGCGCCCGGCCTCGATATAGATCTGGATAAGGTTCCGAAGAAATATGCAGGCCTTGACGGGACGGAACTGGCGATATCAGAGTCTCAGGAAAGAATGGCAGTGGTAGTCGGCCGTGAAGATGTTTCTTCATTTATGAAATATGCTGCTGAAGAAAACCTTGAAGCTACCGAAGTAGCGATCGTCACAAAGGAGCCGCGTCTTCAGATAAGCTGGCGGGGAAAAAGGATCGTAGATATCAGCAGAAGCTTTCTTGATACAAACGGCGCACATCAGGAAACGGATGTAAAGGTCATGCCGCCTGACGAAAAGAAGGCGTATTTCAGAGAAATGATCTCCGTGAAGGATGTAAAAAAGACATGGCTTGATACCATGGCCGATCTGAATGAGTGTTCTCAGAAAGGTCTTGTCGAGATGTTTGATTCCTCGATCGGAGCAGCCACGGTACTCATGCCCTACGGAGGGAAGTATCAGACGACGCCGATACAGACGATGGCGGCGAAGCTTCCGGCATTGGAAGGAGAAGAAACGGAAGCCGCGACTATGATGAGCTATGGTTTTGATCCGTTTATTTCAAGCTGGAGCCCGTATCACGGAGCCGTATATGCTGTCACGGATTCCATAGCGAAAATAGTTGCTTCGGGCGGAGACATGAAGAAGATCCGCTTTACATTCCAGGAATACTTTAAGCGGATGACAGAAGATCCTGAGAGATGGAGCGCTCCGTTTACGGCTTTACTTGGAGCTTTCGATGCACAGATGAAGTACGGACTGCCGTCTATCGGGGGAAAAGATTCCATGTCGGGAACTTTTGAGAATATCGATGTGCCGCCTACACTGGTATCATTTGCACTGGATGTAGTTTCTGCAAAGGATATCATTTCACCTGAGTTTAAGTCGGCGGGAAATCTGATCGTTAAATTCACGATCCCCATAGATGAATATGATCTGCCGGTATATAAAGAGACGGCAAAGCTTTATCAGGGAATAACAAAGGCTATGGAAAAAGGAGCCGTTTTATCGGCATATGCCCTTGATGAAAAAGGTATCGCTCCGGCTGTGTCGAAAATGGCTTTCGGAAATAATATCGGTGTGACTTTTGAAAAAGATCTTTTGCCGGAAGAGCTTTTCTTATCCGAAACCGGAAATATAATAGCAGAAGTTGATCCGAAGAAGGCCGATGAGATAAAGGCACCGTATCGAGTGATAGGGCATACGGTTAAGAGTCCTGTGATCACATATAAAGATACCAGAATAAAACTGTCCGATATCTTGGATAGCTATGACAAAACTCTGGAGAAAGTATTTCCGACCAGAAGCAGCGGATCAAAGGAGAAGCTTCCTGATTTTCTTGCGGATGCGTCCTCTGTTCATATCTGCAGACATAAGGTTGCAAAACCGAAGGTATTCATACCGGTGATGCCGGGAACCAACTGTGAATATGATACGGCAAGGGCCTTCGAGGCTGCCGGCGCAGAGGTTGAGACGGGAGTGTTCGGAAATCTTTCATCCGGTATGATACGTGATTCGGTAGAGGCATATGTATCCAAAATAAAAGATTCGCAGATAGTTATGTTCCCCGGAGGATTTTCTGCAGGAGACGAGCCTGACGGGTCTGCGAAGTTCTTCGCCACTGCGTTTCGAAATACGAAGATCAGGGAAGCAGTACAGGAGCTCATAGATAAAAGAGACGGGCTGGTACTAGGTATATGCAACGGATTTCAGGCGGTGATAAAGCTGGGACTTGTGCCCTACGGAGAGATAACAGATGCACAGAAGGAAGATTCGCCGACTCTTACCTTTAATACAATAAACCGGCATGTATCGAAGATGGTCTATACCAAAGTAGTAAGCAACAGATCGCCGTGGCTTTCCGGCGCCGAGCTCGGAGGAGTGTATGTCAATCCTGCATCCCATGGAGAGGGAAGATTTGTGGCATCAAAGGAATGGCTTGAGAGACTTTCGTTAAACGGACAGATAGCAACAAGATACTGCGATGCAGACGGAAATATCACTATGGATGAATACTGGAATGTAAACGGATCCTTTGAAGCCATAGAGGGCATATTGTCGCCTGACGGAAGGATCTTTGGTAAGATGTGCCATATCGAGCGAAGAGGAAGCAATGTGGCTGTTAATATTACCGGAGACCAGGATATGAAGGTGTTTGAGTCAGGAGTAGGATACTTTAAGTAATCGGAGGAATAAATGTCTCAGAAGAAGATAAGCGTTATAATCCCCTGCTATAATGTGTCCATGTTTTTAGACAGATGCATGGAGTCTCTTGAAAAACAGACCATAGGAATGGAGAATCTTGAGATCATTCTCATAAATGACGCGTCTAAAGATGCGACGTTGGGGAAGATACTGCTTTGGGAGATGAAGTATCCGGACAGCATAATTGTGATCCCGCTGGAAGAAAATGTCATGCAGGGAGCTGCAAGAAACATAGCAAGGGGATATTGCAGTGCGGAATACATAGCTTATCTTGATGCGGATGACTGGCTTCTTCCGAATGCTTTTGAGAAGATATACAGGGTCGCGAGACAGAATAATGCAGAGATAGTAAACTATCTTTCCAAGAAGACATATGTGGGACCGGAGGATGATGATCCTTCCACCAAGAGCGGCAAGCCTGACAGATTTGTGGAAATACATAATCCTCAGGAGAGAATAGATTTCTTTATGACGGACTGCCCATTGCTCAGGGGATGCTGGGATAAGCTTTTTCGAAGGGACTTTGTCGAAGAGCATGATCTTTTGTTTGCGGAAGGCGTGTTCGATGAGGAGAGCCTTTTTACAACACCGGCTTATATGCATTTCAAGCGTATATATCTTTTGAATGAATACCTTCACAGATATTTTCAGAATCCCATAAGTTCAACTTATAATCTGATGAGGGATATGAAACGGAGAGATGATAATGCCAGAACGTGGGAGGCGACTTATCACGCACTGAAAAACGACGGGTCGCTGGAGGAGAACCATGAATTGGCTGAGTGGTTTTTTATTATAAACTATTTCATCCGTTCCCTGGTTTTTGCAACAGGGAGGGGTATACCTTATGATCTTGAAGCCGTGAAGCATATGCAAAGTGTCGTTCGTGAATGGTTTCCGAATTATATGCAGAATAAAAGCCTTCAGGCAAGAGAGCTGTACAGAGAGCCGATGAAGCTTATCGACGTGCCTCTTACAGAGGAAAACTTTGCGGCTTATAACGCGGCCTGGGAAGAAATAGTGAAAGCATATCCCGATGGTCTTTGATCTATGAAAAAGATCAGTATTCTAATCCCTGTCTATAATACGGAGAGGTATATAAACCGCTGTGTGCTTTCTTTGATCCGTCAGGGCATAGGAGTTGATTCGCTGGAGATAATACTGATCAATGATGCATCATCTGACAGATCGCTGGACTATCTGTACGCCTGGGAAAAAGAATTTCCTGAGAGCATCTGTGTGATAAACCTTACGGAAAATGTAAAGCAGGGAGCGGCAAGGAATCTTGCTCTTCAATATGCAAGCGGTGAATATGTGGCATATCTTGACTCTGACGACTGGCTTGTGCCTGATGCATTACAGCTTTTGTATGATAAAGCGAAAGAAACAGATGCTGAGATAACGGCATTTCTTTCAAAGGATGTATCAGTCGAGGAACAGGAGAAAAAGGGAGATGCTATTCTTCTGGAGAATGATATTGAAAGCGGCATGGATGATGAATATCTGATCATCCGTGATATTACGGACCGGATCATTCTTTTTTTCGGCGGCAGATCGCAAAGAGGCTGCTGGGACAAAATGTATAAGAGGAATTTTGTATTAAAACATGATCTCAAATATACAGAGGGTGTATTTGATGAGGAGAGTCTCTTTACGATACCGGCTCTCATGCATGTGAAGAAATACTATCTGATGAATAAATATCTGCACCGCTATTCCGACAATCCCATGGGAACCTGCAGCAGCCTTTCACAAAAGCAGGAGCATATACATGATAACGAGATCACCTGGATGCAGGTATATGATATTTTTAAGAAGGAAGGCTTTATAAAAAAGGAGCCGGAGCTTTCAGAGGCTCTTTTTGTCCATAACTATTTCAATCGTTCGTTGATCAATAACCATGTATGCGGTCTGAAGTATGATGCGGACGGGATAAGACATCTTCAGAAGACTACGTTAAGACTGTTCCCCAATTATGGTGAAAACCCGATCCTCATAAATATGAGGAGCTTTCCTTATATGGAAAAACTCCTCAATGCTAAGGTAGATGAGGGCAGCGAGGAGAGTTTTTACGCTGCCCTTGCTGAATGGGAAAGGGTAGTGGGCAATGAGGTTTAGGATCACTTCTTCAACAAACAGTATTCAATGTTGCTGCCCTCATATTCGTCGCGTGCTGAGCCTTTGAAATGCAGTTCGTATGAGGGATCATAATTCACGTCGAAGACTGCGAAATTCACTGATGCATAGTCCTGATCCACAAGATCCGGGACAAGCTTTTCTATTTCCGCCCTGTCATCTATACGCTCTTCGGTCTGCCCGTCGGTTTCTTCATCGTATGAATAGACCATGATATAGTCCACATCCTTTGGATCTGCCTTGTCCTTGATGTTCATTCCAAGCTCCTCCAGTACCGAAAGTGTATCCTTAAACGAAGGATATACATAGCCTATGGACCTTTCGGTATCGTAATATGGATAGCCGTCTTCAGCCTTTTCTCTTTTTACTTCGAATTCAATATGGCCGACAGGAGCTTCCTCACTAAGATAGTCAAGCGTCAGGCTCCGGGTTTCTTTGGCCATGGCTTCCAGCAGTCTGTCTATATCGGCATCGGTTACCTTTGATGCAGTCTCTGTATGTCCTGCAGTCTCATATCTGATGATGTCGACAGAGTCTTCGCGCATCTTGTCTAAGACTCCCAGAATGTCATAAGTGTTCTTTTTGTATTCTTCGGTATCGTATATATGGCTTAAAGCTTCGAATACCTTGCTGTCCGAAGTATCTATATGATAAGTGCGTTTGAAGTCAGAGCCGGATGTAGTGCGCATAGTCACATTTATTTCGGTATAGCCGGACAGGTTCTCAGTATCCTCAGAAGGTGCTGTGCCGCGCCATCTGTATTTTTCTGCATAACTGCATCCTGCCTGCGCGAGTGCATATACGTCATCCAGATCCGTGAGGAGCATGTTTTTCATGCAGATATCACTGTCTGATCCGTTATAGGGATCGTAACCGTAGTATATATAATCTTTGCCGTACATGCTGTTTTCTATGCCGGAAAGGTATACGGCTGCGCTTTCTACCCTGCCTCTTTCGGGAAGCTTCGTATCATAGCCCGAAAGGTCAAAGACAAAGAAGGATACGATCGCTGCCGTTATAACCGCTGCGATTATGCCTGAGGGTATGTGTTTTATACATGCCTTAAAATCAAACTCATATATGATCTCAATGGCTGCGTGTGCTAATATAAGACCGACTATGAGGCCGAATACTAGCCAGCCATAGGTGCTGTTCCCGTTGGTGATCGACGGGAAGAATGCACCGAAGGTCATGGCTACCGGTATCATGATGATGATCTTTATCACAGGCTTTGTTTTATCGAAAGCCATAGATTTGCCGGCTGATTCAGCAGGGCGGATCTTTATCAGCTTAAGGCATATCACATAGATCAGGATAGATATCACAATGGATACAAGGGCGATGATCACGTTTTCCATATGATAACCTGTGTGTGCCTGTGGAAATACTACATTATATTCATAGCCGTAGCGGCTTTGGGCAGGCACATCGGTCAAAAGCATCCTTGCAAAAAGCGTGAAGGGGGAGAGGTATGTCGTGTAATCTAAGTTATTCTGATACAGGGTAATGAAAAATGTACTCTTATAGCCTTCAATAAGAAGAGCATAAGAAAGCAGTACAAAGGAAAGTACGCCGGCTCCTGCGACCGTGACGGCGTTGTGACCTGTAAGGACTGCAGCGAGGACTATAACCGTATATATCAGGATAAACCCGACTATTTCAAACAGCATTGTCTCAAATGCAAATAAGAAACCCGCCCCTGTAACGAAGCCCTTTGAGGCTCCGATGATCGCCGCAAGCACATCCATAAGGAAGTATGGGATCACCGCAATAAGTATTCCGTTTACAAAAGCTGCGTTAAACTTTGTGGCGCGAAGCACCGGTATCCCGCCGTAAAAATCAGCTTCCTGCCTGCTGTGCAGATATTTCATGCCGTGTATGCCGTTCAGGACTGCCATTATCATAAGTCCGGCTATTGCAAACACGTTGCCGGGCCCCAGTGTATAGTTAGTAAAGGAAAGCTGCAGGGATATAAGAGTGTCCCAGCCCTGATTCAGTGAATCCAAATGGTCTTCCAGCTTTATCAAAGCAAGCACAGGAAGAGCAAAGAAGAATCCCGTAAGGGATAAAGCAATCGGCCACAGCCTCCGCTTAATATCTTCTTTCATCATATCAATAAATGATCTTTTTGATGTCATAGCCTTCTACCCCCGTTGATGTAATGAATATTTCCTCGAGTGAAAGAGGGAGGGATTCCATAAATACCGGGTTGCCCTCGCTCAGTATGTCTTTAATCTCTTTTTCCTGTCCGCGTACGATGAGCGTAAGGAGTGAGCCGCGCTTCTCGTTCTCAAGAATGCGAAGTCTGTCGAGCATGGATGCAGTGTCAGTATCGGTCGGGAAAACGATCTGTATTTTGTGTACATCTCCTTTTATTTCATCCAGATCCTCTGACATCAGCATACCTCCTTTGTGAAGAAGTCCTACCGTGTCGCAAATGTCCTCCAGTTCTCTCAGATTGTGAGAAGCTATGATCGGAGTAAAATCGCGTTCGGCCATATCCGATGCAAACAGACTTTTTACAGCCTGACGCATCACCGGATCCAGTCCGTCAAAGGTCTCGTCACAGAACATGTATTTTGTCATAGCCGACAGACCCAGGATTATGGAAAGCTGCTTTTTCATGCCCTTTGAAAAAGTGGTTATCTTTCTCTTCCGGTCAAGGTCAAAGCTGCCCATCAGCTTTTCGTACCGTTCCGTATTATATGAGGGATACCATCTGGAATAAAACCTCATCATCTCATCAGGTGTGGCATTGAGAAAGAAATAGGCCTCATCCGAGATGAAGAAAAATCTTTCTTTGCATTCAGGGTTTTCAAAGACCTTAAGATCGTCTATTTCTATACTTCCGGCGTCCGGGGTAAGAATGCCGGAGAGCATCCGTAAAAAAGTGGATTTGCCGGCTCCGTTGGTACCGATAAGCCCGAAGACCTTTCCTTCTTCTATAGTGAGGGTGACATCATCAACAGCTGTCAGATCGCCAAATCGCTTTGTAACATTATTTGCTTCTATCATCTGACGTATCTCCTTTCGAATTGCTACTTATAGCGGAAGCTATTTCCTTATCACTAATGCCCAGTTGTTTTGCCTCCTCTATAAGCGCTATGATCCTTTGGATCATTTCTTTCTTTTTCATAATAAGTACTCCTTCCACATTGCATACAAAACTGCCTCTGCCCGGGACAGAATATGTGTAGCCGTCAGCTTCCAGCTGGCGGTAGGCTTTTTGGATAGTATTCGGATTTATGGACAATTCCATGGCGAGGCTTCTTACGCTTGGCAGCGGTTCATCCGGCTGCATGATACCGCGCAGTATCTCACCTTCCATTCCCGATACTATCTGTTCGTAAATCGGCCGCTTGTCGCGGAAATCAATGTTCCATAGCATCGTTTGGTCCTTTCTATGTTTTCTAACTGTACTATCACAACTAATACGGTTAGTATACCACGCTTTTTTTTATTGTCAACAGAAATTTATATGCTCTTGTGAAAAAGGGGCGTCTATTCACAAAAAAGTGTTTTGACAGAAGGATTTATGATAAAATACACTTATTGGGGGATGCTATGGATAATATAGATAATTACGAAGATGTTGATTCCTGGAATACAATAATACTGTTGTATAATTCGGCATTGAAAGAGATCGGCACAAAGCTTGAGATCTTAAATGACGAATTTCAGCATGTGCATCAGTACAATCCCATAGAGCATATAAAATCAAGGATAAAGACTCCTGAGAGCATAGTGAAGAAGCTTAAGCGAAGAGGCTATGAGGTGTCTGTGAGCAATATGGTAAGATATGTGAATGATATTGCCGGGGTGCGGATCATATGCTCATTTACGTCCGACATATACAGGATTGCGGACATGCTTGCCAGACAGAACGATATCCGCGTAATATCCATAAAGGATTATATAAAGAATCCCAAAGATTCAGGCTATAAGAGTTTTCATATGATCGTGTCAGTACCTATATTCCTGTCGCACGAGACGATGGAGACTAAGGTTGAGATACAGATAAGAACGGTTGCCATGGACTTTTGGGCATCGCTGGAGCATAAAATAAATTATAAGTATGACGGGACGGTGCCCGAGCATATAAAAAGAGAACTCGGCGAATGCGCTGAGATGGTATCTGACCTGGATGCCAAAATGATGAGCCTGAACGAAGAGATCAAGGAAAGCGGGCAGGACAGTGAGAATCTGGTTCAGGCAGTTTAAGGAAAATCGAATGGTAAGGGATATTACGATCCCTGAATATGAAGAAGATACCAGAACACATAAGGTGGTCAGAGCTTTGGAGAAGGCGTGCAAGGACATGGATCTCTCCGTTCCTATATGGCTCGATGTCAATATCATGGATTTTAAAATAAACGCCAAGTGCCGTTGCTATCAGGCCAGTTTCATGGAACAGAGAGATTTTGATTATCTTGAGAT
>JAEEGL014633231.1_pt1 | contig 21968 bp, 51 predicted proteins | sample 9134231 | NCBI WGS metagenome assembly JAEEGL01 (sample SAMN16246548, study PRJNA631951) | gut metagenome | biome: gut microbiome; feature: rumen; material: fiber-attached | host: Bos | place: Iran: Karaj | collected 2018-10 | reverse complement strand
TCGTAGTCGGCGACGTAGACTACAACATGGCACCGTTCCACGAGTTCGAGTGCGACGGTATTGACGATGAGTTCATCAAGGACATCGACACTACCGAAGAGTGCAAGGAGAGCTACCGGCTCCACCTTGAAAAGTACCCTGAAGAGACCAAGAAGGAGTACCCGACCCTCCGGAGCTTCATCGAGGGGTACTACGGCTACAAGTTCGCCGAAAGCCCCGACAAGGTTGACAAGAAGGGTGAACACAAGTGGGGATACTTCTACCCGGTGGAGGGCGCCGAGGATGACTTCAAGGCGTTCAACCGCACGAACCCCGACAAGTTCTATGACTACTACGGCGATGGCTACAGCGGCCTCAGGCTGAAGAAGCCCATCAAAGTAACCGACTGGAAGACCGGGGAAGAGAAGGAGACCCTCGACACCAACCACGCTCTGAAGAAGGACGTCGATTTCGAAGGCAAGTGGGCCGAGAAGGAGCAGGCGGCACGTGAGACCTACCGCAAGGTCATCGCCGCCCTCGGATACACTCTGAGCCTCGAACACACGTGGTCTTCCCTCGTGGACAAGTTCTGCCCCGATGACGGCAAGGCGCCCGAAATGACCAGAGACGAGGCTGAAGAAATCTACCACTCTCAGAAGCCTACCCGTGACTGGGATGCCCTGTTCAAGGCGAAGAAGCTCGACCACTCTGAACTCGGTTTCTTCAGCAAGGTCGATGACTTCTGCATGACAGAAGATGAGTACGTCGCCAGCCAGCACATCCACGCTCTGACGTTCGGCTACGTCATCAACCGGGAGTATCACTCCAATGGTGACATGGGGTGGTGGGCGATGGTCTCCAACGAGAAGGACCCGAATGCCTGGGACAAGGAGTACAAGCAGTTCATCGAATCCCTCCCGGACGATGCCGAGTTGACCATCCTCGACTGCCACATCTAACAATCAGCGCCAGCGACTGGGGGTGGCGTCAGACACCATCCCCAGTCTTAAAAAAGTAAACGAATCATGAAGTATTTCGAAGTCATCTTAGCCAGGGACCGCAAGGGGAAGACTGTCAGGTCATTCAGAACAGCGGTGGATTCTGAGCTCGTGAAGAGTGGTGCACAGAAAGTGTATACTTCCTATGGTAGGACAATTGTCGTCGATTTCAAGACCGGCAAAGCCCAGTTCTGGATGGCGGGCACGCCCGGTGACAGGAAGACTGAAGACATCATCTATCATGATGACCTCGAAGAAAAGTAACCGAGTAAAATAAATCTAAACATAACCTTTGAAATCTCATTTGAAATGTCTACCTTTGCAAGAACATATAGAGGACGACTCGGTGACCTCATGGGGGATGTTGAAACCTCCCTCTACAAGGTCATGATTAAGGTCCATAACCGTCGCTCCATGGATACGCCCAAGGGCGTGGTTTCCATACAGAAGACGGATACCGGTGCATCCAGGATTTATCTGGACGAGCAGCCCATCATGCAGCACGGAATTGATGCTGCCATGGATGTCCTGGAATTCCTGGAAGAGAGCGGTGAGTAGGACCTACATGGACGCAATCGAGTACCTCTAACTAACCTATGACCACGATGACAACAGCGGACAAACTACAGAAGTATGCATGCAAGCTTGTAGGCAAGGACAACACTATCTGGGCCAAATCGACTCGCAGCGCCTACTTCAACTTCCTGGGCACTACCGTACGTATATCTGACCACCTTCCTACGGCAGGCAGTGTCAACGGCAGTGGAGCATCCCTGTCCATCATCATCACCTCGAATCCGGACCAGTATATCATACAGCAGCATTCTACCGGTAGACTCAGTGTAGTCAACTACACCAGGGCTAAAGAAATCCTGAGGTCCGTCGCAGCGATTTCTGACGTCTTCAGGTATCCTCAGACTCCATTCAGGCTTGAGAAAGATGTCATCGATTCCATGAGTCCCACGAGTGTCCTGGGGGAGCCCCTCACGAGCTTCACTGAGAAACAGCAGAAATCCATCAAAATGATGACCACCAATGCCCGGCATAGAAGACTGCTTGAAATGGCTGAGGCCAGGAAAAAAGAACGCAAGGAAGAGCACTTAAGCACACCATCAAAATAAGTAACCAAGTCATGGCAAAGAACGAGTCCAACAATTCAGACGTCAAGACCGGATTCAAGTTCCGGGGGCTGGACAGGGACCTGTGGCACGTGGTCGGCACGCTGCCTGATGGTGACAGCACACTTGTGGTGGTTAAGTCCTGGGCCAAGTATAAGCGTCGCTGGTGCTATGAGGTCTATTCGACCTACACGTTCCAGTGGATTCTGAAACACCAGAAAGAACTGGAAGAAACCAAGAAGAAAAAGTAACAGAGTTATGACCGGACACCAGCAAACGGAAGTTATCTTCGCAGTAGTTGCCATCGCTTTGGATGTTATCGTCCTGCTGGTGGAGCGCTGGGTCAAGAGGCACAATAAAGGACTCGATTGAGTACCCTATACAGTTTTCCCCTATGATTGCTTGCTTTTCAAAAACTAAGAATGTATCTTTGGATAGAAACCGGTTGGCAGAAGCACTACCGGCAACTCCCAGGACCCTTGGGAAGATACGGCGGGTGGCATGGAGGGATTGCCCCATGTTAAAACAGCCTGGTGCACCAGGTAAGGCGGGAATGTTTACAAGTACACAGCAACTTTTTGTCCTGCCCCTATGCTGGACTGGTGTTACAGGGGACACAGTTGTGTGGGGTGCGTCGTGATGATGCGCTGACATATAACATCCGATTATATTTTGCAAATAGAATTTGACATAGGCTTTTTTTAATTTTATTTTTATTTATGCATTTAGGCAACATTGGTTTCTAATGACCCCCGTGAGGGGCTCAAACCACACAAAAGGTCCGGAGTTCGAGCCTCCGGGTCCAGCACCAGAAATTAACAACCCAGGTACTCAATTGCGTACCATGGAAAAGACATACATCGGGACTTAGTGTAATGGTAGCACGGCGTATTATGCGTTCCCTGTCCATGGGAATAGTCAGCAACCTATTCAATGCTATGGGAGCCGCAAGTGGAAGTTCGAACCCTCCAGGCCCGACCAACGGCTATCTTCAAGCCGATATTCCTTTAACGAGAACAGAGCCAGCTTCGCAGTGATGCAAGGCTGGCTTGCTTTTTACATATTAAGAACGTATATTTGTGCAAAACCATACATTGCAATGAAAGACGAAAAAAATCTAATCGAGCGACTCAACAACCGCTCCAGGGAAATCCCAATCGAACGTAAGGACCAGGATGAGGAAGAAGTCATGAACACCTGCTACCCGTCATACGACCCATGCAGGGACTGTGATGATACCTCATGCCCGTCCAACCCGAACTACGTGGACGAGGATTCCGTCAAGGTGAATTCCCCCTACGAGAAAATGTCACCGAGTGAACAGTCTGAACTCAAAGAGCTCATCGAGAAATCAAGAACTGTCCTCGGTAAAACAGTCAACACCATTAAGGACAAATGGGAAGACTTCCAGAAAAACAACAACCTCAGGGACGAAGACCTCATCAAACGCTGGAAAGACTATAAGTCCAAAGTCGAAGCCTGGATTGAAGACCACAAGAAGTTCCCCACCACCATCGCCAAGGCCATGCTTCTCGATGAATATGATGAGGAAAAAAGTAACGAAGTTAACCTGCCCTGGAATGAGCGCACATTCAAGAGCATCGTTGACAAGATGTTCGACATCTACCACAGGAAGAATTCTGACTACGGCAACTCCTTCTCAAAGAGCTTCGAGAAGTTCGGCATGCAGTCAGTCCTCATGAGACTAACCGACAAGTACAACAGGCTGGAAGCTCTCACTGAGTCCGGCGAGGAACCCAAGGTGAAGGACGAGTCCATCGAGGACACGCTCATGGATATGGCCAACTACGCCATCTTAGCAATCATCGAACTCCGTGCAAGAAAAGAAGCCGGTAGCAAGAATTCGAAACCAGAAAAGTAATGAATCATACCATTCAGACTAACTGGAAACACACAGACTCCCCAAACGTTACCCATGCGTCTTGGGGATATTTTATAGGACAAGATTTCCACGTTCACGATAGTGACTCACCATTCGAAGGTCCACCATGGGAATTCACGTCCAGGGAAAATTTTCCAGGGAACTATGATAACACCAAATGGGGTATAGAAACTAAATCGGCCTGGTTCAGAATCGACACAGCTAACGATGATGTCTGCATTACATATTCGTATTAACTGGTTTGGCAAACTATTTATAGCTAACCAAAATTTTATTGTATGCAGAAATTACTGTTGAAACTTTTAACCCTTCTGGAAATTGGTATGGGCGTCTTCCTGCTTCTCCTTGGATTGGCAGGCACCTTTTCCTATTTCCTTTTTAACGTGCTTATCGGCGTTATGGGCTTTCTCGTTATGGCTGACGGACTCAGCAAAATCGATGACCCGTCTAAACGAGACAACAATAACCGTAACCAGGGCGGTGGCCATGATGATGAACCTCATCATCGTGGCGGGCACCGCTTTGGCTCCGGAACTTCAGACAGTGATGAAAGTTAAAATTTTTAGAAAAGAAAGCCTGGGCGAAAGCTCAGGTTTTTTTTGTTCGGCGAAAAAAATGTAAGCGAATTATGTCTGGGGAAGACCCCCTCTCAGGTGCCCGGAAAGTTCGTAAAAATTTTGAAAAAATTTCTAAAAAATAACACGAGACACAGTTTGTTTTGGGGTTTTTGAGACCTATTTCACCTCTTTCAGATAGAACACACCGGGTACAGATTTCCTGTCATTGTTAAGCACCCCCATGAGTGCTGTCCATGTGTCAAAAGTACACATAGCCTGTTCCTTGGCCTTATCCCCTCCATAGTTCTTAACCGCAGTCTGCACGTCCTTCGACAGTTTTCCGTCAAGGTAGTCATCGGGCATTTTAGGGTCTCTCATGAATATGTCCTTAAAGACATTTTCGTATGGTATGACAGCAATCATGTATTTGCCAATTTAATCACGATGACAGTCACATATCCGTTGATTGTCGTGACGCAGCACGGGTCGCCATTATATGTCCCATATATGTCGCCCCTCATTTCGTAGGCGTTCCGGATATACATGCGTCCTTCTACGAGGATTGACTTGGTTCCGTCTTCTTCTGTTCTGGTTGGGAACTCCAGGAAGTCTTTTTCGTTAGCCATTGTCGAGTGTAGCCAAGTCGAGGGCGAGACCCTTTTCAATCATGCCCATATAGTCGAAATGATTTTCAATTAGCCAGTGTATCAGTTCCGGGGCATGTGTCATGCAATCCACACCGGTGTTCGGGTTATGGTTCAGGCACCAGAAATGCATTTCCTCTTCTTTGGTCATGCTGGACATGGGTCGCAGGTACAGTTTAATGTTCCTTACGTTGAACCCTTCTGTACTTGTTTCCACGCATTGGTAGTCTCCGTCATATCCGGTGGCGGTAGCGATGACTTCCTTTTGTTTGCTGTCCTTATCCGGGTAGAAGTGGAACTTGAGACCATAGGGCAGTCTGGCGCACACTTCAGCGATGATAAGCTTAATATCTTCCTCTGTCATTTCTGTTGGGAATTCGATGTGTTATTTTTCAGCCATATTATTCAAGTCTACTATTATCCCAGCCGTAGCGGAAGATTTCGTAGATGAAGGCGAATGGTGCGAAGAGCGTGACCCAGATGGACCAGTAGAACAGGGTGATGTTGCTCATCTTGTCGAAGTTACGTGCTTTGGCACGGTCGCCACAGATTGCCATGCAGACGAGCCACACTAAAATCAACATTGCGATGATGAATGCTATCATAGTCGGTTACTTTTCGTAGTTGATGTGTTCGGTGCCGTCAAGGGGGACGAGTTTGATTGCGACTTCTTTTTAGTCATTGTCGTTCAAATAAAGTTTCTTGGTAAATGCGACTACCTCGATGGGTGCCGACGTGTCTTCGATTTTCTCCTGTCCGTGTCCCGGCCATGTTACATCGCCGAACACATACAGATAGTTGCTGCCCCTGTCTGAACTGAGGATGTAGCCTGGGTTGTCGGTAGAAGCGAACGAGTGGTGTCTGGTGACGGTCACATCCGGGTAATGGATGCGATAGGTTATGGTGGTCATGTAGTTGTAGTCTGGTCTGCAAGATGCAAGCAGGAGAACGGTGGCGATGAGTGCGATTACTTTTTTCATATCTGTTGGGTTGTACGGAATTCGTTAAACACGTTTTCAAGTTTGGTCTTTTCGTCCATGACATCCTTTTCCTCATAGCCGAAGAATGTCATTTCATAGAGGCAAGCTGCAACGATTTCCTCATTGGGCAGGATGTCGAGTGTACGCTGGGTAATGAACATTCCAACCCAGTCCTTCCACGGCAGGAATTCGATGCCGTATCTCTTTTGGGATTTAGGGTTGAATGGTTCGACACCGCAGACATCGAGGAATTTGTCTCCATCCTCTTCCACAATATCGACGTTGATGAAAAGGTCGTTGAGGTTATGTTTCCCCGGTGTAATGGTGCGAAGGCGGTTGAACACCTTCTCATAGCCATCCCTATTCTTTTCCTGGTCCGGATACCATTTGGTCATGCGTGACATTACCACGTCGAAATCCACACGTCCCAGAAGTACATGGAGTGGTGTGGTTTCGATTTCGGCAACACGTGGGCATTTGCCGATGTTATCGACGAACGTATTGCAGTAGGCGCAGAGACCGCAATGCTTGAGGTGCTTGCACCACTTGTTTTCCACCTTACAGAAATTCTTTCCCATATTAAACTAACGTTATGCCTTTTACGTGCAACAGGTCGAACAGGTCCAGGTCGTTATCATCAATTTCACCTTCCCTGGAATTGTCCCAGTCAATTACCTGGGTTCTTTCATCGTCGAAGCAGTATCTTTTCTCCAGGTCTTCCTTGGTATATTCGTCGTCGTTGGTAAAGGCGGTCCAGTCCAAGTCTTTGACCGGGTTGAATTCGGCGTATTCCAAATTCATGGCCATAAAACAATTGGTCGGGAAATACTGTTCCGGATAATCGGGGAACTCTGGTAGGAAGTAGAAGACGACGCCGGAGCGGATATAGGTAACGATTATCTTGTTCCAGTGTTTCTTTGTATGTCTATAGACATCAGTTTCGCTACCCCAGCAATACCAATAGGCTCTACCGACAGTTATATGGTCGATGTACCTTTCATCGCCATACAACCTGACAAGGCTTGTGGAAAAATGTCTTTTCTTGTATTTCATGCTCTTACTCTATACACCCAGATGTTGGTAACGATGTCTTCGATATAGTCGTGCCTTCTTCTATATTCCTCGGCCTGTTCTCCCTGTGAGTTCTCGACGTATTCCTTGGAGGCATTGTCAAGAAGTCTGATGTATGCCTCTTTCAGTTCGAGTTCTGACACCTCGCCCTGATGGTTGGCAAGTTTGTTCAGGGTTTGCAGCAGTTCCCTGGATGCCCTGAGGGTTCCGTTGAAATCGTCCGGTCCTTTGAACATCGAGGAATACGAAGCCTCTTCCCTGATGGACAGTCTGAGTACGGATGTCAGGGAGAAGACATCGGTCTTATCTTGTGGTTCCGTGGTTTTCCTTTGCATGGTTAGAACTGGCCTAAGTTAACGTCGATGATTTCGTCCACCCTGAGTTTCTCGGAGGCGTAGCCATCAACCTGGTTGTTGTATGTCACGTTGCACTTTCCTCTAAAGACATATTTGCTGTCCTTGGGGATGGTGCATTTGGCGAGTACGTATCTGGACGGGTCTTTCACCCTTCCAACGATTATCATGTTCCTAATACAGTCGAGCAGGTGGATGGCGTCTTCCTTGTTCTTGAAGGAGTGGTAGGCGCCTACGTCGATTTTCTGGGATGTCCTTAGTTTAACGTCATGGTACAGGTCGTATGGTAGGAAGTAGCTGTCCTCTATCTGTTTGGTCTCACCGAGTTTCCATCTGTTGTTAACGAACGGCGAGCCGAACCAGTTCTCTCGCTTATAGGTCAAGAGAACTTTATAGCAGGTTATATCCCCGTCAATCGGCATCCGTTTGCTAAAGTACAGGCACATGGTGTTCAGTCTTTTTGTTGGCTTTTTTTCAGGATGTGGATGATTTTCCTCAGCGAACTGGCCGGGAGCTCATGTGCGAGGTCATCGAAGAGTTCGTTTGCCTCCAGATAGAGTTCGGCCTGTTTCACTCTGTCATTGTCGGCTTTTTTCGCCTCCTTGACGTCACCGAGGAAAAGGTTGCAGTGCTGGTGGTTGCTATGCAGGAGCGAAACGTGGCACAGCTTGTCGTCGTTGGTGAAATCCATGCGTACACCACCACCGATGGACTTGACAGAAATCCGGTCCTTGGTGATTTTTTCAATCTCGACCTCGTAGGCCGTGCCGGGATTTCCATAGCCCTCGTGGTAGATGACGATAACCTTATCGCCAACTTTAAGGTCTTCTCTTTTTCTCATGGCTAATCCATTTCTTTGATGCGACGCATGAAATCCTCGACCACCTGGTCTGCGGCCTTCAGGCGCTCCATTGCGAAGTCGATATAGCTGTCGGCCATGGGCTCACCGTTCTCGGCTGTCTCGACTTTCTTGTCGATGGTCACGCTGTCACGGAGCAACCGGCACACCTTGTCGAGGGTGTCCTTGACACCTTCCTCGTAGGCTTCGAGGTATCTCTTACGGGAGGTAGCGTTCACGTCCACCATCTTGTTGCTGTCGATGATGCTCGGACGGCTGATGATGGGGTATTTCTCCAGGGCTTTCTTTTCGGCGTTCATGGCTTATTCGATTACACAGCTTTTAAGGATTTCCTCTTGGGTGGTGGGCTCGACGGACAGGATGTCGGCTTCCTCGTATCCGAACTGGGAGCCAGCGACCTTCCAGGCTTTGTCCTGGGTGTCGGCCTTCACGTACATCGTGCATTTCATGACGCTGCACCACCATCTGTAAGTTACTTTCCAGTACATGGCTATTCTGCTTTCTTGGCGGTTTCACGATTCTCGCAATAGACGTTCCAGTTCCAGGAAGGGCTCCAAGTGGGGGCCTTGAACTTGTCGAGTGGCATGACGAGCCGGGGCCGGGCAGGGATACCGTCATGCATGTCGAACACGTCGAGTTGCACGCTGTTGGTATTCACCTTGACATAGGGGATGCCGTACCTTTCGGAGGTTCCGTTCTTGGGGGTGGCCTTTTTGATGTCATCCGGGTGGATATAGCCGAGGGTCCACGGGCCACGCTCGTCGTTCTCAAGGCAGTACATCACCGGGATGGGTTTGTCGAAGTCGAACTCAAGTTCGTCTCCGAAGTAGGCACGTGGGCCGTACTTGGCACCCCAGCGGTTGGCGAAGAACCGGGAGTCTTCCATCTTGTAGACCCAGATGACCTTTCCGAAATTCTTGTCCTTGCGGTTGATGATGCGAGCCTGGCGGTATTCTTTCCTTTCTTTCATTGTTAGGTAGTGTTGGTTACACTAAACCATATACAAGAATCGTGCCGTAGCGGAAAAATTCTCGTTAATCTTGACTACCTTGGTGGGATTTCTGGATTTTGTTGTAGAATTCGAGCCTGCGTTTGGCGAAATCGTACATGATGGTATATACTCTGATTGTCGCATCCACGCTGTCTGTCTGGCCATCGTTCAGGGTGTTCCTCAGTTCGGTGGCGCTGTCTTCAAGTGAGCGCTCGTATTTCTTGATGGCGTTGAACTCAAGGTAGTCAATCCTTTCCTTGTATTCATCGTCCGTTTCCTCGGTGTTAACGTAGATTTCGAGGAAGTTGTCAAATCCACCACCGTGACCATAATGGTCTTCCTCCCGTTCCTCTGAAGACACACGCATGTGTAAGTCATCAATCTTATACTCCGGGTGTTCGGAGCAGTATTTCATGAACAGCTTTGCTCCCTGTTCCTCATAAGGGAGGGTGTTGAGACGTTCCCTGAGCAGGATTTGTGTTCTCTTGATTTTGTGTCGATAGATAGGCATATCAGTCAGTGTAGATTATAGCCACACATGGACCTCCGATAAGGGGAATGTTGGTGGCTTTGGTTTCCTTAACTTGTGGGTATAGCGTGTAACCGCCACGTTTCTTTTTTTTGGCGATTACTACCTTAGCGTCAGGGTAGTCCTGGTATTGTGACAAGAGGTCACTTAGTTCTTTTACTGTCATCATCTGGCATATCCAGTTTGCCCTCTTTGATTTTCTTTTCCATTTCTTCGAGCTCTTCACACATATCTGCGATGGCCCAGTTATAGCCTTCTGCCTGATAAGCCCCCATTTCGCTGGTTCTATGGCTTAGCACATCAAGGCAAAGCCTTAGGTATTTGATGTCGTTGAGTGTCATTGTTCGTCTGTGTTTTCAAAGTCGTCATAGTTGCCCGACTCGAAGTTAATGATAAGTGACCACTTAATCCACATGAAAACGATTTGTCCCCATGACACGATGATAGTCGGTATCAGGACAAACGCTCCGGTGTTGTATGTCTTTGTTGATAGGATTACTTTCATAGCTCGATTTTGTTTAGGAAGGTGTCTATGTCTCCATACCCCATAAGGCGTGCCCCCTGGAATATCTTGCTGTAGCTATCTTTCGTCTTGATTGAGCCGTACCTTTCAATGAGGTCCTGTACTTTGTCACGCACCAGTTTGATAGCGTCACGACAGCCTTCAAGATAGGCCAATCGTGCGACCTCGTTATGGTCCGATACCTCACCGAAGTCCTCCATTATGTTTGACTGTGGGTACTTGCTGAGAGCCTTTTTTTGTAGAGTGTTAGGTTCCATGGTTTTGTATTTTTAGCGGAATCCGGTAAAAAAGCATAGATTCCGCTTAGTTTAAGCGTTTCTCAGGATTAAACTTGTACGTGTACAGAGTATCGGGTTCCGTTCCGTTGTGATACGTTACCGTGGTGTCAATCTGTGCGGGTTCTATCGTATCAATGGGTAGTTCCCTGTAGTTTCCTTCGATTACACACACAGCCAATATCACAAACATAAGGGCTGCTATGAATGTAACGATTGACCAACCCGGTTTTTCCCCTTCAGTTGAAAGGTACGTACCTACGGCAAATAGTGCACCGCTAATCATAGCAAGAAGCAGTGATACTGTAATTAAATCGGCCATAACTATCTTCCTCTTCTATGTGGTTTTGGTGCCGGTACTGGCTTGACTGGTGGGACCGGTCTCGGTCTGTAGTAGAGTCTGGTTCCAGGATACATGCCATACCACGGCGTATAATAGAAATCGTAAATTCTTCTGATGGAAATGTGGTGTTTGATAAGTCCGTCTTCCCTATCGACGTACTTGTAGAAGTTGATGATGTCAACCACGCCGTTCAGGTACATTTGATAGATGTCCGGGAAGTATTGTTTGATAGCTTCCATCTTATCGTGCCTGTTTGGGTAGTAGTACCTGATGTAACGGGTGCGAATCTTGTAGTCCGTGGTTCCGTCCTCAAGCGTAACTTCCTTGAGGGAAAGAACGTCCATAACACCTTCCATATAATACTCATGGAGGTCAGGGTAGTTGTTATACAGAATGTACGAGATTTCGTCCATCGCATCGACTTCCCTTTCGCTGATGTATCTCGTGGTCGCACACGAGGCGAGCACGAGAACCGAAATAAGTAACGCAGTTATCCTTTTCATTTCTTACGTAAACCTTTTGTCTGTGTCCTTGATGCCAAATATTTTAAGGATTTGGCTTGCCACATATTCAACCTCGTTGTAGACTCTGGTTGTGAGGTCATTTCCGAAGTTGTTATGCAGCATAGCAAAGATACAGTTTTTTATTTTAGTACGCAAACTTTCGTTACAGGAATTTTCGTAGTCGTGCGAGCGATACGGTTCAGCGAGTTCACCGTTTTCGTCAATGATACCGGCGTTCCTGAGAAAACGCTTGGCAGACTCCGGGTCTTTGGTGGCCTCTTCCATGGCGATTTTCAAAGCATCGGCCCTTGAATACGTCTCTACGAGGATGTACAGGTAATCTTCCTCGGTTCCATCATAGCAGGTTCCGTCCTCACAATAGAAATGGGCTGTTTGGCCTCTACCCTTATCGACATATCCGAGGATTGGTGCATGTTCCTGACAGTCCCACTTAACTATTTGGACCGGTAGTCCATATTTGGTGAACACCTTATAGTCTCCGGACTCGATGTTTTCACGGTGTTCAACGCTGAACGGTATTCTTTTTTTCATTGTCCAGTAGTTTTGCTTTGGTTTCACGTATTTTCCGGTTGATTTCTTTGTACTGGTCCCAGGTAATCCACCACCAGCCTTTAACCCAGCGGAGTGCGGCTATGTAGCCTTTCCAATATTGTTCGTCCTGTTTCATTTCTTAACGGCCAAAAAAGTAACAACGTCAGTCCTTTTATCGAACCTTGAGCTTTTAACATTTATCTCAGATAGCTTGAAACCTGCCGACCTGAGTGCTTTGGCTACCTCGGTACGATATGGAACATAGGTGTGCACGCCAAAGAAGTTGCAAGCATAGTCGAGGGTCTTCTCTTCCTTGACGCTGTACAGCTTCCTGAAGGTGGGCGCATTCTTGCAGAACAGGTCGAAATGGAAGATACCGCCTTTCCTGAGAACCTTGTACGCTTGGTTGTAGTAATCAAGTCTCTGCTGTCTGGTCATGTGCTGGAACACGTTTTCCGAGTATATGACATCGAAGGTTTCACCCTCGTTGATTAGCTCTTTCGGGATACCGCTTTCCTTGATGGTGATGAATCTGCCGTTTACGTTTGACATGTCACGTGAAGGAACATAGTCGATGCCGGTATAGTCAAAGCCGTTTGCTGTGAAACGGTCAGCAGCCCCACCGAACCCGAAACCGATTTCGAGAACCTTTGGCTTTCGACCGCCATGTACGTTCCTGTCCCTCCAAGCGATGAACTTTTGTATGGGGACCTGGGCATGCTCAAGGGTGATTATGGTTTCCGGGTTGTGATAGTGTATGGACCCGGCAACCGAATGCAAAGGATATTCTTCTTTACAGTCGTGCCAGAATTCCTGCCAATCGAAATCCTCAGGAAGATTGTCTATCTCGGTATGGTCCCACTCCTTGAATACAACACCGCAAGGAACTTTCTCTCGGTTTGGGTCTTCGTCATTATCACCGACGATGGACTTCACCATTGCAAGGTGTATTTTTACCTGGTCGTTGTTCATTTGTACTCTTCCTCGTAAACAATCTCGTCTATGATGATTGATTCGCTTGCGTAGCCTGGATATTCGGCGTAGTCGTTACTATGTACAATACCGCTATACGCATACTCGGTATCTGCCGGTATGGTGCACTTGCAAATCACATACTTGTCATAGTGTAAGAATATGTTATGCAATTTGGCCCAACACTTGCAATGTTCAATTTCTTTGAAACTGTGGAATGCCCCGTGGAAGTTCTCAGATTCCTTAATGACCTGGTTGGTGTAAAACAGGTCATAAGTAAAACTGAAATGGTTGAGGAACATTGAGATATTGCTAATGTGCTCGTTTCGTGCATTATCCACAGCACTCAGCTTCTTACCAAGTTCGAAATATTTCGATTTGGTGACAGGCGATTCTAATGCACCATTAGTTACGGAAACACCAAACACCTTATACACGGTGATTGGCTCCTTGCTGTGCAACTTTACTGGATTTCTAAGACACATGGCTAAAATTCTGTGGTGTTCTTGAGAACCTTTTGGATTCGTTCTTTGTGTTCAGCAGATACCCACTCGTAATCGTCGATTTCGTTTATAGGAATCCACTTGATTTCATCAACCTCGTTCGGCTCGCAGTTCTCATCGCTGGTTATAACGTCCGTGCCGTACTTGTTGAAATACTCTTTACGGTCAATATACGTGCCGTAGATGATGAGGACGTTTTGGCCCTTTCTGGTGATGTCGCTGTTGGTGCCGAACAGGTTAAGTTTTTTCGGGTCAACATGGATGCCGGTTTCTTCCCAGGTCTCACGGCAGGCGGCTTCTTCAAGCGTCTCGTCGTAGTCCAGGAATCCACTCGGTGCGTTCCATTTGCCGGTCTTATCTACACCAGTGCCACGCTTGTTGGCAAGCAGGCACATGCGACCGTTGATATATGCGAAGACATAGCAGAGTACTGCGATTGAACGGCTTACCCAGTAAGTCTTGCCATCATGTTCTACGGGAAAGTTCTTCATTGATTTTGTCGATTGTTTCTTGTGTTACTTCGCCCTCAAGGGCTTCGTTTATGTGTTTTTCGAGCCGGTCTATGGTGTCCGGTACGATGAGGCATCTTACCTCTACCGGTTCATCTTCCCATTTAAGGTTCGAGAACGTGTATGGGTTAAGGATGCGTTCGTTGTGTCCACACCACATTGTTTCACCACGTATAGGCTTATCAGAAAACATGACAAGCATTGAGTCGGAGTCCCTGGCGACGTATCCATTAAGGTGTGAACCAGGTTCCCACTCTTGTAGCTCTTCAAGCAATGATATGACCTGGACTCGTTCAATAAAAGTGAGCGAGTCCGGGTCTTTCTTGAATTTCTCGATGATTGGCTTGAGCGTTTCCATTACAACTCGACTTCAACTTCCTGTTCGAGTTCGGGTCTTACCTTGAAGCCCTCGTCTTTGGCTCTCTGGAGTTCCTGCTTCAGGAGTCCGATTTCGATGGTCATGAGTTTGCGGTTATCCACGTAGGTTTTCCGCTCGTTGTTGAGTTGCTCGGTGAGCATGGTGTTCGCCTTCTGGTAGTTAAGGAGGCTCTGCTGCATGTTCTCGACAGCATTTGTCATCGACTTGTTCTTGATTGCGATGATTGCGCAGACGACTTCGGCCAGTGCCACGATGCCGACGAAGATGGTGATAAGTAAGAATTCCATAATGATGTTATTGTTTTTTGGTTATTTCGTACGAGACGAGTTCGATAGGGACGGTAGAGCTTGTCACCAGTTCCTGGTCTTTAGGATAGTACGGCGGTCCGGCCATATAAACCTTCAGGAAGTTCGTTCCACTGTAAGAATACACCTCACATTTTGCATTGACGGTTACGTCAATGGTTGACGTTTTCTCGACCACGTTTCCGGGATAGTACATCCGGTACGTGATTGTCATGATGTGGTCCTTCTGTACCTTTTCTTCACACGAAGTAAGTAACAGAGCACCGATGATGAACAAGATGAACTTTTTCATTATTGTGTCGTTTTTGGTTTCTAATCTTCAACGGGAATGACCTCGGTTCCCTTGCTGCTGATAAACACATCGACAGGGGTACTTACCTCATGGACATAGAGGTAGTCTGTGTTGTCATCAAAAACCTTGCCGGTATGTACGTACACACCGGTAAGCATGGTTGGCTTCGGGAATTTGAACTTTGCTCCAATGGCGAGTTCGATTAGGGGTTTCATTGTAGTGTTGCTTTTTTCCAGTTTTTAGTCCAGTGTTCGTCAGTTTGGACGTGGTTTGCTCTTACATACTTGCATACGTTCTTAGTAAAGTCATCGGTGCTGAACCAGTTTGCTTTCCTGATTACCACACCTTCCTTTTCATTCCCAAAAGTTGACGGTTCCGACACGAGTTTGGAAACGAGGCTACGAAGTTCGCCTTCTGTTTTCACCACACCTCTCCACAGTACCGGAACGGTTGGCACGTTCAGGATTGAAGCCATGAATTCCACTTCGTCCCAAGAGTACCAATAGTCTTCGTCACGAAGAGCGAACATGAAGAAGTAGTCGTTCAGCTTATCGTAGTGAATGCTGTGTTCACCATACAGGTTCTCACCATAGACAAGTTCGTTCTCGCCAATCTTGTCTTTGACTTTCCAGAGAAGGCCGTCAGAATCCCACAAGTTTTTTGACCATGGGCTCCTGGTTGGTGCAGCATGGCTACGGCTGAACACGTCCTTGTTGGTCAGGCACGTGTTTTCACCGTCAAGTTTCTCGGTAATGATAATATTGGCACCTTCCCACCCGTATTCCTTAAACCAATTTTCCGGAAGCCTCTTGTCGTCAGACGTAGCTCCCGGTGACCACGGAACGTGGAAGGTCCTTGGGTATTTGGTGTTCGTTGCCATTATTTGTTTACGTTTTCTGCGGTCAGTTTTGACAGGTACTTGGCCCTGGCTAATTTGTTGGTGTCAACGAGGTACCTCGTTCCACCTTTGGTCTTTACCTCTACCCAGTTCTCTGGGTACTTCTTCAGCGCTTTCTCTTTAAGGTTATCAGGTATCATAGTGTTGTTATGGTTTAACCACGAACGTAGTTGTTATTTTCGTGATTGTGTTAGCTACCTTTATGCGGTACAATCCGTTCGCAATCTCTTTCCAAGATGATGGGACATTAACATTTGGTGCTTCGTAAGCCTCCGTTACTTTTTTATGGAGTACGGAGGCTACGAACCTGTCAAGCCATTTGTTTTTGCGTACGTTCATTTATCGGACTCGTTGAACAATTCAAAGATGTCGATTTCCTCACGCTTGAGTGCGGTCTCCTTGATGAACACGGTCTGCATGTCGTACTCGTGATACTCGGTGGCGAGGTATCTCGTGAACACAAAGCCGTTGGCAAGAAGTTTCTTCGCATCTTCCAGCGAGTACCAGTGCGTGAGGTCTTCTTTCTTGGAGCAAGAAGAGAACCAGTCACGGCCATCCTGCTTGTAACGAGGGTCATAGTCCATCGGAAGGCTATTGGTCTTGCACTCATCACCGAGTGAGCCGATGCCTTCCTCGAAGCACCACTTCCCTTCACCGTTGTACCACAGGCCACAGGACTTGTCCTTGTACTCAAGCCGGTACAGCCACTTGGGGACCTGCTTGGTTTCTGGCTTCACCTTGGGATTGAACAGCATATACATGACCTTGAGCGTTTGCGTTGGTATTCTGCTGTAATCACATTTGTTCTGGAAATAGTAGATGAGGTTGTTGCGTAGCTTCTTTTCGACAGCCTCTTCGGTCGCCTTTTTCAGGTGTATGCCGGATGTCCAGATGTCACCACCCACACGGCTTCCGTCTGACTTGCGGTACTTCGCACCAAGGACGAATAGGAACTTGGGGGTAACCTTTTCGACGGCTTCAATATGGTCGGGCGCCGAGAAGTTTCCGGTAACGATAACCTTATCGCCAGCTTTCACGTCACCGAATTCATCTTTAAGATAAATGATTGCCATACTACTCGGTTTATGGTTTCTTTGGAAGGTCTGACCTGTCGTCGTGGTAACCCTCGTCGCCGACGAGAGGGGCAAGGGCTCCGTGCATGTACTGGAACATTTCGGGCATGGTGACGAGGCAGTGTGCGAACATAACGACCATACCTGCGCTGTTTCCGCTGTGACCAGGGTCAATGCTTACACCGCCGGTCTTTTCGAAGTGGTCGAGGATGTCGAATGTGCTCGTCTTCCCTTCGGTAGCCTTGTCCCATTTCTCCTTGTTGTCGCCCTCGAAATTGTTGAGAACGTATTCGGCGACTTTCTTCGCATCGTCGAGTACGCCCATTTCGTAGTCGTAAAGGGAACTGTAATGAGGCTTCGTTCTCCAAAGTTCCTGAACGATGGGGTCACGCTCTTCGAAAGGAACGTTGTTCTCGCAGAGGTGATGGAAGTATTCGTCATCGTCCTTGAACCCCAACTCTTCCATGCGTTTCTTCATCTTGGGTTCCCACTCTGCGAGGGCCTTCTCGCATGCCTCCTTTTTAACTTTAGGGTCGTCCTCGAAGGTGTGACCCTCGGCCTTGAGCCACAGGCGGTTGAACCTGTCAAGTCTGGCTCTGATTGCTTCGTCGATAGTCATTGTCTCTGTAGTTTATGATGTTGTTGATAAGTCTAAAACGGTTCGTCCAGAATGTTAGCCTTAGCCGCCCTGAGCATCGGGAGGAAAGTAACATTGCCATCCTCAATTTTCATGAGTTGTTGGAAAGGCTTAGGGTCGGATGCGACGTAAGAATCGATGGTGAGCAGGAAGTCACCTTCGATGCGCAGCAGGGCCACGTATGCAGCGGTGCAGTACAGTTCGTCGATGTCGGAAAACCGGCAAGTAGCCTCATTTGCTTCATAGCCCTCCCAGTCGCAACCTTTTTCACCAAGGTCCTCGTTGCTGAGAATCTTGCACAGGTCAACTTTCCAGATGCCCGTGACACGAGGGTCGATGTTTGACAGTCTTCTGGATGAAGTGCTCCATTTTTTCCCGAATTCCTCGTGCTGCCAAACGGCACCGCTGATTGAAAGGGTTCCGTACTTGTGGGTGTTTCCGTAACACGCATAGTCGGTAACGGACAGGTCAACCTTACGAGGGTTTTGCGAAACAGAAACGTATTCGCAATCGTCAAAGTTGGCCTTGATGCCGTTGAGGAAATCCACTGGGATTACCTCCGGCATAAGGAACGTCTTGCGCTCCCCATCCGGCTGCGAATATATTTCGTCCTTGTACAGCCAGGACTTGTCAGTCTCTTTGTCAACCAACTTGCCCCAGTGAATGTATTTGCGGTTGAACGAAGGGATGCATTTCTTCAGTTCGTTCATCGCTTCTTCTCTTGTCATGGTAGTCTTATTTAGTGTTGTGCAAATATAACAAATTGTTTTTAATCCTGCAAATATTTGTTCGGATTATTTCTGCTCTGTTTTCGTCCTGGTCCTTTCCATGTGGTACCAGTCGTATGCCTCAAGTCCGGCCAGACCTTCGACCGTAGCGTAACGTCCGTTAGCGACCATCACCGACATGAGCTCGTTGGAGGCGCATTCCTCGACGATGATTACCTTCTTCCCGATACCGAAGGCGTATCCAGCCTCCCAGTTGGTACCGGCGGTTGACTCCCTGCCGTAGGACAGGACGACAACGTAGTCGCTACGCTTGATGGCCTCGATGTCTGCCTGGAACACCATAAGGCCCCACTCGTCGTTAGGGTATTCCCATGCATGGTCAACATAGTTGTCGGTGGGTACATAGACATCGAACCCGGCGTCACGGAGAATGAGTGCTGCGGTCTTGACTATCTCTCTCGGAGCCGTCACGGGCGCTGCGAGATAGATGAGTTTACCGGCATTGAAACTCGGAATTGGCATCCAGTAGTCAACGACGGTTTCCTCGTCCTGGTCGTCATACCACTTGTGGCAATCTTCGTAATATCGGCAGATGCCAGCGGCTTGCGGAACACCATTGTCACTGATGCAGGTGAAGACCCACTTGTCGTCCTTGGGAAGACGCTCTGTTACGCTAATCCATTTAATCATACAAAAAAACTTTTTCCGATTTTACCCTATCAAAATACGTGCCAAAACAGCCATATTTTACCATAATTTTCCACTTTTTTACACCAAAATGTAATCGAGTTATAACACACTGATATTCAAGCAATTACATTACTTTTCGTAACTACTTGAATATCTGGTATTTATGGGTTAGCTGTTTTCATTGTTAACCTGAATGATAGAATGTGGATTTTACGGCGTTTATTCGTATATTTTCAGTTCTGGGTTGTACGCCATACCGAAGTTACGCATCATGATTTCATCGAGCGAGTCGATGTCCTTTTTGACCTGTTCGACTGCATGACGAAACCTGCGACTTGTCTTGCCGTTGGCAATGTCGCAGGTAGCGTCGATGTACTGGCTTACCAGTGTTGCTCTGAGTTCCCCGATGTCCATCGTCACTTAATTTTACGGATAATCCAGGCGACGACTTTGACGGGGAGTGCGATGGGCCAGAACGCACCGATGATGATAACGAACTGACCGGGGTCGAAGTTCTCTCTGTCCTTGTAGTACCAGACACTGGTAAGTATCCAAGGAATCAGATATAGCAGCAGGCGTGCCATGGCTTAGTACTCGCTCTCGTTGTACTCTTCCTCGGAGCCGGTGTCGTCACCGATGGGGTTGTCGAAACCGTACTTGACGGCGGTAGCCTTGAAGAGGGGAAGGCCGTACATGGGATAGTCGTCGAAGTCCTCCAGACCCTCTTCGAGAATCCAGTTCCACATCTTGACGACCTCGTACATGAAGGAGGAACTGATGCCTCTCTTGTCGAGGGCTTTCTCGAATCCGAACTCCACGTCGGACTCAAGCTGTTTGAGGATGTTCTCCCTGGTGAAGGGCTTGATGTGTTCGTTCCACTTCTTCTCGTCGTTCCACTCGTCACTCGGCGTGAGACCGATTTTGGAGAGCTGGTCGAAGGGGACGAATTCTGCGAGACGGTACATGTCACGACCGTCGAGGCATCCGGACTCACGCTCGTTGTTGGCGTAAGCGTTAAGTACTTGTTCAAGGGTTTTCATATAGCGATAGTTAAATAATGGTTGCTTGGATTACAGTGGGCTCTCCGACCGTCTTGAGGTCTTCGAGCTTCGTCTTGTGAATCTTGTCGAGTGGCGTTTCCTCGATGAAGAGAAGGGCCTTGATTAGGGCTTCCTCTTCACTCGGAGCGTTCACCATTAACTCACCGTGACGGGGAGTTACGACTTTCCAAAGAATCAGGCACTGAATGTTCATCACTTAAAATTGTTGGTTTGATTATTCAGTATACAAAAACCGTGCCAATGAATCAATCCTTGTCGTCTTTTTTCATGAATTTTTCCATGTCCTCCTTCAGCTTCTCGACGAGCCTCTTGGAAGCCTCAGCCGCTTCGGACGCTTCATAGATGTCTCTGGCCACGTTTGAAATGGTATCGTTAACATCTTCAAGGGAGTCGAGGATGTCATCAATGTCCCTGGTGCGCTTATAGTGCTTTTCACCAAGCAACATGTCAAAGATTTCTTCGAACCCCTGCGGAACGTCATAGTTCTTGAAGCGTTCGTATCCGGAACTTTCATTTGTTTCCTTGGTTGACTTCAGTATCTTTTCCTCGGTCAACCCCTTATCAATGTAGAACTGGAAGGAGCGGACGTGTATAATTTTTCCGTTCTTGTCATAACACACAGAAATTTTCATAACTATAAGTTTTACTTATTAAACCACATGACGGCATCTACGCCGTTCTCTTTGGCTTCCTCGATTTCTTCGGGGTCGCACACGTTATCGCAATATATTGGGTGTTCCCCTTGGGCTGGTGAGTGCAACTTTCCACCCTTCATCCAAAATCCAATACCGTCATAATTGGTAAACAATCCGTCTTCAACAGAATCTGACCATTCGTCGATTGGAATTTCGTCTCCATAGTTAGGCTTCTCTTCCTCGAAGCACATGTCGAGCCACTTGTTTTTACTCATCTATCTGGTTGATTATAGCGTCAGTGATACGCTTTAGGTTTTTCTTGGACATACATCTAATAACGTCACTTAGTTGTTTGTCTGTCAGGTCGGCTATGATGTCCGGGAGCATGTGTTTCTCAACAAGGACCTCCGTGATGTCATCATCGTCCATTTGTTCGAGCACTTCTTTCTCCAGCCCTTGGTCAAAAACGTCGCCAACCGGGTCATTAATCGTGTCGTTTGTGTCGGGGGCGGTGTTTTCGTCATAGAAATATTGATGGACCCATTCGATGTCGAGGTGTTTGGCACCAAGTTCTGACACAAGTTCATACCTGTCCCATGGTGTCAGTTCTTCCACCTCTTTGATGATTCGTTTACCTACGTCAGACAGTAGGATTGGTGCGTATTCATTCATGCTTGAAGTAGTTCGATTTGTTGAATATTTCCTCGATATGTTCCTGGGTTTGCTGGAAGCCCTTGTACAGGGCCGACCTGAACTCGACTTCGGTTATTTCCTTGATTTTTTTCAAGGTTAATTCACGAGTCCGGTCGTTATAGATTTTGAACTCATACATCCAGTCCCAGTTGAAGTACGAGGCGTCGCTGTAAGGCGTGTTCACATACCTGAACCCGAAGCCCCTGAGTAAGAAGTATTCGCTACTGCTATCCCATGCACCTTTGGACAGGAATTGTTCTTTAACGTAAAGGTAAGTCGGCTCGTCTTCCTCGACTTTGATGAACTTGCCGAGGAAGTTGATTTTCATCGACTCTTCATACGCCTTGTCATAAGCCTGACGAGCTTCGACGTACTGGTTACGCTTGTCCTCCAGGTCCTCATAGAGTTCCTGGAG